>X1_Eurasian_Beaver__coassemble_97_pt1 | contig 14386 bp, 8 predicted proteins | sample X1_Eurasian_Beaver__metabat2_high_PE_005 | metagenome-assembled genome bin X1_Eurasian_Beaver
CCCTTGCCCACAAGCTCCGCCAACATGTCGGGGCTGACGTTGGTCATGCCAACACGGTCTATCATTTCATATTCTGCCTTGTTCTTTGAAATCACATACTTGACCTGACGTCCATCAACACTGGCGAGCAAATGATAGTTGCCTTTGTATGCCTGTTCGAGATGGACATCGCTATATGTTTTGCCATTTACAACGATAGTGACACCAATCCGTGGCGTACTCTCCAATTCCCACTCTGCGAGATGGACTGACAAACAGGATTCCACTGCGCTGATCCAGCGTTCACGGACATTGTATCGCTCTGCAAAATAACGAAATCGCGAAATGGCGGCAGCCACTTGACGAATTATCACTTCCGCATTCTTGATTCCGTTTTCCCTTGCCAGGGCCAATGCCTCATCATGCTTATGCCCTGTCAATTTGCCACGCATCATCAGACAGTGCATCTTTTCAGGCATGAACCCGCCTATATTGAAAATGAATGTCATGTCGTATGCCGGCGACAACCGCCATCGTTCTTCCTCGTCCATCAAGAACGAGAAGTTCTTGTTGTGGTCGTCGGTATTGTTGGCAAGGATATTGAATACCATGCGCCTGAACACCTCCTCCTGGGTTGACTCGGGCAATCGCATCTTGCGACACACCATCAGCAGCGACTCATAACTGTCGGCATCGGGATAGAGCGCCGCCAGTGTCTGCATGTGCAATTTTCGATTGCCATCGCGGTCAAAGCGCTTGGTAATGAAGTGCGATTTTCCTTCGACCTCAATCAGCCGACTCGGCGACATCTCGATTCCTGCCGCTATCGCCATTTCACAATACGCCATTTCCAACTCTGCTGACGAGCGCTCAGCATCACCAAATTTGAGAATACAGTATTCAAAATCCTTATGTCCTGCGACTTGTCCGCTGCGCACTTCTCCAGTCTCACAATTTATGGCGATGATGGCCTTGGGCTGCCGACCGCCTGCCGACGTGCCGACCGCCATCAGCGACTTCATGGTCAACGAATCCTCAGGAAGAATCCTGATATCCTCGCGTTCGACATAGATGCGCTGCGCCAATTCGGTCAACGCTGCCAGTTCGAGCTTCTCATTCATCTTCACGCCTGACGTTTCCGGCACAAATTCCAATGCTCCCATTCCGCGCTTTCCGATAAAAGAAAGCATATCGAGAGGCGTAATTTCTTGATTGCGAATACCATTTTCTATACGCCAGCATTCAAACACCCGGTTGCCCCAAGCATCGGGCAACGAATCGGCAAGGAATGGCGGCAACTTGCGATATAAGGCGGTCTCACGATTGCCCATGACGGGACGGCGACTCGCAGGAGATTTTACTGACGCTATCAAAGGAAACGCATCCAATGTGCCATTCAAAAACTCACTCGAATATTCAAAGAAGGCTACACCGCGCTTGGCATCCCATGAGAGACGACCGATTTCCTTGTCCCACATCAATACTCTGAGCGTGCTCGTAATCATGATTTCTTATGTCTTATACGTTGTACTTGTTTATTTTTCTTCAAAAGGTAGGCAGAAGGCGGCAGTTCCGGCAAAACGCTATCCATCACATCTATCTCGCCGATTGCCTTTAACAACAAGAGAACCGTGCCCAACGACATATTTGTCGCCGTTCCTTTCTCAAATCTGGAAATCGTACAAAGGCCTATGCCGGAATGTTCCGACACCTCTTTTTGAGTCATATTCGAACGAAGTCGATAGTCTCTAAATCTCACTCCGAGCATAGCTACCAACTCTGGAATTGAATATTCGTAGTAGTCTACCATAACATGTATTATATTATATGTTATAGCCTTATTTTAGCCATAATATATATTCTACAATAAATTATCACTCGCAAATATAACAATAAAATTTGACAAAACAACCATCGGTGCGATTTTTTCGCGGCGCGATTTGGGGCGGACATGGCGGGTTGAGGGTTGAGGTACAAAAAAGGCACAAAAAAAGCCCGGACGCGGGGTGCGTTCGGGCTTTTTTTATTGGGGACGGCTGGGATTAGTCGCGTTTGTCGTGACGGGGACCGCGGGGACCACGGTCGCCACCTTCGCGGCGTGAGCCTCCATCGCGACGGGGACCGCGATCGCCGCCTTCGCGACGGGGTCCGCGTTCGCCGCGGGGAGCACGCTGAGCCTCAACATAGCCTTCGGGCTTGGGTTGAAGGGCGCGCATCGACAGGCGATATTTGCCGGTTTTCTTGTCAATTTCGATGAGTTTCACCTCGACTTTGTCGCCTTCCTTGAGACCGGCGGCTTCCATGTCGGGGAGACGCTCCCACGAGATCTCGCTGATGTGGAGCAGACCGTCGCGGTTGGGCATGAATTCTACGAACGCGCCGAAGTCCATGATCGAGCGGACAGTACCGCTGTAGACCTTGCCTTCCTCGGGGAGTTCGACGATGGCGTTGATGAGGGCGAGAGCCTTGTCCATCGACTCCTTGTTGGTGGCAGCGACTTCGATGTATCCGCCCTCGTCGATTTCGTCGATCGAGACGGTAGCGCCCGAAGCCTCCTGGATGCCCTGGATGACTTTTCCGCCCGGGCCAATGACAGCACCGATGAGCTCTTTGGGGATAAGCATGGTCTCGATGCGGGGAACCTGGGGTTTGTAGTCTTCGCGGGGAGCGGGGATTGTTTTCTCGATGATGTCGAGGATGTGGAGGCGACCTTCGCGAGCCTGGTTGAGGGCGCGCTCAAGGATTTCATATGACAGACCGTCGCACTTGATATCCATCTGTGTGGCGGTGATGCCGTCGCGTGTACCGGTCACCTTGAAGTCCATGTCTCCGAGGTGGTCTTCGTCGCCGAGGATGTCGGAGAGAATGGCATATTTGGGAGAAGTGGTGTCGGTGATGAGACCCATGGCGATACCGCTGACGGGCTTGCGCATCTTGACGCCGGCGTCGAGCAGGGCGAGAGTACCGGCGCACACTGTTGCCATCGACGACGAACCGTTAGACTCGAGGATGTCGCTGACTACGCGGCAAACATAGGGGAAGTCTTTGGGGAACATGCGTTTGAGAGCGCGGTGAGCGAGGTTGCCGTGACCGATTTCGCGGCGGCCTACGCCACGCTGAGCCTTGGCTTCGCCGGTCGAGAAGGGCGGGAAGTTGTAGTGGAGCAGGAAGCGTTCGCGACCGGTGACAAGCACGTCGTCGAGAATCTTCTCGTCGAGCTTGGTGCCGAGGGTGACGGTCGAGAGCGACTGAGTCTCGCCACGGGTGAAGACTGCCGATCCGTGCGGTCCGGGCAGGTAGTCTACCTCGCACCAGATGGGGCGGATGTCGGTGGTCTTGCGGCCGTCGAGACGCACGCCTTCGTCGAGGATGCAGCGACGCACGGCTTCTTTTTCAACATCGTGGTAGTAGCGCTTCACGAGGGGTTCTTTCTCGTCGCGTTCCTCTTCGGGGAGCGAGTCGATGTATTCCTGGCGGATGGCGTCAAACGAGTCCTGGCGCCAATGCTTGTCGGCACTGCCGGCCTTGGCAACGGCATAAGCCTTGTCATAGCATTTTTCGTGCACGTCCTTGCGGAGGTCTTCGTCGTTGACTTCGTGGCAGTATTCGCGCTTGACGGTGGCGTTGGCCATTTCGGCGAGCTCGATCTGTGCCTGGCACTGAACCTTGATGGCTTCGTGGGCAGTCTTGAGGGCCTCGAGGAGGTCGGCTTCTGATGCCTCGTCCATTTCGCCTTCGACCATCATGATGTTGTCCATAGTGGCGCCCACCATGAGTTCCATGTCGGCGTCCTTGAGCTGTTCGAATGTGGGGTCGATGACAAACTGTCCGTTGATGCGTGCTACGCGCACCTCAGAGATGGGACCGTTGAAGGGGATGTCGCTGACAGCGATGGCTGCCGAAGCGGCGAGTCCGGCGAGGGCGTCGGGCATATCCACGCCATCGCTCGAGTATAGGGTGATGTTTACAAAAGTGTCTGCGTGATAATTGTCGGGGAAGAGAGGACGCAAAACGCGGTCTACAAGACGGGCGGTGAGGATTTCATTGTCACCGGCACGACCTTCGCGCTTCAAAAATCCGCCGGGGAAACGACCGGCAGCAGAAAATTTTTCTTTGTATTCAACTTGGAGGGGCATAAAATCGACGCCTTCTCCAGCTTCTTTGGCCGAAACTACAGTGGCCAGGAGCATGGTGTTACCCATTCTCAATTCAACCGCTCCATCAGCCTGCTTTGCCAATTTGCCGGTCTCGAGCGTAATCTCACGACCATCGGCAAGGGTGATGGTTTTTTTAATTGGATTCATAAAGGAAGTAAGATGTTTGTTTTTTTATAACTTCGTAAATTCGCACAAAGATACTAATTTTCCCCGGATTAATAAACTAAAGTGTCGGTTATTCTCAAGTTTGACGCGGATTTATGATATTTTTGCACAATTTGTACACCGACCAGGTCTTTTTCACCACACACGGGTCTCGGTGGCATGGCTATCGCCTCTTTCTTGTCCTTGGCGACATGCTCGCGCTGCCAGAGGTTGTCGATGTCAGCCCAGTCGGAGACAATCATGCCGTCCCAGTTGAGACCGTCCTTGAGCCAGTCGGTGAGCAGTGTCTTGTTGGCGTGCACGGGTATGCCGTTGACGCTGGCACTGTTGACCATGACGGTGAGGGCGCCCGCCTCGACAGCAGCCTTGAAGGGCACAAAGCACTTCTCGCGCAGCTCCCATTCGGGCATGGAGGCGCGGGTCTCGTAGGCGGTCACCTCGGCGGCGGCACGCGCCAGCGAGGGATTGAACGACGCTCCCACATTAATATTCTGTGGGAACAATGTTCCGTCTGACGTGTATGTCACGCCGTGGTTCATGTCGAGCCCGTAGACGCAGGGGATGCCGATGTGGCCCATCGACTCGTCCTGGATGACGTCGATGATATATTTCCAGTCCTCGCGGCTGCCGGCCGGGGGCGTTGAGCACCGAGCCTATCTAATAGGTGGATATGATGTCGTGAACGCGATTGGTGTCGAGGGTGAATTTGCCGTCCTTCATCGTGCCGAGGGCATCGATGTTGAGTTCGAACATCTGCCCTACTTTCTGGTCGAGGGTCATGCGCGAGAGCGTCTCTTCGACCCGGGTTTCGATAGCTTCGTCGCGTGGGATGGCCAGTTTGTTGGCAAAGGTGTCGTGGACACACATCATTGACGCCGCAATGGCACCGATAGAGGTCATTAGCGTACTTCTCATGTCGAAATAGGATTGTTAGCGATTTTTAGAGGCCTGAAAATTTCAAGCAATGTACAATATAATCGAATTAGTGAATTTTTCACAGAATTAGTAATAACATCGGACATATCACGCGCGACATAGTTAAAAAACACGAAATGCGGACACCTCCGCCACAACCCGGCAACAGGGCAGCGGGGGAGCGCAGACACACTTATTTTTATGTTTTTTTGATTAATTAGTTGTGAAGCGCGTTTTTTTGATTAACTTTGCAAATTAGAAAACTATATATACGCGCCACGACAATGAGCCGGGCGCGCTCCGGCACACGCCCGGAGACAGAGGACAATATTGCAACATTCATTTTAATACTTAATAATCAAAACTTTAACTCAATCATCTTCTTATGTGGTTAACAAGCTCATCTATAGGAAGGAAGTTCGTGATGGCAATCACGGGCGTTGCTCTTATCCTATTCCTCACTTTTCACGTGTTGATGAACGCCGTGGCCATCTGCTGGCCGGCAGCCTACAACCAGGTCTGTGAATTCCTCGGCGCCAACTGGTATGCTCTCGTGGCATCTGCCGGTCTCGCCCTGCTGTTCATCATCCACATCATCTATGCGTTGTGGCTGACTATTCAGAACCGTAACGCCCGCGGCACCGACCGCTATGCGGTGACTGCCCGCCAGCCCCAGGTTGAATGGTCGTCAAAGAACATGCTTGTCCTCGGCGTTGTCGTGCTCGCATTCCTCGCCGTTCACCTCATCCAGTTCTGGGCAAAAATGCAGCTCGTCGAGCTCCGTCACGCCGAACTCAGTGTTCTGCCCCAGCTCAACGGCGCTCCCGTTGCTCCCGCTCTTGGCACTCTCTTCATCGAGATGGCTTTCAAAGAAATCTGGACTCCCATCGTTTACATCATCGGTTTCGTAGCTCTCTGGTTCCACATGAACCACGGCTTCTGGTCGATGTTCCACACCATCGGCTGGAACAACAACATCTGGATGAACCGTCTCAAGAAAATCGCCCTCTGCTGGTCATCGGTAGTGGTCGGCCTCTTCATCATCCAGGCTGTCGTATTCACCGTTCAGGCTCAGAAGAACTTCTATTCTACCAACCCCGAACTCCAGGAACAGTATGCCGAAAGCTGGAACAAGCAGGCAAAGGCTGTCGTTGACGAGTTCATGGGCGGTTTCCAGGCAGAGGCTGCCAAAATCACCAAAGGCGCCGACGACATGGACCTCCAGCAGCGCATGGAAATGCAGAACAAAATGCAGAAACTCCAGCAGGACTACGTGGCAGCTCACGGCGAAAAACTCGTTGCCCAGGGCGAAGCCGTCGTCAAGGGCTTCGAAGCTCAGTGCACCGAAGTGCAGATGCCCGAACAGGTCATGCAGCTCCAGCAGCTCTCGCGCCAAATCAAATCAATGCTCCCCTCAGCACCCGTTAAACAACCCCAAGAACAAAACAAATAATTTTTCAGCGATATGATAGATGTAAAAAAGCTCGAGGGGATGATTGACTCAACCCCCATCATGCAGGACTTCGCCGACATCGAATCGTCAAAGCTCCCCGAGTATCAAATCGACTCCAAGATCCCCGAAGGCCCCGTTGCCGAAAAGTGGACCAACTATAAAGCTCACCAGAAACTCGTCAATCCCGCCAACAAACGCCACCTCGACATCATCGTCGTCGGAACCGGTCTCGCCGGCGCTTCTGCCGCATCGACCCTCGGCGAAATGGGATTCAACGTCCTCAACTTCTGCATCCAGGACAGCCCACGCCGCGCTCACTCGATCGCCGCTCAGGGTGGTATCAACGCCGCCAAGAACTATCAGAACGACGGCGACTCGGTCTACCGTCTGTTCTACGACACTGTAAAGGGTGGTGACTTCCGCTCTCGCGAAGCCAACGTTTACCGCCTCGCCGAAGTGTCAAACAACATCATCGACCAGTGCGTTCAGCAGGGTGTTCCCTTCGCTCGCGAATACGGCGGTCTTCTCGCCAACCGTTCGTTCGGTGGCGCACAGGTGAGCCGCACATTCTACGCCAAGGGCCAGACCGGACAGCAGCTATTGCTCGGCGCATACGCATCGCTCAACCGCCAGATCCAGAAAGGCACCGTCAAGAGCTTCAACCGTCGCGAAATGCTCGATGTCGTCATCATCGACGGCCGCGCCCGCGGTATCATCGTGCGCAACCTCGTGACCGGCGAAATCGAACGCTATGCCGCACACGCTGTGGTTCTCGCCACCGGCGGATACGGCCGCGCATTCTTCCTCTCGACCAACGCCATGGGCTGCAACGGCTCTGCCGCAATCCAGGCATTCAAGAAGGGCGCCTACCTCGCAAACCTCGCATTCACACAGATCCACCCCACATGTATCCCCGTTCACGGCGAAGACCAGTCAAAGCTCACTCTCATGAGCGAATCGCTGCGTAACGACGGCCGCATCTGGGTGCCCAAAAAGATCGAAGACGCCGAAGCAATCCGTGCCGGCAAGAAGAAACCCACCGACATCCCCGACGAAGACCGCGACTTCTATCTCGAACGCCGCTATCCCGCATTCGGCAACCTCTGCCCCCGCGACATCGCCAGCCGCGCCGCCAAGGAGCGCTGTGACGCCGGATATGGCGTAGGTACCGGCAACGCCGTTTACCTCGACTTCAAATACGCCATCGAGCGCCTCGGCGAGGACGTCGTGCGCGACCGCTACGGCAACCTCTTCGAAATGTACGAGATGATCTCGGACGACAACCCCTACGAAACCCCCATGATGATCTTCCCCGCATCTCACTACACCATGGGCGGCATCTGGGTTGACTACGAACTCCAGACATCAATCAAGGGCCTCTTCGCCATCGGCGAATGCAACTTCTCTGACCACGGCGCAAACCGCCTCGGCGCATCGGCACTCATGCAGGGTCTCGCCGACGGTTACTTCGTTCTGCCCTACACAATGCAGAACTACCTCAGCGACCAGATCAAGGTGGCTTGCCCCTCGACATCTGCCCCCGAATTTGACCAGGCAGAAAAAGACGTGCGCGACCGCATCGAACGCCTCATGAACATCAAGGGCACAAAATCGCCCGACGAAATCCACAAACGCCTCGGACACGTCATGTGGAACCTCGTCGGCATGGGACGCACTCTCCAGAACCTCGTCAAAGCAACCGAGGAAATCGAAGAAGTCAAGAAAGAATTCTACAGCGACCTCCGCATCGTCGGCAATGCCAACGACCTCAACACCGAGCTCGAAAAGGCTCTGCGTCTCGAGGACTTCCTCGTCATCGCCAAGATGATGGCAATCGACGCCCTCAACCGCAACGAGTCGTGCGGCGCACACTTCCGCGAAGAGTATCAGACTGCCGACGGTGAAGCAGCTCGCAACGACAAAGACTACATGTATGTCAGCTGCTGGAAATACACCGGCGAAAACGAGAAACCCATCCTCATCAAGGAGCCCCTCAAATACGAGGCTATCCAGGTGCAGACCCGCAACTACAAATCATAATGTCCAACTCCCAAACCACACATTAGAAAATGGAAACAACAATCAGCGTAAACCTGAAAATTTGGCGTCAACGTGGTCCTAAAGAGAAAGGACAGTTCGTTACATACCACCTCGATAATGTCTCGACCGGAAGCTCATTCCTCGAAATGCTCGACATGCTCAACCAGCAGCTCGTAGAGCAGGCACAAGAGCCCGTGGTCTTTGACAATGACTGCCGCGAAGGCATCTGCGGCATGTGCTCGCTCTACATCAACGGCCACCCCCACGGTCCCGTGCAGGGCATCACCACCTGCCAGCTCCACATGCGCAAGTTCCACGACGGCGACACAATCACCATCGAGCCCTGGCGCTCGGCTGCGTTCCCCGTTATCCGCGACCTCATGGTTGACCGCAACGCATTCGACAAAATCCAGCAGGCCGGCGGCTACGTGTCGTTCAACTGCGGCGGTGCCCCCGACGCCAACGCCACTCCCATCTCCAAGGAAGTGGCAGACGTCGCCATGGACTCTGCAACTTGCATCGGCTGCGGCGCTTGCGTGGCAGCTTGCAAGAACGGTTCGGCAATGCTCTTCGTGTCTGCCAAGGTCAGCCAGTTCGCTCTCCTGCCCCAGGGTCAGGTAGAACGCGCTCGCCGCGCCCGCGCAATGGTCAAGAAGATGGACGAACTCGGATTTGGCAACTGCACCAACACCGGTGCCTGCGCCGCCGAATGCCCCAAGAACATCCCCTTGAGCAACATCGCCCGCCTCAACCGCGAATTCATCTCCGCCAAGTTCCAAGACTAATAGTCATCCCGACTCCCCGATAAAAAGAGGCTGTGCCACCGCACAGCTTCTTTTTTTGCTACCCACCCCACATGGTTTCTGACCATCCAAAATCGGGTGTTCTTTTGCATGGCTACGTCGAAGACGTTTCAACCATTATTAGCAGCGAAAACATCACATTGCATCACATGAGCTTAACCGCTCATAGAGGGGCTGGGGCTGGAGTTTGATTTTTCTGGATTTTGCGCGGGTTTTCGCTTATTTAAGAAGTCAGATTTGCTTTATTCACAGAAGTTTTATTAATTTTGTGGTTCAATATGTCGGATGCAACAACCATGTCCCATGACATATCAAAATCACAACACCTTGTAGGATTGTGCCTACGCTAATCAGGAGACCCCTAACCCGTTGAAACGAACGCTGATATATATCTTTGCGCTGATGCTGCTGCCACTCTTGTGGAGCGGCCTTGACGTGTGCGCCCGTGCCGTATCCCGTGCCATGGGCGACGCCCCGTCTGACTCGACGACTGCGGTTCTCGACACCATCGCCAACGTCATCAGCGACCTCGGCGACTCTCTGACACACAGGGCGTCACGCCTCATCGGCGACTCCATACCTCCAATCACCGCCGACAGCCTCGGCATTAACGACTCAATACCCGCCGACTCGGCACTGCTGACGCGTCTCCCCGACTCCACACGCCGAGCCAAGACTCCCGCCGCGTCGCGCATACGCCGCGTCAAAGTCGACCTCGACCACCCCGTGGTGTTCTCGTCAAAGGACTCGATGATCATCGCGCGCCGCGACAGCGCCTACATGTATGGCGACGGCTCGGTGACATACGGCGACTTCAAACTCGACGCCGCCAACATCGAGATGGACCTCAACCGCTCGACAGTCTACGCCGTGGGTGCCACCGATACCGCCGGAGTCACCACCGGAGCACCAGTCTTCAAGGACGCCGGTTCGGAATACGAGTCAAAGAACATGCGCTACAACTTCAAGACTCAGAAGGGTATACTCCACGACATCATCACCCAGCAGGGCGAGGGATACCTCACCGGCGGAACCACAAAGAAGGGCGCCGACAACTCCTACTACTTCGAGGGCGGACGCTACACCACCTGCGACGACCACGAGTGTCCCCACTTCTACTTCCAGATCACCAAGGGCAAGATGAACCCCGGCAGCAACGTCGTCACCGGTCCCACCTACATGGTGCTCGCCGGTCTGCCGCTGCCCATCGCCGTGCCATTTGGCTACTTCCCATTCACCGAAAGCTACTCGTCGGGCATCATCATGCCCACATTCGGCGACGACTACGAGAAGGGATTCTACCTGCGCGACGGCGGCTACTACCTCGCCATCAGCGACAATGTCGACCTCGCGCTCACCGGCGAGCTCTACACCAAGGGCTCGTGGGGTCTGTCGGCAGTGTCGTCATACGCCAAGCGCTACAAATTCAGTGGCAACTTCTCGGTCAACTACCTCAAGACCGTCACCGGCGACAAGGGCATGCCCGACTACACCCAACAGACCAACTTCCAGGTGCTGTGGTCGCACACCCAAGACTCGAAGGCCAACCCCAACATGAGCCTCTCGGCAAGCGTCAACTTCACCACCAGCGGATACACCCGCAACGACCTAAACTCCTACTATTCAAGCGCATTCACCGAGAACACCAAGAGTTCTACCGTCAACATGACCTACAAGTTCCCCAACTCCAAGTGGTCGCTGTCGACATCGCTCAACATCTCGCAGCGCACCCAGGACTCGACACTCACCGTCGGATTCCCCAACATCACGGTCACCATGAGCCAGATCCAGCCATTCAAGCGCAAGAAGGCCGTGGGTGCCGAAAAATGGTATGAAAAAATCCGCATGTCATACTCGGGTCAGTTCCAGAACTCATTGACCGCCAAGCAGAACGTCTTCTTTCAGAAGAGCCTCATCAAGGACTGGCGCAACGGCATGAAGCACAACATCCCCATCTCGGCGACATTCAACGTCTTCAAGTACATCAACCTCACGCCGTCGGTGACCCTCAACGACCGCATGTACACCTCCAAGATACGCCGCCAGTGGGATCCCAACGCCGCCGCCGAAGTCTGCGACACAACCTACAGCCTCTACAACGTCTGGGACTTCAACGCCGCGGTTTCTCTCGACACCAAAATCTATGGATTCTTCCAGCCACTGCCGTTCCTGGGCGACAAGGTCAAGATGATACGCCACGTGCTCACACCCACCATCTCGTTCAGCGCCGCCCCCGACTTTGGTTCGAAGTTCTTTGGCTACTACGACTCATACAGCTACACCAACGCCAGCGGACAGACTGTCACCAAAGACTACTCCTACTTCTCAAACAGCCTGTTCGGAGTGCCCAGCCGCGGCAAAACCGGCTCGGTGAGCGTCAACCTCGCCAACAACCTCGAGATGAAGGTCAAGTCGGACAACGACTCTATCGGCGAGAAAAAGATTTCGCTCATCGAAAACCTCACCATCGGACAGAGCTACAACTTTGCCGCCGACTCCCTCAACTGGAGCAACATCAACACATCAATACTGCTGCGCCTCACCAAGAGCTTCAACCTCAACCTCTCGGCAGTGTGGGACGTCTACACCTACCAGCTCAACTCGTCGGGTTCACCAGTGCGCGTCAACATCCCCCGCTGGAAAGTGGGCAAGGGCATCGGTCGTCTATCGAGCACCGGCACATCGTTCTCCTACACCTTCAACAACGACACCTTCAAGAAGAAAAACAAGGACAAAAACAACAACAAATCGGGCGGCAGAGACGGTGAAGGCGAAGACGGTGACGAATGGGACAACGACTACAACAGCGCCAAAAACAAGAACAAAAACCGCGGTCGAGGTCGCGACGACGATTCGGGTGGCGGCTCGGGCGACTTTGACGCCGACGGATACATGAAGTGGGAATTCCCATGGAGCCTATCGGTCAACTACTCAATCGGTTATGCCTACGGCACATTCAACTATGACAAGATGGAGTACAACTCCAAGATCACCCAGAACCTCAGTTTCTCGGGCAACGTGCGCCCCACCAAGAACTGGAATTTCTCGTTCTCGGCAAGCTACAACTTTGATACCCACAAGATTTCGTACATGAACTGCAACATCTCGCGCGACTTGCACTGCTTCACCATGACTGCCAGCTTCGTGCCCGTGGGTCCCTACAAGAACTACAATTTCCACATCGCCGTCAAGTCGTCGCTGCTCAGCGACCTCAAATACGACAAACGCTCGTCGACAAGCAACGGCATCTCCTGGTACTAATAGCTGCGCATAGGCACCGTGAAGGCGTCGTCGGCGTGATAGACGCTATAGTCGGCGGGATTGCCCATCACGGCTATCAGGTCAAACTGCACCTCGTGGGGGATGTCATAGTGGTTGACATAGGCGTGCGCCGACCGCGCCAGATTGTTCATCTTCTTGCGATCCACGTGTTCAAACGGGTCGGCGACAAGGCACGTGCGCGTCTTCACCTCTACAAAAATTATGCGATTGCCTTTCATGGCGATGATGTCGACCTCATAGGGCTTCATGCGCCAGTTGCGCTCGACAATGCCATATCCTTTTTTGACCAAAAATTCGACGGCGACTTCCTCGCCCCACCTTCCGGTGTCGTTGTGTTCTGCCATGGTTTCAAGTTTTCCAAAGAGTTTTTATTGTCTGTTTTTCAACGCCTTCTGCAGTTTGGCGGTAAATTCGTAGTTTTTCAGCCCCCACCTCGGTGCAATCAGCAGGTTGTCGGGCGACTGGCTCACAAATCGCTCGATGGCGATGTCGCGCCGCAGACGCCCCACAATCTCGCAACACAGGTCGATATAGTCGTCGACATCAAACGTCTCTACCTCGTATTTCCCCGACTCGACATCTGCCGCCATGCGTGTGCCACGCACGAGCTGCAGCTGGTGAAACTTGACGGTGTCGATGGGCAACGCGTTGACACGGTCTACAGTCTGCAGCATCATTGCGCGGTCCTCGCCGGGCAGCCCCAGGATGAGATGCAGCCCCGTGCTGATGCCTCGCGCGGCGCAACGTTGCACGGCGTCGACGGTAGCAGCCCACGTGTGGCAACGGTTGACAAACTCGAGGGTGCTGTCGTGGGTTGACTCGGCGCCAAATTCCACAATCACTTTTTTCTTGCCGTTCAACGCTGCAAGACGGTCGAGCAGCTCGTCGCTCACGCAGTCGGGGCGCGTGCCGATGATGATGCCCACGACCTCTGGGTCGGACATTGCTTCCTCATACTGGCGCACGACCGCCTCCACCTCGCCGTGGGTTGACGTATAGCTCTGGAAATACGCCAGATAGCGCATCGTCGGATATTTCTTTCTGAAGAAATTCTTGCCGTCGGCAAGCTGCCGGGTCACGCTGTTGCGTGCCGACGCGAAGGCGGGACTGAAGGCGGCGTTGTTGCAGTAGGTGCACCCGCCGCGACCCGTCGTGCCGTCGCGATTGGGACAGCCGAGACCGATGTTGATAGTGATTTTCTGAAATTTTCCCTCGCCGAAAGTGTCGCGCAGGTAGTCGCTGTATTCGCGGTAGTATGGATTCAATTTATGCTGATTCTGAGGTTATTGACTGTCAAAGGCGGCGTGTGCGGTCGATGAGAACCGCGTCGAGGATGGTCATCGCTGCCATTGCCTCGACCACGGGCACAGCACGGGGCACGACACACGGGTCGTGGCGACCGCGAGCTTGCAACGTCACTGCCTCGAGGCGGTCGTTGACGGTCTCGACTGGCTGCAGCAAGGTCGCAATGGGCTTGAACGCCACGCGCATCACGATGTCCTCGCCATTGGAGATGCCGCCCTGGATGCCGCCCGAATGGTTGGCGGCGGCGCGTATGCCGCGCGGGTCAGTGGCATCGGGCACCCACGAGT
>X1_Eurasian_Beaver__coassemble_99_pt1 | contig 14291 bp, 9 predicted proteins | sample X1_Eurasian_Beaver__metabat2_high_PE_005 | metagenome-assembled genome bin X1_Eurasian_Beaver
GACGCCGAAAAATCCGAAAAGACAGACAAAAACGACAAGACCGACAAGGTCGCATCGCGTGCGATGGACTTCTACCGCGGATTTCTCCTGGCATTCGACGAGCAGTCTGCCGACGACCGACCCATCAAAATCACCACATTCGACACCGGCAACGACAACAGCCGCGTCACACGATTGCTGGGCTCGGAGACCGACCTCGTCGAGGCTGACATCATCATCGGTCCCGATAACGACGAACAGTTTGCCAACATCGCCAAGTTTGCCAACACCCACCACATCCGCGTTATCAACCCGTTCATTGTCAAGGACTCAACCTATATGACCAACCCCATGGCGATGCAGCTCAACGTCGACCAGAAGACAATGTACGACAAAGCAACCGACCAATACATCGACATTCTCGACGAATACACGCCGGTATTCATCACCAACACCGACGGTCGCGACGACAAACGTGCGTTTGTCGACTTGCTCAAGTCCAAGCTCGACGCTCGCGGCATCAGCTACCAGACCATCGAGCACGTAGGCAACATGTATGCCTCGGCTCTCGAGGAAAAGCTCGGTGCGTCAGGCAGATACGTCTTCATTCCCGTCTCTGGTTCGTACAGCGAATTTGTCAAGATCAATCGCGCATTGGTCAAGTACAAGGAGCAGCTGCAAGACCTGCTCGGCGACGCCCGCGTCTTTGGCTACCCCGAGTGGACCACCTTCCGCGGCGACGCGCTCGAGAGCATGCGCAAGCTGCAGACAACGATATATTCGCGATTTGGCAACTCGCCCGATGGCAACAACTCGATAAGCGTCAAGTACCCCACATACTACGGACGCCCCATCGACGACGGCGTACCCTCGATGGCATTGCTGGGACATGACCTCGGCGAATACATCGTCAGCGTCGCCAACGGCACCGCCGGCGAGTTCATCACCGAAGACTGGACGCGCGAAAACATCGGCGACCAGAACAGCATGAAGTTTGAACAATACCCCAACGGCGGCCTCATCAACACCGCGGTCTACATCCAGACCTACCTTCCCAACGACCAAATATCCGTCAGCATAAAATGAAGAAAATCAGCAACAAGCTCAGAGTCCTCGCCCTGGCAACGGTGATGGCGACAAGTGCCGCGACTCCCGTCGCCGCCGAGACCCACTATGTGCCACACATCGCCGTAGGCGGACACGCCGGCGTGTCCCTGTCTAAAATGTCGTTCTCGCCCAGCATCCCGCAGACATGGCACACCGGCACCACAATGGGCGTGAGCCTGTCGTACACCGAGGAAAAACTCGTGGGAATCCTCGCCGAGCTCAACTTTGAACAGCGCGGATGGAAGGAGTCGTTTGACAATGCCGAACTGCAGTTCTCGCGCACCCTCAACTATATCGAGCTGCCCATCATGACACACATCGCTTTTGGTGGCCCGCGCATGAAGTGCATCATCAACCTCGGTCCCGAGTTCGGATTCATGATTGCCGAGTCGACGAGCTCCAACTTTGATCTCTCGGATCCCTATCAGGACGGTGTGCCCGCGACTCGACGCACCGAGCAGATGACGGCGCCGATACACAGCCGATTTGACTACGGCATCACCGCCGGCGTGGGTGGCGAATACTACCTCACCCCCAAACAGTCGGTCTATCTGGAGGCGCGATTCTACTATGGATTGGGCAACATTTTCCCGTCGTCAAAAGCCGACACTTTCAGCGCCTCGCGCGGCATGTCGCTGGCGGTGACGATGGGCTACAATTTCAGGCTCAAATGAGCGCGAGTCATCGCAACGACTTGATGTCGGCGATGTCAATAAGGTGATTGGCAATAGCATAGACCGCCAAAGCCGCCGGCGAATGTATCTGCAACTTCGACGAAATATTGCGCCGATGGGTTGTGACCGTGTGAACAGACAGGCACAATTCGTCGGCAATTTCTTTGTTTGACAGGCCGCGTGCAACGCAGGTCAGTATCTCTTTTTCGCGCTCGCTCAGCTCGTCGGGGTCGGGAATCGACGACCCGGTGTTGTCGCTGTCGTTGTCGCCATCCGACGCCACAATGCTCTCCTCGAGGTCGATGGCGAGGGGCACCATCATCTCGTTTTCGATGCGACAGTGCGAGATGAGGTCTTGTTCGCAAGTGATGATGTCATATAGCACCGAGTTCATCAAGTCGCCATTGCGCGGGGGCAGATAGCCGATGATGATGTCCTTGAGGTCCCTGAGGCGCGAGGTCACATGGTCATGGTGCGAGGCATAGGCGCGAATGGTGCGGCGCTCGGGCTTGTTGCCCGCAATCAGCTGCTCGATGAGCCCAAAGATGTTGTCGTTCTCAAAGCTCATGTGGGCATCTACCTCGCGCACATATTTGTCAAAGAATTTGAGAATCAGCAGTGTAACTTCGCTGGCGTCGTCAAAGCTCAGCGACTCGACGAGTTTGCGCCGTATCATGGGCAGCAAGAAGTTGAGAAAGTAGATGTGGGCATTCTTGAGGTACCCCAGCAGCGTGGGCAGGTCGATGTCGTCAAGCGCCCAGGGCTTGTCGCTGATGAAGTTGGCGACTGCCAAAAATGTCTTGACGTCAATGCCTCGCGAGGCACAAACTTGCCCCACGGTGTCGTTGCCGAAGCCCAGCGACAGCCCAAATCGGCTGATCACCATTATCATCAGGTTGTTGTCTTCGATGAGGTCGCGCATGCGGTTTTCGGCGACATATTTCTCTATATTTGCCATGATTGTCCTGCTTTATTTTTCATAGGGTCATTTACCCGATGCAAAAGTACACAAAAAAAGCCATCCACAGCACCACATACGACGAAAATCGACAAAAAATCCCCGAATAAAAAATTGCAAAAAATCAAAATTAACGCTATATTTGTAGCGAGCAACCAAATTATTCGCACCGCACCGCCCATATTTTTGGCTGCGCACAACCCAAATCACAAGCATCTCACAACAGATCTCCCCAAATTCCAGACCGATGAAACGCACTCTACTCGCCTCCATACTCACACTGGCTTGCGCCTTGGCACACGGCCAGAAAATCTACAGCACCGACTCGCGCTATTCCGCAGACCTCACGGTGTATGTCGTCGACTCCGAATTCAAGGCAGACCTCGTCGTCTTCAAAACCGACAAAGAATACCGCGCCACCCCCAACGAAAACAAAGGCATCTGGTACTTCACCCAACGCAAATACAACGCCGACAAAACCGTCTACTTCGTCGACCACCCCTACCAAGCCGACCTCAAAGTCTACTTCACCGACAAAGAATACCGCGCAGGCTGGAAAAACGCCTCCAAGCGCCCCCTGCTCTACTAACCCCCACTCCACAAAACCCCATGACAGCGCGCAATTTGCAACATCGCAGACATTGCGCGCCATTCCCATGCCTGTGCGACGAATACGTTTCATCTCATGAATAAACTTTGACAGCGCCCAACCAACGTCGAAGACGTTACAACCATAGAAAGCTCCATGTTGGACGACGTGAAAAGAAAGGGAATGGGCGTCAGAGACTCGCCGTTCAGACTCGTCCGATAAACCGGGGTGAATCCGCATGGCTACGTCGGAGACGTTTTAACCATTGAAAGCTCCATGTTGGACGACGTGAAAAGAAAGGGAAAGGGCGTCAGCTCGTTCCATTTCTTTGCGCGTCGGACTACATGGAGGAAAGGGCACCACCACATGCCGCTACGTCGAAGACGTTGCGGTCAACCGGAATATTGCTGCGAACCATTCGATGACGTGCAATGGCTGCGACATTGCAACTTGTGTTTCCGATGGTTATAGCATCCTCCCTGTCATCCGCCGCGCAAAAAATCGGGCGATTTCGGATGATTATCTTATAAACTCGAATGTTATGCTGTCGGGTATAGACACACAAAAAATGGGCTTGCCGGATGGCAAGCCCATTGTATTGGGGATGGGTGACTCGGGGAGTCACGTTAGATTATTCCCAGCCGTAGTTCTGACCCAGGGCGGGAGCGAGTGCGATCTGGCCCGAGGGGATGGGGAACTGATACTGACGATATTCGAAGGTACGAGAGCCACCTTGTGAACCGTTCACGTAGTCACCGGTTGTCTGGGGAGCCTTTGTGGGAGCTGCGCTGCAGTTGGCACCGAGGACGATGTTGGGGTGAGTGGTGGTGTCAAGAAGCTCAAGCTGATGCCAGCGAACGAGGTCCCAGTAGCGGATATCGTTGTCCATGATGAGCTCGCAACGACGGCAGCGACGGATCTCCCAGATGAGAGAGTTGACACCCATGTTGTTGGCGGGGTCGTTCATGCCTGTGAGCGATGCAACGGTCTGCGAGGGGAGGTCGGCGCGTGCATAGAGCTTGTTGATGGTCATGTCGAGGTCGGCATCGGTGAGAGTGCCGAGTTCGGCCTTTGCCTCAGCATAGTTCAGGTAGATGTAAGCCAGCCAATAGAGGGGAGCGCAAGAGTAGTTCTTGTTGCCCTGGGGACGGTAAGCAACGGGGAACGAGCAGTTGTCGTACTTGGCAACGCCGTAGCCGGTCGACGAGGTCATCTCGATAGAACCCTTGGGGCCACGAGTCCAGCCCATGCCCTTGTAGTAAACATAGGGGTCGGTGGTGGCGGCGAGACGAGAGTCACGCACGTCGAGGAGGTTCTGGATGCTGTAGTTGCTGCCTTCGGCAACACCGACGTCGGTGCTGTTGAGTGTGGTGAGGGCTTTGGGTTTGCCATCCTTGAAGAGATAAGCATCGAAAGCGTCCTTGGTGATACCGTTGATAGTGGTAGAACCGCAGGTGTAGTCGATTGTCGAGTGCATGAAGACATCCTGGTTGTAAGCCTTCATGAAGATCATCTCCTTGTTGGCGGCAGCCTGCTTGAGGGCCTGGTTGTAGTTGTACTGGTAAGCACCGTAGTTGTATTCCCAGCCTTCGTATGTACCATCCTGAGTGTTGGTGTTGAGGGCGTATCCTGCGCTGCTGTTCATGATAGCCTGAGCGGCGTCAGCGGCGAGCTGGAGATACTTGGTGGCGCGAGCCTGGTCGGGAGCGACGCCGTTCTCAGCCTGTGTGCAATATTTCCAGAATGTGCCTTCATAGAGGGCAACTTCACACTTGATGGCGCGGGCAAGGTCCTTGCTCCACACCTGGTTGCCGTTGTTTGACTTGATGCCGGCGATGGCATAGTCGAGGTCGGCCATCACAGAGTCCATCACAACCTTGCGGTCGGTACGGGGACCGAATACTTGTTCTGAATCTGCTTCGGGGATACCATCGATCCAGGTCACGTCGCCATACATGCGCACAAGCTGATAGTATGTGCGGGCACGGTTGAGTTTGGCGATACCTTCGTAGTTGGCACGATCGGCGGCGCTGAGAGCGGGCGATGCGTTCTTGATGCCTTCGATGATGTACTGCAGACCGCGGATGCTGGTGTAGTTGCTCGACCAGTTGCTTGACGAAGCGGGGATCGAGGTGTTCTTCCAGAGAGCGAACGAGCCGCCGCACTGGTCGTCAGAGAGGGTCTTGAAGTAGTAGTCACCGGTGCTGGTGCCGTTGCCGTATCCAGTGTAGTCCTGATAGAAACGGTTGCACTGAAGCTCAACGTTTGATGTATTTCCCCAGTATGTCGGACTGTTGGTCTGACTCGTCAAGGGGTAACGGTTGTCATTGAGGAAGTCGTCACATCCGGTGAGTGCAACACCCACAGTGACCAACGCTCCTAAAATAAATATTTTTTTCATAATCGTTTTTCTGAAGTTGGGTTTAGAAAGTTACTTGCAAACCGAATGAGTAAGAACGCATCATAGGATCTGTACGACCGTAGGTACCGTTCGAGTAAGACGATGTTGTCTTCCAGCTGTTACCGATTTCGGGGTCGATGGGATAGTCCTTCATGCCGTTGTAGAGGTTGAAGAGGTTTTCAGCGGTGAAATAAATGCGAGCTTTCTGGATCATGGCCTTCTTTGTATATTCAACCGGGATGGTGTAACCTACAGTGAGGGTCTTGAAGCGGAGGTAAGCAAGATTCATCAGGTAGCGGCTCTGGGGGTAGAAGTTGTAGCGACCTGCAGAGATGGTCGAGATCTTACCCTGGGTTGCTGAACCAGCATACATACAAGGATACTTGTTGCTTTGGTCGATTTCGTAACCGATGATGTTGTTGTTTTCGTCAAAGATCATCTTGTTGTAAGATTCCTGGTTGGCATAGGTAGCGTCGGCACCACGAGCGAGCGGGGTAACGAATGCCGAGGTGTACCACATGTGACGACGGCCAACGCCCTGGAAGTACATGTCGATGTCAAAGCCTTTCCATGCACCGCCGAGACGGAATGAATATTCGTAGCGGGGAAGTGAGTTACCGATGATTGTCAAGTCACCGTGGTTGTTGGCAGAACCGACAGCAATCTTGTTGCCGTTCTCGTCAACCATGTTGGGGTCACCACCGTTGATGACGCCGTCACCGTTGAGGTCCTTGAACTTGATGTCGCCGGGGCCATAGATGAAGCTACCCTGCTCGAGACCGGTCTGGTCTGCAACGCCTTCGGCATAGATCCATTTCTTGCCATCTTTGCCTACGAAGTCGCTTTCTTCGAAGTAGCGGTCAGTTACGAAGCCCCAGATTGCGCCGTATTCCTTGCCAGAGTACCAGTCGCTGAGGAGTTTGTTTTCGTTGGGATATTTGGTGACGATGGTCTTGCCGTCATAGATGTTGAAGTTGGCATAAACATCAGCGTCGCCGAAGCTGTGGTTCCACTGGAGGCCAAGTTCCCAACCACGGGTGCGGAGTTCACCGTTGTTCTGATAGGGAGCCGATGCACCGAGGGTAGCGGGCTGCGAGTTACCGGGAGCGAGCATGTCCTTGGTTGTACGCTGGAACCAGTCGAATGTCATGTTGAGAGAGTTGTTGAACAAACCGAGGTCGAGACCAACGTCGGTTGTGCAGACGCGTTCCCATGTGAGTGAGCTCGATACGAGCGAGGGAAGTGTACCGTAGCTTACGCTTGTACCACCAGTGTTGAGCCAGTTGGCGTAGCTGGTGTTGAGGGCGCGGGTTGAGATACCGGTTGTCGAGATGAACATGTTTGAACCGATGGCTTCGTTACCGATTTCACCGTAAGAAGCGCGAACCTTGGCGTTCGAAACATATTGTTTGATGGGATCGAAGTATTTTTCTTCAGAGAGGCGGTAACCAGCAGATACTGAGGGGAAGAATGCCCACTGGTCGGCTGCGGGGAAGCTCGAAGAACCGTCGTAGCGGCCGTTGAGTTCCAACAGGTAGATGCCCTTGTAGTCGTAGTTGATACGTCCGAAGAAACCTGCAGTTGCACGGTGGGTGATGGTGTTGCTCATGGTGAATGTTGTACCAGCGTCACCACCGGTGGTCAGACCCAGGTAGGGAAGCGAGTTGTCGAGGAGGACGTTGCGCTTGGCGAGGAAGTAGTTGTATTCTTCCTGTTCGGCGGTGGCACCGACCATCACTTTGAAGTGGTTGTCGTTGGCGACGGTGAAGTCGTATGTGCCATAGACGTTCATGGTCCAGGTGTCCTGCTTGGTGTTGTTCTGGGCTGCGTATGTCGAGCTCTGGCCAACAACGTAGGTGGGATCAGAGATGTTGCCACCCCAGGTGTTCCACACGTAGACGGGGAGATAAGAGTAGTTGTCGTTGCGGTTGAGCAAGTCGTATGTGAAGTCGGCATGGATCGAGAAGCCCTTGAAGGGAAGGATGTCCATCCAAGCCTGCATACGGGTCTGAGTGCAACGGTCTTGGTCGTCGCCAGCCTGCATACGGTAGGCGATATCGTTGCGGGCGTCAACCTTGTTGCCGTCGGCGTCAACGATGTATCCGTAAGGTCCGAAGTACGAACCCCAGCGCCACATATATGTATATGTGTCACGGCCGGTGTTGGGCGAGGTGTATTCCTTGTTAGAGAAGTTCATGCGGGCACCTGCCTTCAACCATGAGAAGATTTCGGTCTGAACGCTGAGGTTGGCGTTGTAACGACGCATCTGGTCGGGGTTGAAGGTCATGAGGCCTTGACGGCTGTTGTAACCGAACGAAGCGCGATACTGGGTCTTGCCCGACGAACCTTCGAGAGAAACGTTGTGCTTCTGCGAGGGAGCTGCGCTGTTGAACATGATGCCGGCAACGTCCCAGTTGGCGTAGTACATTGCGCCAGAGCCATCGTCGTTGACATAGTAGTCACCGACATTGTCCATGCTCTGGTATTTGCGCATTTCGCCATAACCGAGCTTCTTGCCACCGTTCTGCTGTTCCCAAGCCTCGGCATAGGGAAGCATGGTGTCGAGGTACATACCGAAGAGTTCGTTCGATACGTTCTGACGGTTGTTTGACTGCATGAGGGCGCGGATCTGGTTGGGAACCGAGCTATATTCGGGCAGTGTAGTTGCCTGGCTCCAAGCGAAGTTGTTGGTATAGGTGAGAGAAACGCGGTCTTTCTTCTCGGGCTGCTTGGTGGTGATGAGGATCACACCGAATGCTGCACGAGTACCGTAAACGGCAGCCGATGCGGCGTCTTTCAACACTGAAATTTCCTGGATATCAGCGGGATCAAGGAATGTGATGTCGTCGGTGACAACGCCATCGACAACGATGAGGGGATTTGAGGTCTGGCTGTTAGAAAGAGTACCGAGACCACGGATGCGCATTGTCGACGAAGAGTTGATAGCACCATTGTTGGTGGTGATGGTAAGGCCGGGGACAGCACCCTGGAGAGCCTTGGTCACATCGCCGGTGACGCGGTTGTCCATGACGCGCGAAACGTCAACGGTCGAAACGGCGCCGGTGAGGTTGGCCTTCTTCTGTGTACCGTAACCCACGACTACGAGCGAGTTGAGGGTCTCGGTAGTGGGCTGCAGGTAAACGGTCATGCCCTGTTTGGCTGCAACCGATTCGGTTTTGTAGCCCACGAAGCTGACGTTTACTGTCGAGCCGGGTTTAACTTTGAGAACGAAATGTCCGAACACGTCGGTGATGGCTCCTGTGGAAGCACCTTTGGGTGTAACACTGGCACCAATCACGGGTTCGTTGTTTTCATCGAGGACTGTACCTTGAATGGTCTCAGCCACTTGACTTTGAGACTGGGGAGCTTCCAGGCCCGCAGCATACATCTGAGAGCTGAACGGCAATCCGCAGGTCAACAACAAAGTCACAAATAGATGTTTTCTCATATGGTTGAAGTGTTGATTTAACCTACCGCCATCGGCACCCCACGGGGCGCATCTGACGGCTTGAATTAATAAAAATAGATTAGTTTGAAGTTTCTGTTTTTAGTTGATTAATGGCTTTTCGTTTATTTCATTAGCAAAATATTAGTGTTGTTGCTGTTTAGGTGTTTAAGTTATTATTAATAGGGGAAAATTTAGTCTTCATCGCAATTGGTGTTTCTCACGATCTCGTCGTGACGGTATGGGGTGCAATGCATCTCCAAACTTGGCGGGACTGATGCCTAAGATTTCCGCTGGCAGCGGAGAGGTCTTTGTTTCGATGGCGTAAAGGACTGTTTTTCTCCATGATTATATCACATGTTTCCATTATATAATATGTGTAACGAGTTTTTACACACTCGTCAACACATCCATCCTGAAAACTTGCGCTAATTTAAAAAATTATTTTTAATTAAATACTATTTTTGAGACTTTTTAACATCAAAAAATGTCAATTCTTTTAATTTACTCGTCAGCTTGCTATAAAATTATGTTATACAACACTTTTTTAACGCCCGCATCGTGGCATCTTGAACCGACTGTTAACAATAATATCGACCAAAAGCCGCACCAATCCTCGACATAATGCCACTTCTCGTTTCAAATTTTCGTTTTATTAAAATTTTACCATCTTCTTTCTTAATTTAACACTGTTAATTCCAAAATTTAACACTCATTTTGCATACACCGTTTTATAACTCTTTAAACATCATCGTCTAATGTCACCAACCGGCTTTTAAATCCTCAAGTATCTGTCACCCGAGCGACACCAAAAATCGCGACACACGAAACATATCGGCACGAATGCAAAAGATATTTGACGATGTGGCTTGATTTATTGGGCGCAATCAAAATGTTTTTAGTAATTTTGCATACCATTGTGACCGGGGCTCAACATCGCCGTTATCTCCGAGGCAATGGCAACCTATTTTTTCACCCTCACAATCCTGTTTACAACCAAGATGTTAAACCTCACAAGACACACCACGACCGCCCGTTTGGCAGCCAGCGGACTAATGTTGGCGGCAATCCTCGCATCATCACCTTCTGCCGCCGCGCAAGACGACTCGGCAAGCGACTGGAGACTTCAACGCAAGACTTTTGGCGTCAAGGCAGGATACATCACCCGCAACGAGTCGGCGGTGGCGGGACTGTTCTTCCAGTACCGATTCACCGACCACTTCCGACTGGCGCCCGACGTCGAGTGCGCGTTCAGCCACAACAACCGCGACGCATTCATGGTCAACATCGACACACACTACCCATTTGAGGTCAACACCCGCGGCAACGCGACAATCTATCCCATCGCCGGCGTCAACTACTCGTCGTGGAAACGGCGATTTGACGACTTGGCAAACGACAAGGACACGTCGCAAAAGACCACAAACTTTGGCCTCAACCTCGGCGCCGGCTTTGACCTCACGCTCTCGAGAACCCTCAAGCTCAACCTCGAGGCGCGCTACACGCTGGTCAAGCACAACAGCAACCTGCAGGTGACCGTGGGCATCGGATATCTATTCTGACAAACAGTCTGCAACCAACACTCAACTCAAGCATACGACATTGGCAATCAACATCATCGGCATAGAGTCGTCTTGCGACGACACCAGCGCGGCAGTCATCAGCGACGGCATTCTCAGGAGCAACGTCATCGCCTCGCAAAGCGTACACGAAGAATTTGGCGGCGTGGTGCCCGAGCTGGCATCCCGCGCCCATCAGCAGAACATCGTCCCCGTGGTCGACACGGCGCTCAAGCGTGCCGGCATCGACAAACGCGAGCTCTCGGCGATAGCCTTCACCCGCGGCCCCGGACTGCTGGGCTCGCTGCTCGTGGGCACCAGCTTTGCCAAGGGTCTCTCGCTGGGACTGCGCATCCCCATCGTCGACGTCAACCACCTGCACGCCCACGTGCTCTCACACTTCATCAAGCGCGACGCTGCCGACGAAGTGCCCCAGTACCCCTACCTGTGCCTGCTCATCTCGGGCGGCAACTCGCAGATCATTCTCGTGCGCGACTTCAACGACATGGAGATTCTCGGCAAGACCATCGACGACGCCGCCGGCGAGGCATTTGACAAGTGCGCCAAGGTGATGGGACTCCCCTACCCCGGCGGGCCACACATCGACCGGCTTGCCGCCGAGGGCGACGCCGAGCGATTCAAGTTTGCCAAACCCCACATCCCCGGGCTCGACTACAGCTTCAGCGGTCTCAAGACGTCGTTTCTATACACCCTGCGCGACAACACAAAGCTCGACCCCGACTTTGTCGAGAAAAACCGCGCCGACCTCGCCGCATCGCTCCAAAAAACCATCATCGACATACTGCTCGCCAAGCTCAAGAAGGCTGTCGAAATGACCGGCGTCAAAACCGTCGCCATCGGCGGAGGCGTGTCGGCGAACTCTGGCGTCCGCGCCGCCGTAGCCGACTTCTGCAACCGCCGCGGCATCAAGGCATTCATCCCCGAGCGCGCATTCACCACCGACAACGCCGCGATGGTGGCGATCGCCGGATATTTCAAATACCTCAACGGCGACTTCTGCCGCTACGACCAGGTGCCGTTTGCACGTGTCGAGGTATAAAAAAACGACTATGAAGACATCCATCATCATCATCGGCGACGAGATTTTGCTGGGCCGCGTCACCGACACCAACTCGGGACTCATCTCCCGCACATTCGACCCATACGGATTTGAGACCGTCGGCATACGCACCGTCGGCGACAACGCCACCGCCATCCGCGCTGCAGTCACCGCGGCACTCGACGAGGCAGACCTCGTGTTCACCACCGGCGGACTCGGCCCCACCAAAGACGACATCACCAAGACGGTGATGCGCGACATCTTCGGCGGCGAGATGGTGCGCGACGACGCCACCGACGCCAATGTGCGGCGCATCTTCGAGGCTCGAGGCATCGAGATGAACGACCTGACACTCGGCCAGGCGATGGTGCCCGACTCGTGCCGAGTCATCGTCAACCGATTTGGCACGGCGCCCGTCATGTGGTTCGAACGCGACGGCAAGGTGCTGGTGACCCTCCCCGGCGTCCCCGGCGAGACATCGCGACTGCTGCCCGACGACATCGTCCCCGCCGTGTTGCGCCGATTTGCCCCCGACCGCTACATCAGCCACTCGACACTCGTCGTCACCGGCATCAGCGAAAGCGCCCTCGCCGAGCGACTCGACGCCTACGAGCGCGCACTCCCCGCGGGATTTTCGCTTGCCTACCTCCCCGACTCACCCATCATCAAGCTGCGTCTCGACGTGCGCACCGACACTCCATGCAAGGAACTGCTCGCCGACAAGACACGCCAACTCAAGGAGATGCTTGGCGACCTCGTCATTGGCGAAGGCGAGGTCTCTGTCGCCGAAATCGTCGTCAACATGTGCCGCGCCCGCGGCATGAAACTCGCCAGCGCCGAGAGCTGCACCGGCGGCACCATCGCCTCGATGATCACCGCCATCGCCGGATGCTCAGACACCTATGTCGGCAGCGTAGTGTCATACAGCAACGACGTGAAAATCAACACCCTCGGCGTACCCTCCGCCAACATCGACGCCCACGGCGCCGTCAGCAGTGAGGTCGTCGCCGCCATGGCTCGCGGCGTGGCAGAGCGCCTCGGCGCCGACGCCACCGTTGCCACCTCGGGCATCGCCGGACCCGGCGGAGGCACCCCCGACAAACCCGTCGGCACCGTGTGGATGGCAACCTGCATCAACGGCACCGTCACCACCCACCTACACCACCTGCGCGGCGACCGCCCCGCCATCATCGCCCGCGCCGCCAAAACCGCCCTCGCCTCCCTCATCCACGCCCTCCGACAAGCCTAACGCTGCCCCCCATCAACGATTTACGCCCCACCACCAGCGCGAGTGCAGCATATTGCACCCGCACCGATGCTTTACCATCCATATTTTTATTAAAAATTTGCAAAATATAAATAAGATATGTATATTTGCAACCGAACACACCCCCATGTCGTCTGCCGACGGTAAATGAGGCTGCGCCGACCGACGACATAAAACCATGATACCCGAGTCTTAGCCAACTATGACCCACATGGCATCTAATCCTATTATAATATACTCAGCCTCTGCAACTTCATCAAACCTGTCATTACAAATGGAAAGTAATTTTGTCGAAACGATGCAAAACGCCGCGTTATGCATCCTCAAATCAATCTGGCGCATTATCAAACTGCCCTATGGCTGCTGGATAGCCGCCGCCAAACGTCTCGCCGCCAAACTCGAAAATTCGCCGATGGACATCGACTCGAGCTCCAGCCGCTGGCCCTTCCTGTCATTCCTCAAGGCACTCATCCTCGACTTCGTCATCGACGGACTGTCGTTCCTTGCCTATCCCGTGGGTATCATTATGGTCATCTATGAACAGACTCAGGCATATTACTTTATTTTCTGGTCAATGGTCACATCCTTAATCGTCGTCTATGTAATCCCAGTATCATTTGCAATCATCCGCGATGTAATTGTCATCTGCCTCCTCCCCTTCAACAAATATCTCAGCTGGGCATCAAAACCCGCCCAACAGCTCGACCTCGACGTCCACAACCACGACAAAGCCTAACCTCATCTTCTCCTCATACCAGCGAGTGCCATGTCGCAAATCCACCGCGGCATGGCATCGCTGCCATCTCCCCGCGCCTCGCTCCCCGGGGGTGAGGGGAGCCGCATGGCTACGTCGGAGACGTTTTAACCATTGGAAGCACTAAGTTGTCCGGTGTAATGCCAGAAGTTGAGACGCGCAAATGTTAGTTTTATATAATCTTTTGTAATTATTTATAACAAATAGGGGGGGGTAATTATGTATATAATTTATATTCAGGCGTTTAATGCCATCCATCTATATAACAAAACAAATACACGACTTGTAACAACAGGCGTGAGATTTGGTTATGGGGTATTTAATTTGTATTTTTGGCAACAATAAACCCATTTGCAAGTGTCTACCATGTTACGCCATCCTATCTTGGCCTAATACTCTATTATCCTGCAAATAATTTCTAACTATTATCATAAACTTTTATTAACCCAACTACCAGATGTCTATGAAAACAAATCATCTTCTGTTAGCACTCGCGTC
>X1_Eurasian_Beaver__coassemble_104_pt1 | contig 13992 bp, 14 predicted proteins | sample X1_Eurasian_Beaver__metabat2_high_PE_005 | metagenome-assembled genome bin X1_Eurasian_Beaver
GTTTAATGACTTCTTGCAACAGCAGCTGATGACCAAGATGAAACCCAACATGGGAGGAAGCTCATCGACAACAACAGATGACGCATACGATATGGACAAATTGCTGTCCTACAAGCCCGAAAAGACTTGGAACTACGAACTTGAGGCACGATTCTCAACCCCCGACAAGCGTTTTGCAGCCGAGGGGGTGCTGTTCTTCATCAACTGTACTGACCAGCAGCTCACTGTGTTCCCCAAGGGTCAGACCACGGGCAGATATATGACAAATGCGGGTCGCACCCACAGTTATGGCGCCGAGCTGACTGCCGACTGGCATCCCATCGACGAGCTGTCGTTCAATGCGTCATACGGCTACACCCATGCGACGTTCCGACAGTTTGAAAGCGGCAACGACGACTTCAAGGGCAAACGTTTGCCATATGCTCCATCGCATACTGTTTTTGCATCGGGCAACTGGCGCATGCCGGTCGAATTTGCCGGATTCACTCCCACACTCAATGTCTCGGTGCGCGGCATCGGCGACATCATGTGGAACGACGAAAACACGCAGAAGCAAGATTTCTATGCCACCCTTGGCGCATCGCTCATTCTCAACCACAAGTTGGGTAGCATCACCATCTGGGGTAAGAATCTGACCAACGCGCGATACAATACATTCTATTTTATGTCGGTGGGCAACTCGTTTGTCCAGCGTGCCGACCCATGGTCGGTGGGCGTGACTTTGCGCACCGAAATCAGTATGTGACATCAATGATAAACCAACAATAAAACTCCTATATTTAACACTTGAAAACAATGAAGAAATACATTTTGTTGCTTGCCGCTTTCGCGGCCATGACCATGAGCTCATGCAACGATGTCTCTGACAATGAGGACATCACGACCCAGAATCTTACTGGTTACTTTAACTACGTGACTAAACTTGAGACCAACGAGACCACGATTACCACCGGCGCGTCATACACTGTCGAGTACAACTACTCGACCAACAAAGCCGACATCATCGTCAACAATCTGCGCCTGCCCAACACCGACTATCCCGGCTTTACATTCAGCGGCGCTAAATGGGAATACGATGAGAACTGGAAGGTGGTCTACAAGGCTTCTACGGTGCCCACCGCCATCAACTACTATAATGTGCCCACGTTCACAGACTTCACCTTCTCGCTCTATGACGAGTATTATACCGCTACCGGAAGCACTGAAAGCCAGTACATACCCCGCACTGTGATTTCGTTCATCGTTGATGGTTACAAGGTGATTTCGCGCCCCACAACACCAATCTTTACTGCTACCAGCGTCATTGCCAGTTCGACCGCCGCTACAACTTCGACCAATCCTGTCTATGTATTCACCCTCGACCTCGAGGACATGAAGCTTGCTATCGCGGTCAACAGCTTTGTCCTTGCCGATGGTACATCGATGAATGCAGTGGCGCTCAACAAGATACCCTTCACTATCGATGGAGAGACAATCAGCTTCTCGCGCGAGAATTTCAAGTCAGAAATGATTGGCTATGACGGCGACGAATACAAGTATGACGTATCGGCGCTGAGTGGCAAATATGATGGCAAAAGCTTCGAACTCACCTACGATATCACTGTCGAGGGTGTGAAAAACGAAATCTCGGCTACTGCCAACTACTAATTACAAAATGATACGCTCGGCACGGAGCAAGCCCAGTTTAACGGGCTTTGCACCGTGCCGTTTGCTCATTAAATATAAAATAACACATCGAAAAATTAAAAGTTTTTGACAATAAGGTCAAATATTAAATTAAAATCATTATCTTTGTACCCAATTTAAGACGGTTGTGAGCCAAATCTATGCTTGCATGGCATGGGTATGGTCTCCAAATTGCTTTAAATCAACAGAGTGCCGAATTTTATTGCTTTTTATCCGACCCTCTTGCTAATAAGAAAAAACTATAGACAATTATATGATTTCTTTATCACTCTTCGGAATTACAAACAACGCGCTGCTCGCGATAGTAGCGGCGCTCACCGGTGCGGCCCTGGTTTTTCTGGCCTTGTGGATTGCCGGACTCATCTCGCCGCGCTCGTTCAATCCCCAAAAAGGTGAGGCATACGAATGCGGTATTCCCACCCGTGGCGAGAGCATGGCTCAGTTTCACGTGGGTTATTATCTGTTCGCCATTCTCTTCTTGATGTTCGACGTGGAAACGGTTTTCCTCTTCCCTTGGGCCGTGATCATGAAGACTCTCGGAGTTGACGGACTTATCAGTATTGCCGTATTCTTCGGCGTTTTGGTGCTGGGCCTTGTTTATGCCTGGCGGAAAGGAGCACTCGAATGGAAATAACGACAAAGAGCATGCCCTACGAGGCATTCAAAGACAACGAATATATTGAGAATCTCGTCGAGGAACTTCGCGCTTCGGGCACGAATGTTGTCGTCGGCACTCTCGATAAACTTATCAACTGGGGCCGGTCTAACTCACTCTGGCCGCTCACTTTCGGCACCAGTTGCTGTGGCATCGAATTTTTGTCACTTGGCGCCGCTCGTTTCGATATGGCGCGTTTTGGCTGGGAAGTTGCGCGTGCCTCCCCACGTCAGGCAGACTTCATCATGGTCGCCGGTACAATCGTCAACCGCATGGCTCCCGTATTGCGCCGTCTTTATGACCAGCTTGCCGAACCCAAGTATGTGATTGCTTGTGGCTCGTGTACTATTTCGGGTGGACCGTTCCGTCGCAGCTACCACGTGGCAAAGGGTATTGATGATATCTGTCCCGTTGACGTCTATCTGCCCGGATGTCCTCCTCGCCCCGAGGCTATGATCTATGGTATTATGCAACTCTCTCGCAAGATTAAGGTCGAGCGTTTCTTCGGCGGTGTTAACCGTCAGCAAAGCCAGAAGGAGTTTCTTGAAAGCCACCCCATCAACGATGTCGTGGAATAATCAGTCAAACTTCAGTATCTCAAAACTATTCAGAAAACGAACAAAGACAAAATTATGTCAGTAATTCAAGATAAAATCGCAAAACTCTTTCCGGCAGCGACATTCGAAGTTGTGGACTCGGTCTTGACTGTCACAATTGACGACAAGGACTGGCACTCGTTGGCAAAGACCCTGCGCGAAGACCCCGAACTCGACATGGACTACATGGTGACCATCGTCGGTATGGATTGGGTGAAGTCGCTGGGCTGCATTTACTATCTGATGTCGACAGCTACCAATACCCAATTGGCAGTCAAGGTTTCGACTACCGACCGTGACAATCCCATGCTCCATTCGGTTGCAGATATTTGGATTGTTGCTAAGCTATATGAGCGCGAAGTCTACGACTTTTTTGGTATCATCTTCATCAACAACCCCGACATGCGTCGACTCTTCCTCAATATCGATTGGAAGGGATTTCCCCTGCGCAAGGACTATGACGCTGATCCCAGCCTCAACCCTGTCACTGTTGAAAGTGAGCGTCAAAGCGACACTACAAACGTCTATAAGGAACAACCCGATGGCACTGTCGTCAAGAAGGAAGTGGCAATCTTTACTCCCGAGGATTTTGTTGTGAACATTGGCCCGCAGCACCCCGCTACGCACGGTGTGTTGCGTTTCCGTACTGCCGTAGACGGTGAGGAAATTAAGAAAATTGATGTCTATCTGGGATATATCCATCGCGGTATTGAGAAACTCAACGAATCGCAGGGCTATCCCCAGACTCTTCACTACCTCGACCGTCTCGACTATTTCTCGGGCCAGATCTACCACCACGGCGTGTGTCTCGCACTCGAACGTGCCGCCGGCATCGAGGTTCCCCGTCGTGCGCAGGTAATCCGCGTGATGATGGACGAGTTGTCGCGCATTGCTTCGCACGCGCTGTTTGTTGGCACATTCTGCCAGGACCTTGGCGCCGTGACAATGCTGTTCTACGGTCTGCGTTTGCGCGAGATGATCCTCGACATCATGGACAAGACTTGCGGTGCCCGCATGACATTCAACTACGGTTGTATCGGAGGTGTGATGCAGGATCTCGCTCCCGACTTTGTGGAGGACGTGAAGGCAGTCATCAAGGCTGTCCCCGTGAATATTGCTGAATATAATAAGGTGTTCACCGGCAACGTCATCGCCAAGAACCGTATGGAAGGTGTTGGCGTATTGAGCCGCGAAGACGCTATCGCATATGGAGTTACCGGTCCCTCGGGACGCGCCAGCGGCTGGGCAAACGACATCCGCAAGGTGATGCCTTACAGCATCTACAACGAACTCCAGTTTGACGAAATCACCGATACCGTCGGTGACTCGATGGCACGTTTCAAAGTGCGTCTGCATGAGATGGAGCAGAGTGCACGCATCCTCGAGCAGCTCGTTGACAATATCCCCGAAGGCGAAATCTGCGCCAAGGTTCCCAAGGTGTTCAAGCTCCCCGTCGGAAGCTGGTTCCAGCTCGTCGAGGGTTGCCGCGGCACATTTGGTGTCTACATCGAGAGCGATGGTTCGACCAAGCCCTACCGCATGAAGCTCATACCCCCGTGTATGCCCGCTGCCGGCGCCGTCGACCACATGACTCGCGGAGCGAAGATTGCCGACCTCATCACTATCGGCGGTTCGCTCGACTACATCGTGCCCGATATGGACCGTTAAAAAGCCAATCAAATTATCAGAATTAATAGCAAACACCATTAAGTATGCAAGATTTTTCAGTAGTCACCAATTGGATTCACAACCTTTTGCTCAATACGTTAGGCTTGCCCTCATGGCTCACAGTCACCATCGAATGCCTGGGTATCGGCGTAGTGTTGCTCTTGGTATATTCCCTGCTGGCACTTTTCTATATCTATTTTGAACGTAAGGTTTGTGCGGCTTTCCAGTGTCGTCTTGGTCCGAATCGCGTAGGTCCCTGGGGCATCCTCCAGAGTGTCGCCGACATGTTCAAGATTCTCATCAAGGAGCTTATCTCGCTCAACGGAATCGACAAATTCCTCTTCGCGCTCGCGCCCTATCTCGTGATCATCGCATCAATGATGGCATTCGCAGTGCTCCCCTGGGGCAATGGTCTGCAGGTCATTGACTTCAATATCGGCATCTTCTTCCTCATCGCCGTTTCGTCGATTGGCGTGCTCGGCATCCTGCTTGCCGGTTGGTCGTCAAACAACAAGTTCACCCTCATTGGTGCTCTTCGTTCTGGCGCGCAGATGGTCAGCTACGAGCTCTCCATTGGCTTGAGCGTCCTGACAATGGTTTGTCTCGCCGGCACTATGTCGGTGACCGGTATTGTAGAGGCTCAGGATCACGCTTGGTTCATCTTCTCGGGACATATTCCTGCCATCATCGCTTTTGTCATCTATATGATTGCAGGTACTGCCGAGACCAACCGTGGCCCGTTCGACCTTCCCGAGGCAGAGAGTGAGTTGACCGCCGGATACCATACCGAGTATTCGGGTATCCACTTCGGCTTCTTCTACCTCGCCGAGTACCTCAACCTATTCATCGTTTCGGGTGTTGCCTCGCTGCTCTTCTTTGGTGGCTGGATGCCCCTCCACATCCCCGGATGGGACGCATTCAACAACATCATGAACTACATTCCCTCGGTCGTATGGTTTTTTGCCAAGGCTATCACACTGTCATTTGTAATCATCTGGTTCAAGTGGACATTCCCCCGCCTTCGCATCGACCAGCTCCTCAAACTCGAGTGGAAGTATCTGCTCCCCATCAACCTCTTCAACCTCATGTTGATGGTCTGCATGATCGTCCTCGGCTGGACTCTGTAAGCCGGTAGCTCACCATAGGAAAAAACCACACAAAAAAATACATCTCCAAAGACCTTCTCTGAAAATGAGCGAACAATTAGGAAAAATTTCGCAAGTCATCGGTCCCGTTGTCGACATAGTCTTCGACGGAGAACAATCAATCGTTCCGCCGATCTACACCGCGTTGAAAATCAAGCGCGGTGACGGCACGTCATTGATTCTCGAAGTGGAACAGCACATCGGTGAGGACACCGTGCGTTGTGTCGCTATGGAAAGTACCGACGGACTTCGTCGCGGCATGGTGGCAGAAAGCCTCGAGCGTCCAATCGCTGTGCCCACCGGCGACCAAATCAAGGGCCGTCTGCTGAACGTCATCGGCGACGCTATCGACAATCTGCCCGAACTCAATCGTGATAATCTGCGTTCGATACACCAGCCCGCTCCCGAATTTGAGGAGCTCACCATCGGCACCGAGATTCTCTCGACCGGCATTAAGGTGATCGACCTTCTCGAACCCTATTCAAAGGGTGGCAAGATCGGTCTGTTTGGTGGCGCCGGTGTAGGCAAGACCGTGCTCATCATGGAGCTCATCAACAACATCGCCAAGGGTCACGACGGCTTCTCGGTATTCACCGGTGTCGGCGAGCGTACCCGCGAAGGCAACGACCTTCTCCGCGAAATGATTGAGAGCGGCGTCATGAAGTACGGCGACAAATTCAAGGAAGGCATGGAAAAAGGCGAGTGGAATCTCCACGATGTCGATGTCGAGCAACTCAAGGACTCGCAGGCAACACTCGTCTTCGGCCAGATGAATGAGCCCCCGGGCGCACGTCTTCGTGTGGCTCTCTCGGGTCTTACCGTGGCTGAGCAGTTCCGCGACCAGGGCGCCGGCGGCAAGGATGTGCTTCTCTTCATCGACAACATCTTCCGTTTCACTCAGGCAGGTTCTGAGGTATCGGCACTTCTCGGCCGTATGCCGTCGGCAGTAGGCTACCAGCCCACACTGTCGTCTGAAATGGGTACACTCCAGGAACGCATCACCTCGACAAAGAACGGTTCGATCACCTCGGTACAGGCTATCTATGTGCCCGCCGACGACTTGACCGACCCCGCTCCCGCGACAACATTCAGCTTCCTCGACGCCACCACCGTGCTTTCGCGTAAGATTGCCGAGCTCGGTATCTATCCCGCCGTTGACCCGCTGGAATCGACCTCGCGTATCCTCGACCCCAACATCATCGGCGAAGAGCACTACAACACCGCCCAGGCTGTCAAGCAGCTGCTCCAGAAGTACAACGAACTTCAGGATATCATCGCCATCCTTGGTGTCGACGAACTCTCTGACGACGATAAACTTGTGGTTTCGCGCGCACGTCGCGCACAGCGCTTCCTCAGCCAGCCCTTCCACGTGGCAGAGCAGTTCACCGGTCTTCCCGGCGTCATGGTTCCCCTCTCAGAGACCATCCGCGGTTTCAAGATGATTCTCTCCGGAGAGATGGATCAGTATCCCGAGCAGGCGTTCCTCAACGTCGGCACAATCGACGAAGCCATCGAAAAGGGCAAACGTCTCCTCGCCGAGGTAAAATAATGTCGCTAACCCGATGTTGGCTAAATTAACTCAAGAACAACAACAGTCATTCAATCACCGAGAACATGACACTCAAAATCATATCGACTACCGAAATTGTCTTTGAAGGCACGACAGATTTGGTGACCTTGCCCGGAGTGCTGGGCAGTTTCACCGTGCTCAACAATCACGCTTCGCTGATTTCAACATTGGCGTCCGGCGACATTGTTTATCACGTGGACGGACAGCAATCGGCGCGCTTTCATGTCAACGGCGGCATCGTCGATATCGACAACAACGTTGTCTCGGTGTGCATATATTAATTATCTCATTGTTAATCAGTGTTTGAACCAATAGAATCATGAACAAATTGATAAAATTTCTGATACTGGCGATGGTGCTCGTCTCTCTCCCCGCCCGAGCTTTTGCTTCGACCGGAGAGGAGGAAGACGGCAAAATCAACCCCAAGGAGATAATTTTTGAGCACCTCGGAGACGCCTATGGTTGGGAGGCACCGTTCTTCCACCATGTGCGCATTCCATTGCCCGTGATTGTCTTCGGACAGGATGGCTTGCACATCTTCTCTTCGGCTCGCGTAACCAACGGTCAGGAGTATGTCGATGGCAACACCACCTTCAAAATCGCCGGCAAGGAGAGCAAGTATCACGGCAAGGTCGTGGAAATCGTCGACGGCAAGGAAATTAAGCCTTGGGACATCTCAATCACAAAGAATGTCTGCGCGATTTTCATTACCATCATCCTTTGTGTGGGTCTGTTCCTCTGGCTCAAAAACTGGCACAAGAACAAACCGCTCAAGGCTCCCCGTCGCGGACTGGGCGCACTCGAGGTAGTCGTGATTTTCATCTACGACGGTGTCATCAAGGCTACCCTCAAGAACAAGGCTCCCAAGTTTGCGCCTTACTTGCTGACTGTCTTCTTCTTCATCCTCTTTATGAATCTCCTGGGCCTCGTCGTGGTGTTCCCCGGTGGCGCTAACCTCACCGGCAACATCGCCGTGACAATGGTCCTCGCGATAATGACATTCCTTGTGACAAACATCTTCGGCAACAAGCACTATTGGAAAGAAATCTTCTGGCCCGAAGTGCCGCTGTGGCTCAAGTTCCCCATCCCCATCATGCCGCTGATCGAAATCTTCGGTATGTTCACCAAGCCCGCGGCATTGACCGTGCGTCTGTTCGCCAACATGATGGGTGGCCACATGATTGTCATCGTACTCACATTGCTCATCTTCATCTTCTCGGCAGTCAATCCCGTCGCCGGTGGCGCCACAACGGTTGTCTCGGTGCTCTTCACGGTGTTCATGCTGCTGATTGATGTGCTGGTGAGCTTCATCCAAGCCTATGTGTTCACGATGCTGTCAACGATTTTCATCTCGCTGGCAAACGAAGAACACGGACATGAAAAGGACGAGCATGACGCCCATGCAAAACATGCCGTTGCGGCTACCGGAGCAACTACTCCCGTGGTATCGTGATCGAACAAATCAAACAAATAACAATATACAATAACATTTAAATCAAAAACAACTATGTTAGGAATTTTCGCAGCAGAAGGCCTCGTAGGTCTCGGAGCAAGTCTTGGAGCAGCAATCGCAGCCATCGGCGCAGGTATTGGCATCGGTAAAATCGGCGCTGCCGCTATGGAAGCAATCGCACGTCAACCCGAATCGGCAGGTGACATCCGTTCGAACATGATCGTGATCGCCGCCCTCGTCGAAGGTGTGGCACTCTTCGCCGTTATCGTTTGCGTACTCGCATTGTTCGTATAATCGACGCTGACTATCAACTCTTATCTCAAACAACTTCTATCTGTTAGCAAATGGATTTATTCACCCCTGACTTTGGACTGGTTTTCTGGATGTTTGTCGGATTCGGCATTCTCTTCCTCATTCTGTGGAGATTTGCATGGCCGACCATCATGAAATCTGATGACGAACGCGCCAACCTCATAGACAAGGGTGTGGAATATGCTCAGAATGCAAAGGCTCAGCTTGACAACGCCAAAGTCGAAGCCGACAAGGTCATCAATGCTGCACGCCACCAGGAGGCAGACATTCTCCGCGACGCCGACAAGATGAAAACACAAATCATCGAAGAGGCTCGTCAGGCAGCTCAACAAGAAGCTCAAAAGGTGATGAACGCCGCCAAGATTTCTATCGAGCAGCAACAGAAACAAGCCCAAGAGCAATTCCGCAACCAAGTCAGCGAATTTGCGCTCCAAATCGCCCAGAAGGTCGTCAAGGACCAGATGGACAACAAGGACGCGCAGTCAAAACTTGTCAATTCGTATCTTGACCAGCTCGAGAACAAAAATTGAACAGCTAACAAATCTATCACTCTACACTCACCATTAACCAACCACCGACAATGGACCAAGGACTCATCCCACGCCGTTACGCCAAGGCACTTTTCAAATTCGCCGAAACTCCCCAGCGACAGCAACATCTCTACGCGCTGATGGGCAATCTGGCGAAGGCCTTTGACAAAGATCATCTCTTGCAACAGACGGTAAAGAACCCATTTGTTGAAAATGCCGCCAAAGAACAGCTCGTCTTCACGGCAGCCGGTGTGTCTGACCCGGCAAAGGAAAAGGACCTCGCGGACTTTGTAAAGCTGTTGGTGACCAACCGACGTGTAGACATGATACGTGACATAGCGTTGGCATACCTCTATATTTATCGCCATACAAACAACATATATAGCGTGAAGATAGAGTCTGCCGCGCCACTCAGCGATGCCGACCGACAGAGAATCGTGGATATGATCGAGAAGCATCTCGACGGTGCTACCGCCGAGTACTCCTACGAAGTCGATCCCGATCTCATCGGTGGTTTCGTGGTCAACATCGACTCTGAACGTCTCGATGCTTCGATTAAAAACGAACTCAAACAACTCAGACTCAAACTCATCAAATGAGCCGACCGAACTCTATATCAGGTTTTCGGCCACTCAGTAGTTTTCAAACTCCCTAAAAGTATAGAAATACACAATGATAAATCCCGGTGAGATTTCAGAAGTATTAAAACAACAACTCGAGAATATCAATTCGCACGTCTCATTCGAAGAAACCGGCAAGGTGCTCGAAGTAGGTGACGGTGTGGCGCACGTCTATGGATTGGACAATGTTCGTGCCAATGAACTGGTAGAGTTTGAGAACGGTGTCAAAGGCGTCGCTCTCAACCTTGAGGAAAGCAACGTCGGTGTCATATTGATGAACAAAGTCAACACTGTCACCGAAGGCATGAGCGTTAAACGTACCGGCGAGATTGCATCAATCGCTGTCGGCGACGGTCTCTTTGGCCGCGTTATCAACGTCCTTGGTGAACCCATCGACGGTCGCGGACCCATCGAAGGCACGCTCTACAACATGCCCCTCGAGCGCAAGGCTCCCGGCGTTATCTATCGCCAGCCTGTGAACCAGCCTCTCCAGACCGGTATCAAGGCCGTCGACGCCATGGTGCCCATCGGTCGCGGTCAGCGCGAGCTCATCATCGGCGACCGTCAGATAGGCAAGACCGCAATCGCGATTGACACCATCATCAACCAGCGTGCCAACTATGATGCCGGCAAACCTGTATATTGCATCTATGTCGCCATCGGACAGAAGGCTTCGTCGGTAGCCGCTACCGTCGAGACCCTGCGCAAATACGGCGCGCTCGACTACACTGTCGTTGTCGCCGCCACCGCGTCAGACTCTGCATCAATGCGCTACTATTCGCCTTTTGCCGGCGTAGCCATCGGCGAGTTCATCCGCGACACCGGCCGCGACGCGCTCATCGTCTATGATGACCTGTCGAAACAGGCCGTCGCATACCGCGAGATTTCGCTTATCCTCAAGCGCCCCTCGGGTCGTGAGGCATACCCCGGCGATATCTTCTATCTGCACTCTCGTCTGCTCGAGCGTGCCGCCAAGATCATCGACAACCAGGAAGTCGCCGAGAAGATGAACGACCTGCCCGCCGTGCTCAAAACCATGGTGAAGGGTGGGGGATCGCTCACCGCTCTTCCCATCATCGAGACACAGGCAGGCGACGTATCGGCATACATCCCCACCAACGTGATTTCGATCACCGACGGTCAGATCTTCCTCGAGACCGCACTCTTCAACCGCGGTATCCGTCCCGCCATCAACGTCGGCATCTCGGTGTCGCGTGTCGGTGGTAACGCGCAGATCAAGTCGATGAAGAAGGTCGCCGGTACTCTCAAAATCGACCAGGCACAGTTCCGCGAACTCGAGTCATTCACCAAGTTCGGTGGTGACATCGACCCCGTGACCGCACGCGTCATTGACAAGGGTCGCAAGAACGAACGCCTACTCATTCAGCCCCAGTATCATCCTTGGGATGTGGCTGACCAGGTCGCAGTCATCTATTGCGGCGTAAACGGTCTGCTCGAAAATGTTCCCCTGGACAAGGTGGCAGAATTTGAGAAACAATTCCTCCAGCTCATCCACGCCCGTCACAACGACGACGTGCTCAAGGTCATCGCCGCCGGCAAACTCACCGACGACGTGACAGACAAACTTACAAAAGCCGCAGCAGAAGTCAGCGCACGCTTCAATCAATAATACACAATCGATAAATGGCAACACTCAGAGAACTCAAAGGACGTATCGGTTCGGTCGGCTCTTCGGAAAAAATCACCGGAGCCATGAAAATGATTTCATCGGCAAAGATGCACAAAGCCGAGGGAGCCTTGCGCCGTCTCGTGCCTTTCAGGAGCCAAATCGAGACTATTATCAGCAACTTGCTGTCTTCTGACGCCGAATTCTCATCACCACTGGTCAACGAGCGACACGTTCAGAGTGTCGCCGTTGTGGTGTGGGGAAGCGACGACGGTCTGTGCGGCGCCTACAATGTCAACATATTCAAACAGTTGCTCGTGCACATCGACGAGCTCACCGCCAAATATGGCAAGGATGTCAAAATCTCCCTCATCCCCGTGGGCAAGAAGATGTTCAAGGCTGTTTCCAAACTCGCCGGTGTCAGCGTCAAGACCTATGATGGTGTTGACTCCAAAACCGATGGCGAAAAAGTCGTTGCTTTTGTGGGCGAGCTCGAAAATGCCTATCTCAATGGCGAATTCGACAAGATTGACGTCGTGTATATGAACTTCAAGTCTGTCAGCCGACAGACATTGGTCATCAGCCAGTTTATCCCGGTGCTGTCATCGACATTCACCGGATTTGAGGACAGCCTCGGTGTGAAGCCCTACCTCTTCGAACCCGGACCCGCCGAAATCTTTGACCGCGTTCTCCCTATGTATCTCATGGCGACCGCGCAAGAAATCTTCAGCGAAAACCGCGCTTCGGAGCAAGCGGCGCGCGTCATGGCAATGCAAAGCGCCAACGACAACGCCAAGAAGCTTCTCGACCAGTTGCGTCTCGAATTCAACAAACTGCGACAGCAGTCTATCACTACCGAACTGCTCGACATCGTCGGTGGTCAGGCACGCGATTAGAGCAATCACGCGGTTACTCAAATTTGAAATATCACGGCGTCCGCGCCGAAAATATAAACAAGCAAATATTTTAAAGTCAAACAAACAATAGAAACCACCAAATGGGTAGTGTAAAAGAGTATTTCACTTCATTAGGGTCAGGTATTGCAAGTCTTGTCAAGGGCATGCAAGTCACCGGAAAAGAATTTTTCACCCCCAAACTCACCGAGCGATATCCTGAGAACCGCGAGACACATCATGTGCCTGAGCGTTTTCGCGCCATCCTCGTGCTCAAATACGACAGCGAGGGCAACCACAAGTGCATCGCTTGCGGTACGTGTGAGCGCAACTGTCCCAACGGTACCATCGAGGTGCAAACCAAGATGGTTGACACGTTGACCGGCAAAAAGAAAAAACTTGACAAATATATATACGACCTCGGAAGCTGCACATTCTGTCAGCTGTGTGTGACAACATGTCCCACCAACGCGCTTGACTTCTCTAACGACTTTGAACAGGCAGTGTTCACCCGAGAGAAGCTTGTCAAGCAGCTCAACTATCTCCCCGAGAAGGAAGAGCCCGCACCCACTCCCGAGCAGATTGCCGCTTATCAGGCAAAACAAGCCGAGATCAAGGCCAAAGCCGCCGCCGCTGCTGCTGCCAAGGCCGCTGCTGCCAAGGCTGCCGAAGGTGCTCCCGCTGCCGAAGCCGCTCCCAAGGCTGATGACGCCGCAGCCAAAGCCAAGGCTGCCGCAGGTGACGATCCCGAAAAGGCCGCGCGCATCGCTGCCGCCCTTGAGAAAGCCGCCAAGCTCCGCGCCGAACGCGAAGCAGCCAAGAAAGCTGCCGAATCTAATGAAAAAAATGAAAATAAATAAAACATGGAATCAGTAGGAAGTATAATCATTTATGTCATCATTGCATTGTCAATGATCATCTTCTCGATTCTGGCAGTCACAACACGCAAGATTTTGCGTGCTGCGACTTATCTGTTGTTTACCCTTTTTGCTGCCGCCGCCTTCTACTTCGTGCTCGACTACGAGTTCCTTGGCGCGGTTCAGATTGCGGTTTACGCCGGAGGTATTGTGGTGCTCTTCGTCTTCTCTATTCTGTTGACAAGCGCTCCCGGTCAGAACTCGGAAAAATTGACATCCAAATCTCGCCGCACTGGACTTCTGGCAGCCATTGTCATGTTCCTTGTGAGCGGATACTCACTCTTGAGCCGCGCCGAATTCTTCGTCAGCAAGCCCGACAT
>X1_Eurasian_Beaver__coassemble_105_pt1 | contig 13987 bp, 10 predicted proteins | sample X1_Eurasian_Beaver__metabat2_high_PE_005 | metagenome-assembled genome bin X1_Eurasian_Beaver
ACTGTTCTGAAATCCTTTGCCATGAGCGTATCAATACATTTTGTAGTCTACCGACAGCACCTGGAACTCGGTGCGGCGGTTGATCTGGTCGGCAGCCTCCTGGTCTTCGGGCGAAAGCGTCAGGATGAAATCCTCGGTGAGAGTCTGACCTTCCTGAAACTGGGGATATTCGCGCGCGAGTTTTTTGGTGATTGTCTTGGGACGAGACTCGCCATATCCCTGGCTCTGAAGACGATCGGCATTGATGCCCACCGAAATCAGATAGTCGATGACCGAGCGTGCGCGCCGGCTCGAGAGGTTGATATTGTATTCGTCGGTGCCGTGACGGTCGGTGTGCGATGCCATCTCGATGGTCACGTTGGGGTTGTCCCTGAGCACCTGTGCCAGTTCGTCGAGCGCGGTCTTGGACTCGGGTCGCAGTGTGGCGCGGTCAAAATCGTAGAAGATATTGTCGACGACAACCGGCTTGTTGATTGACGAAAGAATGAAGTCGACGCCATAGTCGGCATCCTCCTCGGCGATATCGCTTGTGAATTCCTGTTTGGCGTTGAGGTATCCCTTGGCGCCCGCGAGCATCACATAGTCGACTCCGCGGTCGAGGGGGAACGAGAACGAGCCGTCGGCACGCGCCACCTGCTTCTGGTTGCTGCCGTCATTGCCTACAATCCTGATTACGGCATTGGGTACGGGTTCCTCGTCCTTGTCAAGCACCCATCCCGAGATGGTGATCTTGATTTCCGGCAACTCGAACGAATAGATATGATCGTATCCGCGCGCGTCTTGTCGATTGGAGCTGAAATATCCGCTCTCGCCCTTGCCAAAGGTGATGCCAAAGTCGTCAGCCGAGGAGTTGATGGGTGTTCCCATGTTGGTCACGCTCCAACCTCCCGACGGCATGAGTTGGGCACGGAAGATGTCAAGACCTCCGTAGCCGGGATGACCGTCAGATGAGAAATACAGCACCGAGTCGGAGAGGACGTAGGGAAACATCTCATTGCCTGAAGTATTGATCCATTCGCCCATGTTTTCGAGCGAACCGGCGCGTTCCTTGAGGTTGACACGCCAAATGTCCTTGCCACCAGATCCGCCGGGCATGTCTGAGGTGAAGTAGAGCCACACACCATCGGGCGACACAGCGGGGTGCCCGTAGGATGAGAGTGTGTCGGATGTAACCTCATATTTCACCGGCGCGCTCCACTTGGCGTCAGAGCGCTGCGACGTGTATATTTCGACGCCGGTGCTCGAATTGAGCTCGCGGCGTGCCTTGGTGAGATACATTGTCTGTCCGTCGGGAGTGAATGACACAATGCCCTCGTCGAGTTCTGAATTGAGTTCGCCCTCAACAGCAGCGGGACGTGTCCATTCGCCTTTCTCGTTGAGCGAAACGACGTAAACATCACCATTTTTCATGCCGGTGATTTCGCTGTGCTTCGATCCGGTGACCTTCTCGTTGGTCGAGGTGAAATATAACTTGTCGGCACTTGTGCGGTCGGCGAACATCGGAGCATAGTCAGCGCGTTGCGAGTTGAAGAGTTTGGCGTTCTTCACGACATATCGAGTCGCACCAGCCTTTGACTGCGCCATCTTAGCGCCGGCGAGAGCCGATGCAGCCAACTTGTCGTCGGGGTGTGTCGCGAGATATTCCTCATAGTTTTTGATTGCGGCGGCATACTTGCCATCGGCGTGAAGCGCCCGAGCCAGCTTGAGCGAAAGCGCCGAGTCGGGGTATTCAAATCTGATGGCGTTCTGATATGCCGATGCGGCGCGCGCGCTCTGGTTGAGGCGCGCGTGACATTCGCCCAGTTTGTAGGCGACCTCGCCGCGCAGACGCGTGTCCTTGCGGTCGAGTTTGTTGTAAATCTTGCGATAGGTCTTTGACGCGTCAAAATATTCTCCGCGAGCCATTTGTTCGTCGGCGGTAGACAATTTGGCGCCGCCGCAAGCACTCAGAAGCGCCGCGGAGACTATTGCCATGGCATATCTCGTGTATTTGATGGGCATGTCGTTGTTCTATTTTTGAAAGAAAATCAGAGGGATTTCAGTCGTCCGAAGATGAAGAATCCCTCTGTAAAAACGTTTGGCTCGCGGCGTTTATTGTGTCGTCACATGATGCCTTTCTCGCGCAGTTTCAATTGCCAGTCCCATGCCGATTTCATAGTGTCGGCGAGAGGAGTCTCGGCTTTCCATCCCAGCACCTCGTTGGCGCGTTTGGGTTCAGCCCAGACCTGTGTGATGTCGCCTTCGCGACGGGGAGCGATGGAGTAGGGCACCTTGACGCCGGTGGCGGCTTCGAAGGTGTTGATGAGTTCGAGGACAGACACACCGTTTCCGGTGCCGAGGTTGAACACCTCGACATCCTCGAGCATCTTGTTGTCGACGATGCGTTCCACAGCCTTGACGTGAGCTTTGGCGAGGTCGACGACATTGATGAAGTCGCGGATGCACGATCCGTCGGGGGTGTCGTAGTCGTCACCAAATACGCTGAGCTTCTCGCGCACACCGATGGCGGTCTGAGTCAGGAAGGGAACGAGGTTCTGGGGAACGCCATTGGGAAGTTCGCCGATGAGTGCCGACGGATGAGCGCCAACGGGATTGAAGTATCTGAGAATCACCGAGTGGATGGGCGCGCCTGACTTGACGGTGTCGACGATGATTTCCTCGCTGATTTGTTTTGTGTTGCCGTAAGGTGACGTGGCTTTCTTGATGGGCGCCGATTCGTCGACGGGGTTGACGTCTGGCTCGCCATAGACGGTGCACGACGAAGAGAACACGATGCCCTTGACGCCGTATTTTGGCATCAGGTCGAGTAGATTGAGCAGCGTCACGAGGTTGTTGCGATAGTAGAGCAACGGTTTCTTGACAGACTCGCCGACTGCCTTGCTGGCAGCGAAGTTGATGATTCCGTCAATCGAGGGATGCTCGTCAAAGAGTTTTGTGAGAGTATCAATATCGGTACAGTCGCCTTGAACAAACGCGGGACGCACACCGGTGATTGCCTCGATACCGTCGAGTACTTCGATGTTGCTGTTCGAAAGGTTGTCGATGATGACCACCTCATATCCGGCATTGATAAGTTCGACCGCGGTATGCGATCCGATGTAACCCGTACCGCCGGTAACGAGTATCTTATTTTTCATAAAGCTGAGATTAGAAAATTGTGAGGATGCTATAAATGTTGTAACGGTGTAAATTCATTGTTCTGTATTGCTGGCATTTGATACGTTCAGTACCCTGCGCGCTCCGATGTATCGCGAACGGTAGTAGGGGTCGCTGGTAAGGTTGTTGTATGTGACGCCTTGAGATGTTGAAGCGTGAATAAAGACGACATCTCCGTCGGGTTTCACCTCGACAGCCATGCCTACATGTCCGATTGTCTTGCCACCGCGTGAACCACTAAAGAACAGAAGGTCACCGGGCTTGATGTCCTCGGTCTCTATTTTGCTGCCGTCGCTGTACTGGTCGCGGGAAGACGCACCGAGTGAAATGTCGAAATTACGGAAAATCCAACCTGTGAATCCGGAGCAGTCAAATCGACGCGGACCCTTGGAACCGCGCCCGTATGGTGTGCCGAGAAATGTTTTGGCATAGTCGATGATCTCCGATGCCAATTCATCCCGCGGACTGGCGGCAACACGTGAGTGCTTGTTGTCGTCGAGCATAGAAATCGCGCTCTCGTCGAGATTGATGAAAGCGGTCGTGGGGTTCTCGATGTTTGATTGGAGGATGTGCACCAAGTCTTGTGAAGCTGTCAACGACTCAGGAGGCAACGCCACAGATGGCGTCACACTCGAACCGATGGCGAGTAAAGCCAAGGCGATGACAGGGTTAGAGACGACTTTATGCTTCATTAGGCTTGAGTTTTTCGCGCTCGTCACAACTGAGAAATGGCAAAGCGGCGGTTGGATTGGTTATTCAATGGCGAATTTACAAAAAAACGCCGAATTAACTTAAATATTCAAGCCTTTTGTTGCTGACTTTTAGAAATCTTAACGCAAATCGGAAGATGTGTTTATTTGGCACGGACTCGGGGTGTGACAATGCGCTCGCCGAGATATTTGGCAAACTCGCCACGCAGCTGTGTCATTTCGATGAGCTGAGCCATTTGGCCCTTCACTGTGTCGATGTCATGGTTGGCTGCCGAAGCCTTGATTTGAGCACGAAGGTCCTCAATTCGGCACGAAAGTATGGCATCCTTGAGCTCGTATAGAGCGCGCGGCACAAGCTCTGCCAGGCGCTGATCCTCGGTCTCGACCTGCGCATACTTGGTGTGCACTTTGCTAAGCTGGTATTTCTCACTCACAAGCGTCGTCGTGAGATTGCGCACTGCATCATCGGGGTCGGACAGCAAGCGCCGTTCGACAAAAGACTGCGAGAAATCGCGCGTCATCTTTTCGAGGATCGCATCGATGTTGGTCTGCATCTCCACCTCTCGGCGATGTATGTCATCTGCGTCGACAGCTGTCTGACGTATCTCCTCGATTCCGTTTCTGTACAGTTCGTTGCGACGGTCTTGCAACTGCTCAGAGAAGAGAGAAAACTGCTCGGGGAAAGTGTCGCGGATGGCGCAAATCTTGACAAGAATGGCGTCGCAGGTAGGGTCGGTCAGCTCGATGTCGTCAGCGGCAAGTTCCGAGAGAATATAGTCGAATACCGAGAGTGGACGGGTGACTCCCTCGTCGTCGACAGCCTCGCACAATGTCAACATGCCATACTTGATGGCATATCGCACCAGCGTTTGCTCAAACGGCGCGAGGAAGGCGTTGCGACTGGTGATGCTTGCCTGTTCGCGAGAGACCGGCGTCTCCTGCTTCTTCTTTTCTGCTTCGAGTACCGCTGGGTCGATGAGCGGCTCTTGCGACTCGACGTGGCGGCGATGGCTGTCGCGCTCGGCACGGTCGGCGATGGTGCGGGCAAGTTGGAGCGACAACACCTTTTCGTCGATGCCAAACGCTCGCGAACACTCTTGGATGTAGATCTGGCGCTTGATGGGCGACGGGATGACTGCTATCGAATTGAGAATATCGGTGATGACCGACGCGCGGCGGATGGGGTCGCCATTGGTGTCGGCAAGCAGAATCGATGTCTTGAACTGTATGAAGTCTGTCTCGTGCTGGCTCAGATAGTCCATGAGCTCTTGCGAGGTATGGCCCTGGGCAAATGAGTCGGGGTCTTCGCCGTCTGGGAGCAACAATACCTTGATATCCAGACCTTCGGCAAGAAGCAGGTCTATGCCTCGCAGCGAAGCCTTGATGCCGGCGGCGTCAGAGTCGTAGATGACAGTAACATTCTCGGTGAATCGGTGAATCAGTCGCACCTGACCATCGGTGAGTGATGTGCCCGATGATGCCACGACGTTCTCGACGCCCGACTGATGCATCGAGATGACGTCCATATATCCCTCGACGAGGATGCATTTGTCCTGGCGCACAATGGCTTGACGAGCCTGGTACATTCCGTACAGCTCATTGCTCTTCTTGTAGATTATCGACTCAGGCGAGTTGACATATTTCGCGACATTCTTGTCTGATCGCAGAGTGCGCCCGCCGAATGCCACGACTTTACCCGAGAGACTTTGTATGGGATAGATGACGCGTCCCCTGAATCTGTCGTAAACCGAGCCGCGGTCGTTGACTGAGCATAGTCCGGTTTTCACAAGATTGTCCTTTTCGTAGCCTTTGGAAATCGCGGCGTTGTATAGGTCGTCATTGCGGTCGAGGGCATATCCGAGTCCGAATCGCTTGATGGATTTCTCGTTGATGCCTCGCTGCAGGAAGTAGGCGAGTCCAATCTCCCTGCCGTCGGATGTATCGTTGAGGTTGTGGATGAAGTGCTCCATGGCAAACGCGTTGACAGCCAACAGCGCCTCGCGTTCGGTCTCTGCCTGTTTTTCCGCGTCAGAGAGCTCATGCTCGTGTATTTCTATATTGTATTTGCGCGCGAGATATCGCAGAGCCTCGTTGTAGGAAAGCTGCTCGAGCTCCATTATGAAATTGACCGGCGAACCTCCCTTGCCACAGCTGAAGCATTTGCAGATGCCCTTGCTGCGTGAAACCGAAAAAGAAGGAGTGCGCTCGTTGTGGAACGGGCACAGGCCTATGTAGTTGGCGCCTCGCTTTTTAAGGCTAACAAAATCGCTGACAACGTCGACAATATCGGCGGTGTCGAGAATGCGTTGTACGGTAGGACGGTCGATTTTTTTCATAATACAGCACAAAGATACAATTATTTTGAGTAAATTTGCCTAATAAATTCACCTAAATTCAGATTCCTTAAATAATTTACTAATCATTGATATGAATCTCAGACGAACGATTCTGCCACTATTGTTTGTGGCAACGGCTGCCTCAGTCGCTATGGGGCAGAGGATTGCGATCTTCAGTGATGTTCATGTGACGCCCGGCAATGCCAACGACAAGGCTCTGCGCGAGGCTGTCGAGGACGTCAACAGCCGAAATGTCGACCTACTTATCGTAGCAGGAGACCTTACCAACGAAGGAAGTGATGAACAGATTGCCAATGTCAAGTCTATTCTCGACGGCGTGAAGCATCCCATGTTCGTAATTCCAGGAAATCACGAGAATAACTGGAGCCAGAGCGCCACAAAGACGTTTGTAGACACCTTTGGCAGCGACAGATTTGTCACCGAAATCGACTCGCTGGTCATCATCGGCATCAACTGTGGTCCCTATATGAAGATGGGTGACGGACACGTCAAACAAGAGGACTTGCATTGGCTCAAAAAGACTCTCGACGAGTATGTCAAGCCCGGCAAACGCGTGCTGTCAATCAACCACTATCCCATACGCGAGAACGACCTCGACAACTGGCGCGACTACGCCGACATCCTTCTCCAGTATCCGGTTATTGCACATCTCAATGGCCACTATCACCAGTGGATCAAATATGATGTTGGCGACATCGAGGCAGCAATGGTGCGTGCACTCGACATGAAAAAGGCATACGGATATACAATTGTGGAGATTGATCCACAGTGGGTGCACATCTACGACCAACCCACCGGCAAGGCTCCCATTGCCAAATATGCATTCCCTGCCAAGACCCACCACAAGCCCCTCGCCAACGACGGCGCGAAAGGTTATGCGGTGCCCGAAGGTTTCATTATCACCAAAGTTTGGGCTGACAGCGCCTCTATCTTTACCCGTCTTGACATCGACGAAAACAATGTCTACTTTGGCAACTCGCTGGGTGATGCCCGTGCGATTGACAAGAATACTGGCAAACTCATCTGGTCTGTGCCCACCGGCGCTTCGCTGTTCTCAAGACCGGTTTCGCTCGGTAAAAACATCGTGGCAGTTCCCGCCAACGACCGCATAAGCTATCTGGACAAAAAGACCGGCAAGACCCGCCGAACAACAATGTCAAAAGAAGGCCCGTATGTGGCAGACGGCATATATGTAGACGGCAAGTATCTGCAGGGCGGTTACAAGCGATTTGAACGTGTCAACCCGTCTAATGGCAAGGTGATTTGGTCTTACGACTCACTGTTCAACTACTGCCAGGCTGCGCCAACAGTTGATGGCAACGACATCTTCTTTGGCGCGTGGGACACCAATCTGCGTTGTCTCGATGCCAAGACCGGACGTCTCAAATGGGTGTGGAACAATGGCAAGAGCTCCAACCTGCTCGGTCCCGGCAATGTCGTGCCCGTAGTGACCGACGACAAGGTGATCATCGTTGCTCCCGACCGCTACATGACTGCCCTCGACCGCAAGACCGGCAAACAGCTTTGGCGTGACAATTCGCACAAATATCGCGAGAGCCTCGGTGTCAGCGAGGATGGCAAACGCGTGTATTCCAAGACAATGGATGGCGAGCTCGTCGCTGTCGACACCACAACCCCCAACTTCCACGAATTGTGGACAGTCGACATGGGATTGGGCTATGAGCACGCTCCATGCATCATCGTAGAGAAAGACGGTGTTGTGTATGCCGGTTCTCGCCGCGGCCTCCTTACCGCTGTAGACCCCGCTACACAGAAAGTGCTGTGGAGCCTCCCCATCGGTGTCAGCGAAATCAATGGCATCGACGTTGACCCGACAACCGGCGAGATCTGGGTTTCGCTCATCGAGGGTACAATCTTCAAGATTTCAAAGAAAAGCTGAAATATCCGGCAACAGAAAACAAAAAAACTTCGGCAGCCAATGGTTGTCGAAGTTTTTTTATTATTGGTGTGATTTGTCACTGGTTGCGGTCGCGTTTTGGATTGCGCCATTTGCGAATGTACTGACGCATGGCCGAAAGCGGTCGCTTGGGGACTAATGCTGCCTTGTTGGCGGTATGCAACCATTCGCGCAACCTTGACGGCTTGCTCGGGTTGTTGATTTGCGCGGGGTCGTCAGCCTCGTGGCGCTCATAGACAGTGGCAACGCGCTCGCCCTTGAGAACTGATAGCGCGTTTGCGGCAAGAGCCTCGAGCTCGTTCTCGCCGGGATATACATATATGGGGGCGATGAAGTCGACATGCCCGGCGATGAAGTCGGTGAGACGTTTGGAGTGGGCAACTCCGCCGGTGATGAGGATGGCATCGATGTCGCCCTTGAGAGCGACAGCCATGGCGCCTATTTCCTTGGCAACATTGTAGCACATGGCACGCAAGATGAGCATGGCGTGCAAGTCGCCATTGTCGACGCGTTCGAGCGCCTCGATGACCGAGCTTGTGCCGAGGTGGGCATAAAGACCTCCCTGACCGGTGAGCTTCTTTTTCATCTCGTCGAGAGTGTATTTGCCGGAGTAGCACATCTCAATCAGCGGACCGGGAGGCAGAGTGCCGGCGCGTTCGGGAGACAGCGGGCCGCAGCCGTTGAGGGCGTTGGTTGTGTCAATGACGCGACCTCGACGATGCGCGGTCACCGAGATTCCGCCACCGAGGTGACACACGACGAGGTTGAGCGACTCATAGTCGACACCAATCTCACGGGCATAGCGACGGGCAATTGCCTTGATGTTGAGGGCGTGAAAGATGGACTCCTTGGGCACCTCCAGAAGACCGGAAATGCGGGCATAGGGAATCATCTCGTCGACTACTACGGGGTCGGCGATAAACGAGCGCACCCCGATTTGATCGGCGATATCTCTCGCAATCAGACCACCGAGGTTTGAGGCGTGTTGCTTGGTTGCATGCATCAGGTCATAACACAAGTCATCATTGACCTCATAGACGCCGCCCTCGACGGGATATATGAGACCGCCTCTGCCAATCACTCCGTCAATAGACTTAAGGTCTATGCCTTTATCTGCCAGCGTTTTGATGACGAGATCTTTGCGGAATTCATATTGGTCGGCAATGGTGTTGAATTTCGCCAGTTCGTTGCTCTTGTGTGCGATTGACGTTGTGAAAACGATGTTGTCGTCATCGTAAACTGCAATCTTGGTCGATGTCGAGCCTGGGTTTATTGCCAGTATTCTGTAGCTCATAGATATCTTTTTGGTGTAATGGCGTTGGAAATATCAGTTGTAGTGACGAAACGATATCAGCGTGCCGACAGGCAGGCGAGAGCTATCGAATAGAGCTTTGTGAGTGTGGTGTCGCCACGTGAGGTGAGCACACATGGAACTTTTGTGCCGACGACCATTGCGGCGATTGTAGCTCCTCCAAATTTTGTCGCAGCCTTGAAGAATACATTTCCCGATTCGATGTTGGGAAACAGGAGGCAGTCGGCATCACCGGCAACAGACGACCCGGTCACCTTTTTCTCTTCGGCGGCTTCGCGCGAGATGGCTACGTCAAGCGACAGAGGCCCGTCGACGGTCACTTTGCCCAGCTGTCCGCGATCGCCCATCTTGGCAAGAATCGCACCTTCGGTAGAAGAAATCACCGAGGGAAGCACCTGTTCGGAGGGGGCGATGCACGCGAGTTTGGGGTTGTTGATGCCAAGCACACCGGCAACTTGAGTGAGATATTTGATGATGGTGGTTTTTTGCTTGAAGTCGGGCAGAGGGATCACAGCGACATCGCTGATTGTTAGGAGCTTGTGATATGAAGGCAATTCCACTACCGACACGTGCGAGAGGACTCCCTTGGGAGGAAACAGACCGGCTTCCTTGTTGAGAATGCCACGCATATATTTATCAGTCGATACGAGGCCTTTCATGAGCACGTCTGCGTGACCGGTGGCAACATAGTCGACAGCCATGGCGACGCACTTGACGTCTGATGTTTCGTTGATTATGGTAAAATTCTGATGGTCGATGCCGTTTTCGCGGCATACAGCGCAGATTGTCTCTTTGTCGCCAAAGATAATGGGCTCTACCAGTCCAGCCAAATATGCGTCGTTTACAGCAGAAAGGGTGTGCGCGTCCTGGCCGTATGCCACAGCCAGTTTTTTGCGACCGCGAGCAACCGCGGCATCTACGATCTGTGAAAGTTTTGTGATCATAAACTTTATGGTGTGTTTATAGAATTTGGTATATATAGTTTCTAACGTGTACTTTCATTTTGCCACAAAATTAGCAAAAAACCGCAAACAATCCAACGGTATAATTAAAGAATTTTCCAGATTTTAACATTCACAGTACCACTACGGTCGTTTTTCGGAATGAATGCACATATTTTTGGCTAAAAAATCTCCGTTGTCGCGAGCGGGTGAGCAGACAACGGAGATTCTATATCGTATTCACAATTACACACACCTTTATCCCCAGCGACTTTTTTGACGCTGTGCCATCGCATCTTCCGATGGATTGCTGCAGGGATTCCAAAAGTGCATGCTTTCGAGCCCATCAGGCATATATTGTTGCTTGACAAAGTTGCCGGGGTAATCATGGGCGTACCTGTATTGTTGTCCATATCCAAGATTTTTCATCAGCGCAGTCGGAGCGTTGCGCAGATGCAGCGGGACGGGACGTGAGGCATTGCGCTCGACAATTGCCATGGCGTCGTTGATGGCGCGATATGCCGAGTTGCTTTTGGGCGAAGTCGCCAAATATATCACACATTCTGCCAATGGGATACGTGCCTCGGGCATGCCTATCTTGTGTATGGTGTCGAATGTAGCGTTGGCAAGCAACAGCGCATTGGGGTTTGCCAAACCGATATCCTCGGCGGCAAGAATCACCAATCGTCTGGCAATAAACTCTATATCCTCGCCACCGGTGAGCATTCGCGCCAGCCAATAGATTGCGGCATCGGGGTCGCTGCCACGCACACTCTTGATGAATGCCGAGATGATGTCGTAGTGCAATTCGCCGTTTTTGTCGTAAGCCTGGGGATTGGTCTGCAGACTCTCGGTCACCATTTGGTCGTTGATGACAATGGTCTCGCCCAGCGGGGTCGATTGCTCGAGCAAGTCGAGGATATTCAGCAATTTGCGTCCGTCTCCGCCCGAATATCTGAAGAGGGCCGCTGTCTCTTGCACATCTATCGCCCTGGTATGCAACACCTTGTCGGTATTGATGGCGCGATCGAGCAACACTTGCAATTCCTCTTCGCCAAGCGCTTCGAGAGTATAAACCTGAGCTCTTGACAGCAGCGGTCTGATGACCTCAAAAGAGGGATTCTCGGTAGTGGCGCCAATGAGCGTCACAGTTCCATTCTCTACAGCTGCAAGCAACGAGTCTTGTTGCGACTTGGAGAAACGATGTATCTCGTCTATGAACAATATCGGGCGACCTTGCGAGAACATTCCGCTCTCGCGACGGCATTTGTCAAGAACATCGCGAACCTCCTTGACGCCTGAGCTCACAGCCGACAGGGTGTAGAACGGTGCCTTGGTTGACTGCGAAATGATGCGTGCCAACGTTGTCTTGCCCACTCCGGGAGGACCCCAGAGAATGAACGAAGAGATATTGCCAGACTCGACCATTCTTCTGATGATTCCGTTTTCGCCCGTGAGGTGCTTCTGGCCGATGTATTCATCCAGAGTCGTAGGCCTTAGTCGCTCTGCTAAAGGTGCTTTAATCATTGGTAGTAGTGTGACGTGGTATTATTGCTTGAGTTGGAATTCGGGAATATATGGCGACACGAGGCGAGCTCCACGCAAGAAGTCGGCGGTTGCCATGCGTTTTTTGCCGGTTGGCTGCAAATCGAGAATCTCGATGGCGCCGGTGCCGCATCCCACAGTGATGGTGCCGTTGCCGATTTCGACCTGCCCGGGCGTCAAATCGCTTGATTCGCTGATTTTTGTGGTATATACCTTGATGTCTGTCGGTGCCGAAACCGAGCCGCCGATGGTAGTCCAGGCGCAGGGGTAGGGGGAGAGTCCGCGCACGAGGTTGTGTACTTCGGCGGCACTTCGCGACCAGTCGATGTGACAGGTGTCGCGGAAAATTTTTGGGGCGGGAGTAGGTTCGATGCCGTTTGTAAGCTCAGCCTGTGGCGTGGTCTTGAGCGTACCGGCGATTATCGAGTCTATGGTTTTGACAGTCAGCTCGGCACCGAGTTCCATGAGACGGTCGTGAACATCGCCGACATTGTCGTCGTCGTTGATGACTATCGACTCGCGGTCGATGATGTCGCCGGTGTCAATTTCGTGTTTGAGGAAGAATGTGGTGACACCCGTTTCGCGCTCGCCGTTGATGACCGCCCAGTTAATGGGCGCTGCACCTCGGTACTTTGGGAGCAGCGAGGCGTGAAGATTGAACGTGCCCAGGCGAGGCATCTGCCAAACAACCTCGGGGAGCATACGGAAGGCTATGACGACAAACAAATCGGCATCGAGAGCACGCAGTTCATCGACAAATTCTGGCGCTTTGAGATTGGCGGGCTGCAACAGCTTCAAACCATGCTCGACGGCATATTTCTTGACCGGGGACTGGAAAATATGGTGTCCTCTGCCGGCAAGTTTATCGGGCATGGTGACGACGCCGACCACATTGTATCCGGCGCCTACGATGCGGTCGAGACTGGTTACTGCAAATTCGGGCGTTCCCAGAAACACTATTTTGAGTTCTTCTTTAGTCATCTGAAAATGTATGATATTGACCTTCGCGAGGTTGTTGGTTTCACATCTGTTTATTGGCGGCATCGCTCTCGAGAGCTTTCCACAGCGGGTCTTCGGGCACTGGAGCGACTACATGTATTTCTTTCTTTGACACAGGATGGACGAATCTGATTTCGTGGGCGAAAAGCGATATCGAGCCATCGGGATTGGACCGTTTGTCGCCATATTTCAGGTCGCCCTTGATGGGACATCCAACCGACGACAACTGTGCTCTGATCTGATGCTTGCGACCGGTGAGCAGATTCACCTCGAGAAGGAAATATCTGTCGGATTGTGCAATCAGTTTGTATTCCAGTCTGGCTATTTTGGCGCCGTCGACAGGATGGTCGTGGATGTACGACTTGTTATTGCGCTCTACGCTTGTCAGATATTGTTCTATCAATGCTTCCTCGGGGTTGGGACGATTGCGTGTTATCGCCCAGTAGGTTTTGTGAACCTGTCCGTTGCGAAACATGTCATTCATTCGCGCCAAAGCCTTTGATGTCTTGGCAAAAATAACCAATCCACCGACGGGCCTGTCAAGGCGATGCACGACACCCAAAAAAACATTTCCGGGTTTGTCATATTTCTCTTTAAGCCAACGGCTTACGGTGTCAATAAGCGTTTCATCACCAGTCTTGTCACCCTGCACAAGTTCACCGGGTGCCTTGTTGACGATGATGATATGGTTGTCTTCGTAAAGTACATTCATAGTAGTTTATAAATATCTGAATAATAATTAGATAGTGTCATCTGACGTAAAGCTCCGACAATTTTCTGACAATTTGAAACGAAAAAACGACATAATCGAGGCGATTTTTACATCATCTGCTACATCATCATCAATGGTCAAAGAATTGAAATGAGGACAAGACAAGATACCAAGATTTTCGGCTTCGCTATAAACCTTTGAGAATAGTTTTGCTCGCTCCAACTCCGATACGGGAATTTTGTCCGGCATGATCAATAAATGTCGGCAGCCCCAACCTTGTGCTGATTCTGACAATCGGCATGAATTACAATCTCTCCATGCTTTCGAACAAGTATGT
>X1_Eurasian_Beaver__coassemble_106_pt1 | contig 13915 bp, 11 predicted proteins | sample X1_Eurasian_Beaver__metabat2_high_PE_005 | metagenome-assembled genome bin X1_Eurasian_Beaver
GGGCCTTTGCGAGTTCGAGGGCACAAAACAAAAAGCACATGAAGTTGACTTCGACAGCCTCGAGGACGATGTCCTTGAGGAGCGCGTCAACGGTTGCCTTGGTGGGTTCTGCGACGTCGAATCCGAGCGAAGTCACGCCTTTGTTGAGCACGTCGAGAGCGAGCTCGTTGGCAGCCTCGGGGGTGTCGGCAATGATTTCCTGGCGAGTCAGCCAGTCATTGTCGGTGCGAGTACCACGAACAAAGGGGAATTCACCGGGGAGCGAATTAGTGGTTTTAAGGTCGGCTATGTCTTCAGCGCGGTAGATGGGCTGAACGTTGAAGCCTTCGTTAGTTCTCCAAACCAATTTTTTGTCAAAGTCGGCGCCTTTGAGGTCGGCTTCGACCTTGGCGCGCCATTCGTCATAGCTGACGCCGGGAAATTGGTCGAACAATTTTTCTTTCTTATCTGCCATTTTCGGTCAATATAAGGTTATAAAATGTATGATTGATTAAGTTGATGTTTTAAACTCTTTACTGGTCGTGGTTTTCGTGGTCAAGGGGTCATGGGCTGAAGCGCATTGGCACTATGCCACAAAAACCGTGGCAAAGATACAAAATCATACTGTTAAAACAAAGAATATTTGGTGAAAAATACCTACCTTTGTAGCAAAATAAATTTTCAGCCTGATGTCTGATTCATTTCGCACCATCACAACGCCTTCTGAGGCCAAGTTTACCGAGAAGATGAGCCGATTTCTCTCGTTTGCATTCCACGTCGAGACTGCCGACGAGGCACGCGAACGCGTCAAGGAAATCGCCAAGAAATACTATGACGCTCGGCATGTCTGCTGGGCGTATATGCTTGGTCCCCAGCGCCTCGACTCGATGTCGAATGACAACGGCGAGCCGTCGGGCACTGCCGGCAAGCCCATCCTCGGGCAGATCAACTCGTTTGGCCTCACCGACATTGTCATCGTCGTGGTGCGCTACTTCGGCGGCATCAAGCTCGGCACGTCGGGACTCATCGTGGCATATCGCGAGGCGGCAAAGCTCGCCATCGAGGCAGCCGAGATCATCGAGTGTCACGACATGGACACCATCACATTCACATTCCCGTGGCAGGCGATGAACGATGTGATGAAGATTGTCAAGGGTGGCGACGTCGATGTTGTCAGCCAGACATTCGACAACTCGTGCGAGATGACCGTGTCGGTGCGCCGCGACTATATCGACGCCATCCGCGCCCGATTTGAAGACATCGACGGGCTGACGCTGGGTTGAGAGGATTTGGCAGTTTGGATTTTTTGTGTTAATTTTGCCTTCGAACTTATACCCGAGTTACGCACACAATGACCGACTACTGTTTTTCACTCAAGATGGAGGTTCGCGACTATGAGGTCGACTACCAGGGCATCGTCAACAATGCCAACTACCTGCACTATCTCGAACACACACGCCACGAATTTTGCCGTGGCGCCGGATTGACCTTTGCCGAGATGCACCGTCGCGGCATCGATCCCGTGCTCGCTCGCGTCACCATCGACTACCGCACCCCGCTGCGCATGGGCGACACATTTGTCAGCCGCCTCAACATCTCGCGCCGCGGACCCAAATTCATCTTCCAGCAAGATATCTATCGCGAGGACGACACCCCCGTGCTCAAGGCCACGGTCGAAGTCGCCTGCATAGAAAATGGCAGACTCACACGCGGCGATTCGCTCGCCGAGGCGTTTGCCGCATACCTCAATTGACAACACACACCGCGCTTTCACTATATCAATGTTTGACCAGCAGACATACGACAAGGAGCTCAACCGCCTGGCATTCGCCATGATCAAGGGGCTGAATCCGACCGTTGCCACTCAGCTCAAGGCAAAGGTTGGCGACGAAGCGCGCTTCTTTGAGATGTCGCGGCAACAGCTGGTGGCGTTCACACACCTGCGCAACAATGTTGTCGACGAGGCGTATCGCCGACAACTGCTTGCCGACGCGCGCACCGAGATGATGTTCATGGAGAGCAACTCGGTCAAACCGCTGTTCTATGACGACGAGGCATATCCCCGACGCCTGCTGGCGTGTGAGGACGCTCCGACGCTGGTCTACACCATTGGCGAGAATTTGCTCGACCGCCGGCACATGGTGGCGATTGTGGGCACGCGCAACGCCACGATACACGGCATCGAGTTTGTCAACCGACTTGTCGCCGATCTCGCCGAGGCACTCGACGATGTGGTGATTGTCAGCGGATTGGCATACGGCATAGACGCTGCCGCCCACCGTGCCGCCATCGACACCGGAGTGCCCACGGTGGCAGTCACCGCCCATCCCCTCAACCAGGTCTATCCCGCCGACCACCGCGACCTCGCCGTCAAGATACTCTCGTCGGGAGGCGCCATGGTCACCGAATATCCCACCACGTGCCGCGTGCACAAGTCAAACTTCCTCGCCCGCAACCGCATCATCGCCGGGCTCTGCGACGCCACCATTGTCGTCGAGTCGGACATAAAGGGTGGGGCACTGATGACCGCGCGCATCGCCGGCGAATACAACCGACAGGTTTTCGCAGTGCCCGGTCGCCCCGGCGACAAATTCAGCCGAGGCTGCAACAAGCTCATAGCCAACAATGTCGCGCAGCTGCTCACCGATGCCGCCGCGCTGATGGAAGAGATGGGGTGGCAGTCAGCCGACCGACCGGTGCAACAAGAACTGCAATTTGACCTCACCCGCGAGCAACAGGACATCATCGACATCCTCAAGCAACATCCCCAGTCGACCATCAACGACATCGTCATACACTCGGGACGCACCATCAACCAGCTGTCGGACATCATCTTCACTCTCGAGATGCAAAACCTCATCGCCCGTTGTCCCGGAGGCCAGTTCCTCATCATCGGCAACGTCTGAGACGCCACCGGGCGAAGCGAACAATATTGGTCACGACAGCGTTACAATCTATTGGGGCACAACACACAAATTCAAGCCTTTAAATTTGGAAATCTCTAATATTAATCACCAAAATTTCAATATTGACAATTATGGCAAAAGTTATTCCAGCTTCAGAGCTCATCATCAACAGCGACGGTTCGGTGTTCCACCTGCACCTCACCCCCGAGCAGCTCACAGACCGCGTCATCCTCGTCGGCGACCCCTCGCGCGTTGACATGGTGGCAGAATTTTTTGATACCAAGACCTTCGAAGTTTCGTCACGCGAATTTCACACCATCGGCGGCACCTACAACGGCAAGCCCATCATGTGCCTCAGCCACGGCATCGGCCCCGACAACATCGACATCGTCATCACCGAACTCGACGCACTCGCCAACGTTGACTTCAAGACTCGCGAAGAAAAGGAAGTGAAGCGCCAGCTCACCCTCGTGCGTATCGGCACCAGCGGCGCTCTGCAGCCCGAACTCTCGATAGGCACCCCCGTCATCGCCAACAAGGCAATCGGATTTGATGGCGTGCTCAACTACTATGCCGGACGCAACAGCATCTCTGACCTCGAATTCGAAAAAGCATTCTGCGAATTTGTCGGCTGGAATCCCCTCTGGGCAAAGCCCTACATCGTCGACGCCGATCCCGAACTCGTGGCTCAGATTGGCCGCGACGACATGGTGCTCGGCAACACAATCTCGGCTGTGGGATTCTATGGCCCCCAGGGTCGCGAAGTGCGTCTGCCCCTCGCCAACCCCGACCTCAACCGCCGCATCGAGGAATTCCGGTTCAACGGTCTCAAAGTCACCAACTATGAGATGGAATCGGCTCCACTCCAGGGACTTGGCAAACTCATGGGTCATCGCGCAATGACTGTCTGCTCAATCATCGCCAACCGATTCAACCACGACGCCAACCCTAACTACAAGAACGGCATCCGCGACCTCGTGAAGACTGTTCTCGACCGCATCTGACAAATCGTCATAATCCAATAAATCATCATGGCGTGCCACCTCAGCAGGTAGGCACGCTTTTTTATTGTGTTAAAATTCCATGTGCAATTGTCAACGTATGCTGACAATTGCTAAATTTGCGAAATCATAGCAATCAAAACCGACAACACATTCAATCGTTCCACAGCATGTCTCACGAACACCATCACCACGACCACTCCACAGGCAACATCTCGGTGGCATTTGTCCTCAACGCCGTCTTTGTCGTCATCGAACTCGTTGGCGGACTCATCACCAACTCCATAGCCATCCTCTCTGACGCCCTCCACGACTTCGGAGACTGCCTGTCGCTTGCCGTAGCGTGGGCATTGCAAAAGAAGTCGCGTCAAGGTCCCAGTACCTCCTACAGCTATGGATACAAACGATTCTCGCTGCTGGGCAGCATCTTCCTGTCAGGCATACTGTTTGTCAGCTCACTGTGCATCATCTATGAATCGGCACAGCGCATCATCACCCCCCAGGCTGTCAGCGCCCCCGGCATGTTGTGGCTCGCCATCATCGGCATCACCATCAACGGCGCCGCCGCGCTGCGTGTCAAACGCGGCTCGTCGCTCAACGAGCGCGCCGTCTACCTCCACATCCTCGAGGACGTGCTCGGGTGGATCGCTGTGCTCATCGTCAGCATCGTCATGCTCTTTGTCGACCTCCCCATCCTCGACCCGCTGCTGTCGCTGGCAATCAGCGTCTGGGTGCTCAGCAACGCCTATCGCAACCTGCGTGCCGTGTTCCGCGTACTGCTCCAGGGCACACCCCGCGAGTCTGACATGCAAGAGATTCGCCGCAAAGTCCTTGCCGTTCCCGGCGTCGCCGACGTCCACGACCTCCACATCTGGAGCCTCGACGGGGAAGACCACGTGATGACCCTCCATGTCGTCACCACCCCCGATGCCGACCCCCACGCCCTCAAGCAGCAACTGCGTTCCACCCTCGCCGCCGACCACATCACCCACCTCACCATCGAGGTCGAATACCCTGCCGAGCCCTGCACCACCCGCTGCAACTAACCCCCGCATTGGCCAGTCAACCCACGCCGGATATAGTGCAAACACATGAAAGTGATTGCACAAACTGGGTCATACTATTATTTTGAGGCGAGTGGGAATGGGAACGTGGGGACGGGTGAATTTTTTTAACGGGGGGAGTATCAATTGTTTGGGGGATTTTTTGTAACTTTGTGGTCTAGTTGGGCGCCGATTGCGGCGTCACGGCTGGAATGATGGAGTCATTAGGCTGAGTATCAGCTCGATGGCGTGTCTTTTTTGTGATAATTCTAACTATAAATTTCAAAATAAGATAAACGATTTTCTATGGCTACAACCGCAGATTTTAAGAACGGCATGTGTCTTGATATCGATGGAAACTACTTTTTCATCGTAGAATTCCTTCATGTGAAACCCGGCAAAGGTCCGGCCTTCGTGCGTACAAAACTCAAAAACGTGAAGACTGGTCGCATCCTCGAAAAGACCTGGAACTCTGGTGTAAAGGTTGAGGAAGTGCGCATCGAGCGTCGCCCCTATCAGTACCTCTACAAGGATGACATGGGCTACAACTTCATGCACACCGAGACTTTTGAGCAGGTTGCCATCCCCGGCGAGAGCATCGAAGGCGTTGAGTTCCTCAAGGAAGGCGATGTGTGCGAGGCCATGGTTCACGCCGCCACCGACACTATCCTCACCTGCGAGATGCCCACCAGCGTGGTTCTCGAAATCACCTACACCGAACCCGGCATCAAGGGTGACACTGCTACCAACACCCTCAAGCCCGCTACTGTCGAAACCGGCGCTACTGTTCGTGTCCCCTTGTTCTGCAACATCGGCGACAAGGTGCGCATCGACACTCGCGATGGCTCATACGTTGAGCGCATCAAGGCCTGAGCCTGAGCATACGGCATTATCCTATAAGATATGAACTCCACGAGTTGGGGTTCATATCTTTTTGTTTGTAACGAATGGTCGCAGAAAAATAGGAAGAAATGGCGTGAATAGGGGATAATTTGCGGGAATTTGCACGGATTGTTGTGTAGATTGAAAGTTTAGTGTTAGAGTTGGAGCGTGTTTTTTGCATAACTTTGCGGTGTACGTCAACTACCTAAAAACACCAAAGAATTAAATCCATTCTTATGAAAAAAATCACGATTGTCCTCGCTTTAGTCTTCTATTCGTGTCTTGCAATGGTCGCCGGTGACAGGTTGTTTACCTTAATGACAAAGGTGTCGACCCTGCCTCTAATGTCACCGACTCGGAGCTTGCCAAGATGGGAACTACTCCCGCTACTCGCCCGTTGGGCTTTATTTTGTTGCGTATGTTGCAAATGAGTAGCATACTTATGGCAATTTATAGCATTGACGTCGGTAGACATAATAGCGTGGTGGGGCGATACGTTAAAAAAGTGGATAATCTTGACCAAAAAATCCCTACGAAAAATGAGAAATACTATATTATCGCTGTTTTTGTGCTTTGTAGCGTTTGTCGCGTCTGCCGGCAATGATGTCACTGCCGCCCAAGGGTTGGCGAGCCGTGTGTTGCCGCGAGACCATCAGCGCGTTAGTTTCAGTCACATCGATTCGCCGGTCGATACATTTGCCTTTGAGGTGAAGGACGGGCATCTGCATGTCGCAGGCAAAAATGCCACGTCGATGGCGGTCGCTCTCAACCACTATCTCCAGCGCTATTGTCTGAAGACAGTGTCGTGGTATGGCCACGGCGACATGCCGCTTCCCGCCGAGCTCCCCGCCACCAATGGTGTTGTCGGCGGACGCGCTCGCGTAGACACGCGATTTTTCCTAAACTACTGCACCTATGGCTACACGATGCCCTTCTGGGGCTGGGAACAGTGGCAGCACTTCATCGACTGGATGGCGCTCAGCGGCGTCAACATGCCTCTTGCCATCACGGGGCAGGAAGCGGTGTGGCGCAACGTCTGGACCAGCCTTGGCATGACCGACGAGGAGACAAGGGCCTATTTCACCGGTCCAGCCTATCTGCCTTGGCACCGCATGGCAAACATCGACCACTGGAACGGACCGCTGCCCAACGAATGGCTTGAGGGCCAGATAGCATTGCAGCGACAGATACTTGCCCGCGAGCGCGAACTGGGGATGCGCCCCGTGCTCCCCGCCTTTGCAGGGCACGTCCCCGCGCGTCTCAAAGACATCTATCCCGACGCCGACATACAGTCGCTCGGTCGCTGGGCGGGATTTGAGGAGGAATACGCCTGCCATTTTCTGAATCCCGGCGAACCGTTGTTCGCGCGCATACAGAAGCTGTTCCTCGAGGAGCAAACTCGTCTCTTCGGGACCGACCACATCTATGGTGTTGACCCGTTCAACGAGGTCAATCCGCCGAGTTGGGAGCCAGCCTATCTCAAGCAAGTGTCGAGCGACATGTTCAAGACCCTCACCGACGTTGACCCCGACGCCCAATGGCTGCAGATGGCATGGCTGTTCTACCACAAGCGCAAGGACTGGACGCCGGAACGCATCGAGGCACTGCTCACGGGCGTTCCCGCGGGTCGCATGCCTCTGCTCGACTATCACTGCGAGAACGTCGAACTGTGGCGCAAGACCGACAAATTCTATGGTCAACCCTACATCTGGTGCTACCTCGGCAACTTCGGCGGCAACACCACCCTCACCGGCAACGTCGCCCAAAGCGGCGCGCGTCTCGAGGCAACACTGAGCGAGGGTGGCGACAATCTCATGGGCATCGGCTCGACACTCGAGGGACTCGACGTGGTGCAGTTCCCCTACGAATACATCTTTGACAAGGCATGGCAATACACCGACAATGCCGACAGCGCCGATGACGCCCATTGGGTGCAGGCGCTTGCCGACCGACATGCCGGTGCCCCCAATCAGACAGTGCGCCAGGCGATGGATATCCTCTTCAACGAGATCTATACCCAGGTGCCGCGCACACTCGCCATTCTCCCCAACCTGCGTCCCGTCCTCGACAGCGACGTGCGCAGCCGCACCGCCATCACCTACGACCCCGAGCGCCTCGAGCAAGTGTGGCGCATGCTCGCCAGTGTCGACACCGTAGCCACCGACGCCATGGCCATTGACCTTGTCAGTGTCGGTCGCCAGGTGCTCGGCAACCGTTTCCTCGCCCACAAGGTCGAACTCGACAGCGCTTATCATCGCGGTGATGCCGAGTCATTGCGTCTCCACGCCGATGCCATGCTCGCTCTTCTCGACGACATCGACACCCTGTGTGCTGCGCATCCCCACACCAGCCTCGGAACATGGATTGCCGACGCCCGCTCGCTTGCTGCCACCGACACCGTAGCCGACTACTATGAGCACAACGCCCGCAACCTCATCACCACCTGGGGCGGTCGCCTCAACGACTATGCCTCGCGCACCCTCTCGGGTCTCGTGGGCAGCTACTACAAACCCCGCTGGCAGCTCTACATCGATACCCTCGCCAGCGCCCTCTCCGCCGGCACACCCATCGATCCCGACTCGCTCGCCGCATCCCTCTCTGCTCTCGAATCTGCCTGGGTCGACTCCCTCGCCCCCATCCCCGTTCCCTCCGCTCCACAGCTTCTCCCGCTGTGCCGCCGCCTCTCCCGTCGTCCTTGACCTTATTCTCTTTCGGTGGCATTGCCTAACGCTAATTCCCTAAAAAAAAATAATACACCAAATTTTGCCATGACGGCCCCTGCGAATCCACCACATTCGCGGGGTCGATAATTATATTGGATCAAAAAGGTGTGGAATATGTGCAAAATGTCGTATTGTGCCTGATGGCATTTTGGCAGATGGAATTAAAGTTGTATATTCGCTATTGTGAATGAAATCGCCTGATATGCCGTATCTGACAGACACAAGTTGCCGGCGTCAGCTCACCAAATATCACAAACACCAGACACTATTATTATGGAATCTCACGACAAACTATTCATCCCCGATTTGCGCGAATTTTTGAGCCGGGACTGCGACCGTTTGCACCTGCTCAAGGGTACGCTTCTGTGTTTTTGTCAGCGTGGCGCAGCATCGATAAAGATTAACTATACGACCTATGAGTTGCGCGAGCACGACATCCTCGCCATTCGACCCACCCATGTCTTCAGTCTCGACGGTCATGGCGAAGACACTGTGTTGGAGGCAATACTGTATACCGACAAATTCTGGGCTGCGATTTCACATTCGCTTGACTATCGTCTCATCAAGGTCGTTGAACGCAACCCCAAGGCGCGCATCCCCGCCGACACGCGGGCAGAGGTGCAGGAGTTGCTCAGGATGATACGCCAGCACGACGAGGTGCACAATTCTGTGCCAAATGCCGAAATCGAGAGATGGGTTGCCAAGGGTCTTGCCTTCTCTTTGCTCGTGCTGCTGGTGTCGGTGATTGTTAAGGCTGATATTGATGTGCCGCATCCGACGACGCGCAAGGAGACGCTGACACGCGACTTCTTCGAACTACTGTCTGAGCACTACGAGACCGAGCGCACAGTGACCTACTATGCCGACAAGCTGTGTGTCACGCCCAAACATCTGTCGACGATGGTCAAGGATGTGACGGGACTCAGCATCCAGGAATGGATCAACGACGTGACAGTGCTCAACATCAAGCGGCGGCTGATGACCACAACCGACACCATAGAGCAGATTGCCGATGTCTTGGGCTTTGGGTCGGCATCGACGTTTGTGCGCTTCTTCAGGCAACACACCGGTACGACGCCGGCGAAGTTTCGCGTAGAAATGAAGTGACACCCGATTCTGATGCAAATAAAAATGGCGGAGCACGCATGATGTCGTGCTCCGCCATTGCTATCAGAACTCACTGAACAGCCGTGGCTTGATGACAAGCCCGAGCCGAAGGTGGCTGCTGAACTTGTTGTAGTCCAGCAAATACTCGCCATATCCGTTGTAGTACTGCAGGAAGAAATATTGATTTGAGTTGCGGAATATGCGATAGTTGAGCTCGATGACCGTGTTGAAGTCGGGCTTCCATGTTTTGCGCTTCACCAGGTGTACCGAAGCTCCAAAGCGGTGGTTGGGAGAGTTGTATGCAACCCCGGCTTGGCAGATTCCGGCATAACGCAGCAAGTCTTTGTTGTTCTCGCCGTCGACAATCGGAATCCATACCTTGCCATGCACCGTGATTGACGGTGTGACCAAGATTGACGCTCCAAGCGAGATTCTGTTCCACGATCGGGAGGCTATCGAGTCTCGACCGTTGCTCTCGTGTTCAATGACGAGCTGCGCCATGCCCAGGAATCTGCCGTCGCTGCGGATAATCGGCTTTGCGAGACCGATACCGGGGTTGAAATTGAGATCAATCATAGGCAGAGACTCCTCGAGCACATTCCAGATGCATTTTTGTGTGTAGAAAAGGTATAGATAGGTACCAAAAGGTAGGGTTGATCGAGTGAGTCTCTGCGAGATTGATATTTGGAATTTGACGTTTGTATTCTCTTTGGTGGGTTTGGAGCCCACTGACGGGCCAAAGACAAAGTAGTTGTCCTTGTATAGTCCAAACCATGGTGCCTTGTCAAATTCGCGCCGCAGACTGTCGGTGTTGAGAGGCTTTCCGAGGTCGTCTCTGATTTGCGCGTTTGAGACGAGACTTGCTGGGAGAAGCATCGCTAACACCAGCAACATCGGCGCGAATGTCTTGATATCTGGGATTTTCATGATTCCTTTTTGCGTTGGGGTGGGTTGTTAGAATGTTGCACAAAACGTGATGCCTCGACCTTCGACCGATGTCATTAGCGACATTGTCATTGAGCATCCGCGCCGGCGGTATTCGGCGATTTTTCTGGCGTCGTTGCCGGCAAAAAGCCCGACAAACTCGTTGACTGGATCGACGAGAAACGCCACGAATTCACCGATAAACTTTGACCCGAGCAATCGGTAACCGTTGTTGACGATATGGCGCTTGACGCGGTAGAATCCTTCGCCGATGGCACTTCCCACGAGAGGTGTGACAAAGAGGTCTTGGTAGGAAGGTCGCTCCATGAACGCCTCGACACCGAACTCCCATCCGATAGTCGAAATGCAGGCGCTGTAGAGCAGCGATTGCCACATGTTGTATCCGCAACTGCGGGCTCCCATGAAGTATGCGGCGCCGGCATAGGGGTGCAGCATGTAGTTGAAGTAGAACTTGTCGTGATCCCACTCGGGTCCGCGCTTGAAGATGTTTTTGAACCATCTCTTGAACAGCGGTTTGGATGTGATCTCTTTTCTGTTCCACGAGGTTGCATCCTCTGGGAGGCATTGGAGCGCCAGCAACGAGCCGACGAATGCAGCCGACAGGGCGCCGGTGTTGATCCACATGCGGTGGGTGTCGGGATTGGAATAGGTCACCGAGTAGGGGTGGGCGTAGATTGAACGCTCGAGCGACTCGGGTAGGCTTGGAACGGCAATGGTGTCGCTACTGTCGTATGCAAATACGGCTACCTCTGAAGACAGGCCCGTATCCGCCACCCTACAGACACACTGCCGGGTGGCGAAAAGGACTGTCAGTACAAACAAAATATATCTAAACTGCTTGGTCATTTGGTATTAAAATATTCGCATTAGAGTAGTAATAAATGCTGTCCCATAAATATATAGTGTAGCTAAACCTAAATCAGTCTTGAGCAGTAGCTTGACGATATTCGACAACTTTGACGTTGAATGCGGCTGTATTCTCGACAAACTTGTCGCGGCTCTGTTGGAAGAGCGTTTGGGCGTCGAGTAGGTCGCTCATCGTGCACATCCCCGCCTTGTAGTAGTTGCGGTTGAGACGCAGGTTCTCGGTAGACTGTTCGATGGAGTTGTAGGCAATCGAAATCTGTTGCCAAGCGTCGCTCACCTCGTTCCACAAATGCTGCATATTGATGATGAGCAGGTCGGAGGTGTCGGTGAGGGTGTTCTCGGCGATCGAGACATTGGCGTTCTCCTTCTTGATGGCGTGCGAGCCGCCCCACCATCCCGAGATGGGCACCGATACCGAGACAAAGGCTATGCCAAACGGATGGCTCTTGTCGGTGAGGTTGTCGTACATGTATCCCACGCCGGCGCCCACGGTGGGGAGATTTTTGCCGACGGCGATTTTCTTTTGCAGCTTGGCGCCCTTGACGTTGCTGTCGAGCAGTTTGTATTCGGGGGTGTTGGGCAGGGCGTTGTCAAAGTTGGTGAGGAGCTCGGCGGGAAACACCGGCACTGTGTCGATCGAGTCGCAGGCGACTGTGATGTCGGTGCCGTTGAGACCGATGTATTGGGCGAGGGTCATGCGCAGCAGGGTGATGTTGTTGTCGAGGTTGAGCATCGACCCGGCGATGTCGTTCTGTCGCAGTTGCACCTGCAGCAGGTCGTTGCGGGTGGTCATGCCGGCGTTGACAGCCGCCTGCACGTCAGAGTGTATCTGGTCGAGCATGGTTGTGACAGTGTTGAGGGTGCGCTTCTTTTCCAAGAGGGTGACGAGTTGCCAGTAGTATCTCTCGACAGTGAGCAGCACCTGCTTGCGAGTCTGCTGCTCCTGAAGTTGGCTGACCTCGACGCCGAGTTTGGCGAGCTTGTTGCCGTTGACAATCTGTCCGCCGGCAAAGATGGGCTGGGTGAGCGTCACGCCACCCAGGACACCATCCTTGAGGAGCGACATTTGCATGTCGGGACCCATGTCCATCTCTATGAGGCCTTTGTCGGCGTTGTATGCCATGCCGGTCGCGCTGACCGTGGGGAAGTATTTGGTGAATGCCTCGTTTGCCGTTTCGTTGGCAGCCTTGACCGATGTCGAGGCGTTGCGCAGTGCGACGTTGTAGTCGACTGCCATCTGCCGGCACTGGTCGAGGGTGAGAGCGCGAGCCTGTGTCTCGGCGTTGCCGTTGAGGCATATTGCCAACGCCATGAGTGAGGCGGCAAGGGGACGCGATATGTTGGTGGTAATCATGTTGCTGGGGTTTTATTTGGTTGACATTGCGGGCTGCAGTCGACGGAGGCGTTTCTTCTCTGATCGCTCCATGATCTTCCAGTAGGCAATGGGAATGATGGTGAGGATGAACAGCATCGTGACGATGGTTCCGTAGAAGATGACCGTGCCCATGGGCATTGTGAGTGTCGTGCCGTGGAGCACCATGGGAATGACGCCCATAGATGCGGCTGCCGAGGTCAGGAAGATGGGACGCATTCGGCGCTGTGCCGAGTGGAAGATGGCGTCGCGCACGTTCATGTTCTCGTTGGCTCTGAGTTCTTCGGCATAGTCGATCATGATGATGCCGTTGCGGACGATGATGCCCATGAGACTGATGAGACCGAGCACTGCCGAGAGACCGAGGTCGACGCCTTGGATCATGATGCCGAGCGCTGTGCCGAGCAGACAGAGGGTGAGACATCCCAGCAGCAGCGTGGCAGTGAGAATGCTCTTGAAGTGCCAAACGAGGATGAAGAAGATGATGACAACCGAGATGAGCACTGCGCCGACGATGTGGGGCACCTGCTCCTCGTTTTCTTCGCATTCACCGCCGTATGCTATCGATGTGTCGGGCGAGAGTTGGGCATTTTCGACGAGCTCTGCGACCTTGGCGGTCTGTCGCACGGTGTTGTATCCACGTTCGACATCGGCAAGAATGGTGATGGTGGGCACACCGTTGCGACGCACGATTTGTCCGGTCGATGACACGGGTTGCACATTGGCGATTTGTCGCAGGGGCACCGATGAGATGCCGCCGGCAACGGGAATCATTTCGTTGCTGAGGTTATCGACTGTAGCCGAGTCTGAGCGGTTGCTTTTGAGGACGACATTTATGTCATAGTCGTTCTCCCAGACTGTGCCGACAGTGACTCCGGGGCCGTATCTGAGTGCGAGCGCGGTTTCGATGCCGGCGTTGGAGAGTCCCAGGCGCGATGCGGCGTCTTCGTCAATCTGCACGCGTGCGGTGGTGAGGGGTTCGCCAAAGTTGGTGTGCACGAGGTTGAGCTCGGGCTGTTGGCGCATGATGTCTACGATCTTGTCGGCATCTGCCTGCAGTTGCTCGATGTTGTCGTTGCTGAGACGCACC
>X1_Eurasian_Beaver__coassemble_107_pt1 | contig 13898 bp, 11 predicted proteins | sample X1_Eurasian_Beaver__metabat2_high_PE_005 | metagenome-assembled genome bin X1_Eurasian_Beaver
CACCTCTATCGGCGAGTACGCGCTCTACAACACCTCGTCGGTGACAACGCTTACCCTTCCCGCCGAAGTCGTTTCGCTTGGCGACGGCGCCATGGAGGGCATGACCGGACTCACCACCGTCGACGTCACCGCCCTGGGCGAAGTGCCCGCGCTGGGCACCGACGTGTTTGCCGGCATCGACCAGGCAAATGTGTCGCTGCTGGTGAGCATCGACAACGGCGACGAATTTGCCGCCGCCGACCAGTGGAAGGAGTTCAAGATCAACCGTCCGTCAAGCTCCAAGCCGGCGGTTGTCGAAGCCGTGCGATCCTCGGGCGTCTATGCGCGCTTCGAGGGCATGAACCTGCAGATTGAGAGCCGTGGCGCCGACCTCACCGGTGTGAGCGTCTACAGCCTCGACGGCACTGCGCTGCTCAATGCCCGTGCCGAGGGCACAAGCTTTGTTGCCGACACCTCCGACCTGTCGGGTTCGGTGTTCATCGTCACCGCGACTACCGCCGACAACCGCCGGCACGCCATCAAGATACTAAGATAATCAACCCCATAACCATCATCGGCTCCGGCGCCCGCGAGGCGTCGGTGTCATTTTTTCAGAAAACATAGACCGACGACAGCTAATATGGCTAAGAACAAACTCAAGAAATTCAAAGAAATGGAAGACATCGACTTTGTCCTCCAATATCCGTTCTCGGTGTTGCGCGACAAGGGATTTGACATGCGCGGACACTGGCACCGCGACTTCTTCGGCAACGACAACCCCATCGTTCTCGAACTTGGCTGCGGCAAGGGCGAGTATGCCGTCAACCTCGCCAAGCGATTTCCCGACAAGAACTTCATCGGCATCGACATCAAGGGGGCGCGCATGCACACCGGCGCCACCCAGGCACAGCGCGAGGGACTGAAGAACGTCGCCTTTGTGCGCACCTCCATAGAGTTGCTCGAGCACTTCTTCGCCCCCGGCGAGGTCAGCGAAATCTGGATCACCTTCCCCGACCCGCAGATGAAGAAGGTGAACAAGCGCCTCACCTCGACACGCTTCCTCGCCATGTATGCCCACGTCTTCGGCGCCGCCGGCGGCCGCGTGCATCTCAAGAGCGACAGCCCCTTCCTCTACACCTACACCTCGCTCCTGGCGCGCCACAACCACCTCGATGTCATCGTCGAGACCGACGACCTGTACGCCAATCCCGAGGCGCTCCCCGACGACGTGCGCGACATCCTCAACATCAAGACCCACTACGAGCGACAGTGGCTCGAGCGCGGACTCACCATCAAGTACATCACCTTCAACCTGCGTCCCGACACCGTCCTCGAGGAAATCGAGGTCGACATCGAGCACGACACCTATCGCTCCTACAGCCGCGGATACATCCAGTGCCCGCAGCTGCTCAACACCGACGCAGAAACAAACAATTCCCACGACAATGAATAACCCTCGACTCTATCCGGCGCTCATCACCGACGCCCTCAAGACCGTGCGCTATCCCGGCAACGGCAAGAATATCGTCGAACTCGACATGGTCGCCGACGACATCACCATCGACGGCCGCGCCGTCAGCTTCACACTCGTCTTTGACAAACCCACCGACCCCTTCCTCAAGTCGATCACCAAGGCCGCCGAGGCAGCCATCCACACCTATGTCGACAAAGATGTCGCCGTCACCGTCGCCGTGCAGACGCGCCAGGCTCCGCAGCCCGAGAAAGCTCCCGTGTTGCCCGGTGTCGCCAACATCATCGGCGTGGCGTCGGGCAAGGGCGGAGTCGGCAAGTCGACCGTCGCCGCCAACCTCGCCGTGGCACTCGCTGCCCAGGGCTACCGCGTGGGTCTGCTCGACGCCGACATCTTCGGTCCGTCTGTTCCCAAGATGTTTGGGGTCGAAGACGCCGAGCTCTACATGCACAACGTCGATGGCCGCGACCTCATCATCCCCATCGAGAAATATGGCGTCAAGGTGCTCTCCATCGGCTTTCTCGTCGACAAGGACAGCCCCGTGCTGTGGCGCGGGTCTATGGCGTCAAACGCCCTCAAGCAGCTCATCGAGCAAGCCGACTGGGGCGAGCTCGACTACTTTGTCATCGACATGCCCCCCGGCACCAGCGACATCCACCTCACCCTGGTGCAAACCCTCGCCATCACCGGCGTCGTCATCGTCTCCACTCCCCAAGAAATCGCTCTCGCCGACGCCCGCAAGGGCATAGCCATGTTCCGCGGCGACAAGGTCAACGTCCCCGTCCTCGGCATGGTCGAGAATATGGCGTGGTTCACCCCCGCCCAGCACCCCGACGAGCGCTACTACATCTTTGGCAACGGCGGTGCCGTGCGCCTCGCCGAGCAATGGGACATCCCCCTGCTGGCACAGATACCTCTCGTGGCATCGGTGGGCGAGCACAACGACTCGGGACGCCCCATCGCCAGCGACGACACCATCACCGCCCAGGCGTTCCACCACCTCGCCGCCGAGGTCACCGACGCCGTGGCGCGACGCAACAACGAGCTGCCGCCCACAATACGCGTCGACGTCAAGAAAAAATAAAGCAACAACGCACACACATATCCCCCCACCCACCAACATGAAAACCATCTACATCATCAACGGTCCCAACCTCGACCTCGTGGGCAAACGCGAGCCCTCGATTTATGGCAACCGCGCCATGAGCGACATCATCATGGATGTCGTCACCCGCTATGGCGACCGCGCTGTCATCGTCTACAAGTCGTCAAACCACGAGGGCGACATCATCGACATGCTCCATGCCGCCGACACCGACCACGACGCCCTGGGCGTGGTGCTCAATGCCGGCGCCTACACCCACACCTCGCTTGCCATCGCCGACGCCATCCGCGCCATCTCGCTGCCCGTCGTCGAGGTGCACCTCTCCAACACCGCTGCCCGCGAGCCCATCCGACAGACATCGCTCATCGCGCCCGCCTGCCGCGGCACCATCGCCGGGTTTGGCGCCGCCGTCTACTCGCTCGCCGTCGAGGCTCTGCTGTCGTAGCTTTGTTTTTAGATGGAATTTTATTATTTTTGCATCTGAATAACACTCCGCTCCGCCCAATATGGCAGGGGCTCACGACAATCAGAATCAAATTACAAAACCCCAATATCAACGACAGACATGAATTTTGCCGAAAAAAGTTACGCGATATTCGAGCGCTCCACCCTCGACTACCACAAGACTGATGATGTTGACGCGCCTCTCGCCAACCCCTATCCGGCGGGAACGGTCGAGCACACCCTCTATCACAAAAACTGGATTGACGCCGTGCAGTGGCACCTCGAGGACATTATCCGCGACCCGCAGATCGACCCCGTGGCAGCACTGGCGCTCAAGCGTCGCATAGACCGCTCAAACCAGGACCGCACCGACATGGTCGAAGAGCTCGACACACACTTCCGCACCCAATACAAGGATGTTGACGTCGCCGCCGACGCCACCATCAACACCGAGAGCCCGGCGTGGGCACTCGACCGCCTGTCGATTCTTGCCCTCAAGATCTTCCACATGGCACAGGAAGTGGCACGCGAGGACGCCGCGCCCGAACATCGCGAGCGTTGTGCTGCCAAGCTCGCCGTACTCACCGAGCAGCGCACCGACCTCATCACCGCCATCGACCAGCTGCTCGCCGACATCGCCGCCGGCCGCAAGTACATGAAGGTCTACCGACAGATGAAGATGTACAACGACCCGGCGACCAACCCGGTGCTGTACGCCAACAAGAAATAACAACCGCCGAGAATGGGTCAGGAAGACTACGCATCCACCGTCATCGTGGCGCGACTGTCGTCGTTGGGCGACGTCGCGTTGGCATTGCCGTGGGTCTACTGCGCCTGCCGGGCGTATGAAGACACACGGTTTGTGATGGTGACACGCCCGTCGATGACCGCCATGTTTGTTGGCGCGCCCGCCAACCTGGTTGTGAAGGGCGTCGACGTCAACGGCGCCTACAAGGGCGTGGCGGGGATGTGGAGGCTCGTCGGCGAGCTGTGGCGCGACTATCGCCCCGAGGCGTTTGTCGACCTGCACGACGTGCTGCGCACACGCATGATGCGTCTGTTCTTCAGGCTGCACCGAGTTCCATCGGCGCATGTCGCCAAATACCGCAAGGGACGCAAGGAGCTGACCCGCGCCAACGACAAGGTGCTGCGACGGCTGCCCACCGCCGGCGAGCGATATGCCGAGACATTCTTTGCCGCCGGCTATCCCGTGCACGACACCTTTGCCACCCTCTACCCCGACCCCGCCGTGGCACGCGACATCGCGCGAGGCATCGTCGGCGACAAGAAGCCCGGCGAGAGATGGGTGGGCGTCGCGCCGTTTGCCGCCCACGACACCAAGGTCTATCCCCTCGACCGCACCCACGAGATCGTGGAGCGACTGGCGGCAGACGACAACACGCGCGTGTTCCTCTTCGGAGGCGGAGGCAGAGAGAAGCAAATCCTTGACTCGTGGAACTGCAACGACCGCGTCGTGAGCCTCGCCGGCCGCAAACTGGGATTTGCCGTCGAGACCGCGCTGATGAGTCTGCTCGACGTCATGCTGTCGATGGACTCGTCTAACATGCACCTGGCATCGCTGGTGGGCACACGCGTCGTCAGCGTCTGGGGACCCACCTCGCCACTGTGCGGATTTCTCGGCAGGGGACAGCTCGACAGCGACGTCATCGAGGCAGACATGGCGTGCCGCCCCTGTTCGGCATACGGCCAGAAACCTTGCCTGTACGGTGACAAACGATGCATGACGGCAATCGACCCCGAAACGATCTATCAGAAACTCATATCCATCACCAATGGACCAAGACTTTGACATAAGAAACAAGAAAAGCGAGGACGCCGACTTTGAGAAGGCGCTGCGCCCGGGCAAATTCGAGGCTTTCAGCGGCCAGGACAAAATCGTCGACAACCTCAAGGTGTTTGTCCAGGCTGCCAAGATGCGTCACGAAGCGCTCGACCACATCCTGCTGTTCGGCCCTCCCGGACTGGGCAAGACCACCCTCTCGGGCATCATCGCCAACGAGCTGGGAGTGGGGATGAAAATCACCTCGGGTCCCGTGCTCGACAAGCCCGGAGACCTCGCCGGCATCCTCACCTCGCTCGAGGAAAACGACGTGCTGTTCATCGACGAGATACACCGCCTGAGCCCCGTCGTCGAGGAGTACCTCTACTCGGCGATGGAAGACTATCGCATCGACATCATGATCGACAAGGGACCCGGCGCGCGCTCGGTGCAGCTCACCCTCAGCCCCTTCACCCTCGTCGGCGCCACCACCCGCAGCGGCCTACTGACATCGCCCTTGCGCGCCCGATTTGGCATCAACTGCCACCTCGAGTACTACGACCACGACGTGCTCACGCGCATCATCAAGCGCTCGGCGTCGCTGCTCAACGTGCCCATCTCTGACGACGCGGCAATGGAGATTTCGCTGCGTTCGCGCGGCACACCTCGTATCGCCAACGCGCTGCTCAGACGCGTGCGCGACTTCGCCCAGGTCAAGGGCAACGGCGCCATCGACACCGAGATCGCGCGTTTTGCCCTCGAGGCGCTCAACATCGACCGATATGGTCTCGACGAGATCGACAACAAGATTCTCACCACCATCATCAACAAATTCCGCGGCGGACCCGTGGGACTGTCGACCATCGCCACCGCGCTGGGCGAAGACCCCGGCACCATCGAGGAAGTCTACGAGCCCTACCTCATCAAGGAAGGTTTCATCAAGCGCACCCCACGAGGCCGCGAGGTCACTCCACTGGCTTGGAACCACCTGGGCATCAAGAGAGACGAGGAGCCATCGCTCTTCTCATGACCCCACGCCCCCGACCACTCCCACACAACTGCATCAACCCAACCCCAATCACACAATCCTGTGGCTTCTATCAAATCTCTCATGAAGGATACGGCGATCTATGGCGTCAGTTCGATTGTCGGCCGTTTCCTCAACTGGTGTCTCGTCCCCCTGTACACCATCTGCTTTCCCGCCGCCGAATATGGCATCGTGACGTTTGTCTACTCGGTGGTGGCGCTGGCACTCATCATCCTCACCTATGGCATGGAGACCGGATTCTTCCGTTTCGCCAATCACGAGCGCTGGAACGATCCCATGACCGTCTACAGCACATCGCTGATTTCGCTCGCCACCACATCGACCCTTTTTGTGGTGCTTGTCGCCGTCTTTCTCGACCCCGTGACGCGGTGGATGGAGTGCGGCGCCCACGAGTCGTTTGTGGCAATGATGGCGGTGTGCGTCGCCATTGACGCGTTCACCGCGCTGCCATTCAGCTATCTGCGCTACAAGAAACGCCCCGTGCGATTTGCTTTCCTCAAACTCGTCAACATCGGCCTCAACATCGGCCTCAACCTGTTCTTCATCATTGCCTGCCCCTGGCTGGCACGCGTCGCTCCCGCCACCGTCGACTGGTTCTACAGTCCCTCGTTCGGCATCGGCTACATCTTCCTCTCCAACCTCATCTCGTCGGTAGTGACACTGGTGATGCTGCTGCCCGAGTTCACCGGATTCCGCTGGAATTTCAACGGGCGTCTGCTGCGCGAAATGCTCGGCTACTCGGTGCCGCTGCTCATCCTCGGCATCGCCGGCATCATGAACCAGACCCTCGACAAAATCCTCTACCCCTACCTCGCTCCCGACCACGCCACAGCCATGCAAGAGCTGGGCATCTATGGCGCCAACTACAAGATAGCCATCGTCATGGTGATGTTCATCCAGGCATTCCGATTTGCCTACGAGCCATTCATCTTTGCCCAGAGCAAAGAGAAAGGCGAGAACAAGACCCAGGCATACAGCGACGCCATGAAGTACTTTGTCATCTTCGCCCTCTTCATCTTCATGGGCGTGATGTTCTATATCGACATCCTCAAATACTTCATCTCGCCGCGCTACTTCTCGGGACTCAAGGTTGTGCCCATCATCATGATTGCCGAATTCTTCTTTGGCGTCTGCTTCAACCTGTCGGTTTGGTACAAACTCACCGACAAGACCATCTGGGGCATGTGGCTGTCGCTCATGGGACTGTGCGTGACCCTCGTCGGCAACGCCCTGCTGGTGCCCCGCATGGGCTACATGGGCTGCGCCTGGACCGCCTTTGCCTGCTACGGAACAATGATGGCTGTGAGCTGGATTGTCGGTCGCACCCACTACCCCATCGACTACGCCATCCGCCGACTCATGGGCTATGTCGCCGTCACAGCCGTGCTCTACGTGCTGGGCATGTATGTCCTCGTCACACCGTGGATAGCCGTCAACTTTGCCATACGCGCCGCCCTGCTCGTCGCCTACGTCGCATGGGTGACACGACACGAACACATCGCACTGCCGTTCAAAAGACACAAAAAATGAAGGTCACACTCGTCAATCACTCCGATGTGCGCGGCGGCGCCTCGATAGTAGCACGCCGCCTCATGAAAGCCCTGCGAGAGCAAGGCGCCGAAGCACGCATGGTGGTCGCCCGCAAGGAGAGCGACGACATTGATGTCGCCGAGGCTGCCCCGCGCTGGCGGCTCAAGGCATCATTCCTCGCCGAATGCGGCGAAATATTCGCCCTCAACGGATTCAACCGACGCGACCTCTTCAAAGTATCCACAGCATCATTTGGCGTCGACGTCGCCCATCACCCATGGGTGCAACAAGCCGACGTCGTCATCCTCAACTGGATCAACCAGGGCATGATGTCGCTGCGCGGCATACGCCGACTGTGCGCCGACAAGCCCGTCGTCTGGACCATGCACGACATGTGGAACGCCACCGGCATCTGCCACCACGCCGCACAATGCCAACGCTGGATGACCGGCGACGAATGCGGCAAGTGCCCCCTGCTCGGAGCTCACTGCGACAACGACCTGTCGAGGCACGTATTCCGCGCCAAGCAGCGCCTGTATGCCGACACAAACATACACTTCGTAGCCGTCAGCACATGGCTTGCGCAAAAATGCCGCGAGAGCGCGCTCATGAGCCAAGCCAACCTCTCGGTGATACCAAACGCATTTCCCGTCGAACTCTTCCACCCCAGCCCCATGCGCTCAGACCTCGCGCTGCGACACATGCCGCTGACACAGCGCGACACCCCCGACGCCCTGCGCGATCTGGTCAACATCGACGGCAAATTCATCGTCTTTGGCGCCGCACGCCTCGACGACCCCATCAAAAACCTCCCCCTCGCCATCGAGACCATCAACCGCGTCACAAGCCCCGACGCCGTTGCCGTATTCTATGGCGACATCCGCGATGCCCAACTGCTGCGCGACCTGCGCAAACCCTACATCCACCTGGGCAACATCCCCTCGACAGTGCTCCCCGAGCTCATGAGCCGCGCCTCGGTAGTCCTCTCCACCTCGCGCTACGAGACCCTCCCCGGCACCATCATCGAAGGCATGGGCGCCGGCGCCACACCCGTCACCACCGGACACGGCGGTCAGCGCGACATCATCGACCATGCCATCAACGGCTATATCGCCGACCAAGACGACCCCGACATCCTCGCCGCCTACATCGACCGCGCTCTCCTCGAGCCATTCGAGCCCATCGCCCAGCACCTGTCGGTCCTCCACAAATTCTCTGCTCCAGCCGTCGCCCGCCGTTACCTCGACCTCATCAACTCCCTCGTGCAACAAGCGTAACACGGGACTTGCGCCCATAAAATCAAAGCTGCGCATGCTTATCGCACGCGCAGCCATTGGTGTATTTATTCGACAAAAGCGCTGATTGGCGGTCGGCGCGGGTTACTGCCGTTGGTGGCGCGTTGTGCGCACGAAGAAGAAGAGGTAGCCCATGGCAGCGAGCAGCAGGGAGACGGTGAAGCTGAGGACTATGCCGTAGAGACCCATGCCGGTGCCGAAGCCCAGCCAGTAGCAGACGGGCACGCCGATGACGATGTAGCTCACAAAGGCAACCCACAGCATGGGCATCACGCGCGCGGTGCCGCGCAGGGCGCTGGCAAAGTTGATTTGTGTGGCGTCGCCAAACTGATACATCACCAGCGGCACTATCAGGCTCACCGACATGGCAATCACCGCCGGGTCGTCGCTGAAGGCGCTCATCAACCACCGTCCCAAGAAGACAAAAGTGAGGGTCGACCCGACCATGATGGCGAGCAGGATGTGGTAGCCAGCCCATGCCGCACGCCGCATCAGCAGCGGATTGCCGTCGCGATTGGCGACCTTGACGGCGACGGCGCTGCCGATGGCATAGTAGATGCAAAATCCCAGTGTGCCCACGATGACAATGATTTGGAACGACGCCAGTTGCACGGCGCCCAGCCATCCTGCCATGACGGCGGCGATGGTGAACGAGCCGGTCTCGCATGTCATCTGCACGGCGACGGGCAGCGAGGTGCTCCACACCTTGCGAGCCACCCGCGACTGTCCGCGTCCGGGGTGGCGGAACGACGCCCGATAGGGGCGCCCGAAGCGGCAGGCACAGAAGCACACGACGATGGCGACTGCCGAGAGCACTCGCGCGGCGAGGGTGCTCAGTCCCGCGCCCACAAGTCCCAGCTCGGGCATGCCAAAGTGGCCGTAGATGAAGACGTAGTTGCCCGCGACGTTGACGACATTGGCGCCCAGAATGATCCACATGGGCATGCCCGTGTTGTTGATGCCATAGCTCCACTGGGCGAAGACATTGAACACGGTGATGGCCATCATGGACACCAGATAGATGATGTAGTAAGGCTTGATGAGCGGCAGCAGCTCGACGGGCTGTCCCAGCCGGTCGATGAAGAAGTAGAGCACGGTCATCAGGGCTGTCAGCAGCAGGTTGAAGGCGACATTGACCTTGAGCGCCACGGCGACGGTAGAGCCTATGCGGCCATGGTCGCCGGCGCCATATAGCGCGCCCACCAGCGGCGTCAGGCCGTAGGTGAACCCCAAGGCGCACAGTATCGCCATGTTGAAGACGTTGTTGACAAACGACGCCGAGGCAAGCGCCTCGGTCGAGTAGCGCCCCAGCATGATGTTGTCGGCAAAGCCCACGACGATCATGCCCAGCTGTCCCACAAGGATGGGGACGCCAAGGCGCAGGATTTCGATGTAGTCGCGGCGATACTGCTTGAGGTTCATTGTCGTTTATAATACGACGATGAGGATGTCGCGGCGGGCATCCTCATCGTGGATATTTCTTTGGAAATTTGTCAGTTGCGGTTGCCCCCGAAGATTCTCAAGATGTAGAGGAACAGGTTGATGAAGTCGAGGTAGAGGCTGAGGGCGCCCAGAGTGGCGAGCTTGCCGGCTGAGGCACCGGGCATCTGCATGGCCATGTTCTTGATCTGCTGGGTGTCCCAGGCGGTGAGGCCCACAAACAGCAGCACGCCCACAATCGAGATGATCCAGTCGAGTCCCGAGCTGTGCAAGAAGATGTTGACCACCGAGGCAATGATGAGACCGAGGAGAGCCATGAACAGTATCGAGCCCATGCGCGAGAGGTCGCGGTTGGTGCAGTAGCCATAGACACTCATCGCGCCAAAGGTGCCGGCGGTGATGAAGAATGCCTTGACGATGGCAGTGATGCTATAGACGACAAATATCGACGAGAGCATCAGGCCGTTGACAATCGCGAAGAGGTAGAACAGCATCGTGGCGGTCGAGCTCTTCATGCGGTTGATGCCGCCCGAGATGCCGATCACGAGGCCGAGTTCACCGAACATCAGCACCCACATCACCCAAGAATGCTGGGCAAGGAAGGTCCAAAAGCCCATGGACGACGCGCAATAGAGCGCGACAAACGCGGTGACGAGCAGACCGCCGGTCATGCGCAGATAGACGCCTTTCATGATTTGACTCACGACAGAGACGCCGCCGGTCTGGTAGGTCTGTTGCTGAGCCTTGTAGTTCTGTTGGTTGAACTGGGGAGGAAAAGTACTCATAATATTGTTTTTTAGGTGTAAGCGTTTTTTTTAATTATATCAGACCGACCGCGACAGTCGGTCTGATATAACAATATTGGTATCGTGTCGGTTCTTGACGACGGTTACATTCTTTCGGGAACCTCGATTCCGAGCAGCGACATGGCAGTCTTGATGACACGCGCGGTCTGTCGGCTGAGCTCGAGGCGCATGGCGCGCACGGCGGCATTCTCCTCGCGCAGTATCGAGCAATCGTGGTAGAACTGGTTGTACTCCTTGACCAGGTCGTAGGTGTAGTTGGCGATGAGCGCCGGCGAATAGGCACGACCAGCCTCCTGCACCACCGAGGGGAAGTCGGCGAGGCGCTGCACCAGCGCGGTCTCCTTGTCGTTGGGCTCCACTGCCGAGTAGTCGGTGGCAGCGTCGAGACCCTCCTCGGCGGCACGGCGCAACACAGAGCGGATGCGGGCGTAGGTGTACTGGATGAAGGGACCGGTGTTGCCGTTGAAGTCAATCGACTCTTTGGGGTTGAATGTCATGTTCTTGCGCGGGTCAACCTTGAGCAGGAAGTACTTGAGGGCACCCATGCCCACCATCTCGACAATGTTGTCGATCTCTTGCTCGCTCAGTCCGTCGAGCTTGCCGAGCTGTGCCGACACCTCGCGGGCGGTCGACACCATCTCTTCCATCAGGTCGTCGGCATCGACAACAGTGCCCTCGCGGCTCTTCATCTTGCCCTCGGGGAGCTCGACCATGCCATAGGAGAAGTGCACGAGATCCTTGCCCCACTTGAAGCCGAGTTTGTCGAGCAACAGCGCGAGCACCTGGAAGTGATAGTTCTGCTCGTTGCCCACCACATATATCATCTTGTCGATGGGATAGTCCTGATAGCGCAGCTTGGCAGTGCCGATGTCCTGGGTCATGTAGACCGAGGTGCCGTCGGAGCGCAGCAGCAGCTTGTGGTCGAGGCCGTCGCCGGTGAGGTCAGCCCACACCGAGCCGTCATCCTTGCGATACATGATGCCTTTTTCGACACCCTCGAGCACTTTTTCCTTGCCTTCGAGATAGGTCTCCGACTCATAGTAGATTTTGTCGAATCCCACGCCCATGCGCTGGTAGGTCTTGTCAAATCCGTCATATACCCACGCGTTCATCTTTTCCCAGAGCGCGCGCACCTCGGGATCTTTCTTTTCCCACAGACGCAGCATCTCGCGGGCTTCTTCCATGAGCGGCGCGGCATTCTTTGCCTCGTCCTCACTCATGCCCTGAGCCATGAGCTCCTTGACCTGCTCCTTGTAGTGCTTGTCAAAGAGCACATAGAAGTCGCCGATGAGGTGGTCGCCCTTCTTGCCGGTGCTTTGGGGAGTGGCGCCTTCGCCCCACTTCTTCCAAGCCAGCATTGACTTGCAGATGTGGATGCCGCGGTCGTTGACGATGTTGGTCTTGACAACGCGGTTGCCGCAAGCCTCGAGGATGCGCGACAGCGAATAACCCAGCAGGTTGTTGCGCACATGGCCCAGGTGGAGGGGCTTGTTGGTGTTGGGCGACGAATACTCGACCATCACCAGCGGCGAATTGTCATCGGCTTTCACCACACCATAGTCGGCAGTGTCGGTGATGTGAGCCAGCACCGTGTTCCAATAGCTGGGTTTGATGACAATGTTCAAGAATCCCTTGACCACATTGAAGGCAGCGACAGCGTCCTCATGCGCGACAAGATAGTTGCCTATCTCCTCGCCCACGGCTTCGGGAGCCTTGCCGGCAGCCTTTGTCCAGGGGAAAACGACTACGGTGAGATTTCCTTCAAACTCGCGGCGGGTGGCCTGCGGAACGATTTTGTCAGCCGGCGTGTCCACGCCATAGAGCTCTTTGACAGCGTTCGCGACTGCCGAGGCAATTATTTTTTCTATAGACATTTGCGTAAATACTTTATAAATATATATACTTTGTTATATAAAACCTTTCAATCCACAAAGATACAAAAACTTTGCCAATCCACAAACATCCCCCCTCCCATCCGACATAATCTGTCGGTGAATTGTGCATTGTGCATGATGGTTATGACGAAAAGCGATTGTCCGGGCAATGCGCCCATGTTGTCAGTGGGTTTGCCACGAGCGGGAGGGGACGAGGGCGGGAGTGTTGACGTTGAGTAGGTCGAGGACGATGTGCGAGACGTTGTAGGTGTCGAGGCGCTCGGTGGAGTGGCGGCGGATGGCGTCGGCGATGTCGGGATGGGCGGCGAGCGCGCGGTCGCTCATCCACACCACGAAGGGCACGCGGAAGACTGAGTTGTCGTATGCCGGGGTCTCGGGGTCGAGAATGCGGCCATAGAAGTCGAGGTCGTCGTAGACAGCCTCGCCGTGGTCGCTGAAGTAGAGGATGATGGCGTTGTCGTCGCGGTAGCAGTCGATGATGGCGGCGACCACGGCGTCGTTGTAGAGGGTGGCGTTGTCGTATGCGGCGATGTTGAGGCGGGCAATTTTGTCGAGATCGGCGCGGTCGGCATAGTCGTCGGGGGTGAATCGCGCAAAGTCGGCGGGATAGCGAGAGTCGGCAGAGCTGTGTTGTCCCATGAGGTGGAAGATGGCGACATCGTGTTGCGCGGCGCGGTCGATGTATCGGTCCACGGTCTCCATATCGTAGTCGGCGATGCTGTCGTTGCGCATGTCGAAGCACAGGTCTGACATGGCGGGCGTGGAGAAGAATGCCGAGGAGTGGAACTGCCATGCGTCGCTCTGTCGCTGCGTGCCGTGGTTGTCGACGAGGGCGACCGTGTAGCCGGCCTTTCGGAGCAGAACGGGGAAGAGCGGACTGTCTTCCCACTTGGTGGTGTCGACGTCGCATAGGTGGGTCGAGAAGATGCCGCGCATGGCGAGAGCTGTGCCTTGGGTGTGGGTGTGGGCGTCGGTGAAGACGATGAGGTTGCCGCTGTCGAGTTCCTGGCACAGTCGCGGGTTGGTGTCGTGGCTGTAGCCGTAGAGCGACGAGTGGAGACGGTTGAATGATTCGCCGATGATGACGACGAGTTTGTAGTCTGCC
>X1_Eurasian_Beaver__coassemble_108_pt1 | contig 13811 bp, 14 predicted proteins | sample X1_Eurasian_Beaver__metabat2_high_PE_005 | metagenome-assembled genome bin X1_Eurasian_Beaver
AATTCTCATTTCTAAACTCTAAATTACCTAATTATGGACATCGTTTCGCGTCTGAAAATATTCATGGAGCACACTACTCTGCCAATCTCGCAGTTTGCAGACACAGCGCTTATTCCAAGACCAACTCTATCGCAGGTCTTGAATGGGCGTAACAAAAAAATCAGCAACGAGCTGATTGCCAAGCTTCACGAAGCGTTCCCTGAGCTAAATATCATGTGCCTCATGTTTGGTGATGGCAACATGCTCACCGAAGGATTTGAGAACGTAAAGCATGAGCCGACTGTCGTCGCCTCCGTTGAGAGCGAAGATCGCAACAACTCCCCCAGCCTCTTTGATGTCAATGCCACCAAGGAACCGAGCGATGACGCAAACGACGACTTCACCATCGACTTTGCCAATAACCCACCTTCGCCGGAGCTACAGCCCGCCGTTGGAGTCCAAAACGCTGAAGTTGCTCATCCCCAACCCCGAAATAGCGACGCGCCTCGAGCTGTTTCCTATATCATGGTTTTCTACGATGATAACAGCTTCGAGGTTTTTCACCAAAATAAGTAGCTCATCTGCGCGAATATCAGTCATTTAGCGTCATCAGGCAATCTAATTAGACCGTCTGAGATTTCGATATTTGAATCGCGCCTTTGCAATGGCCCGAAACATTCCACGCATTTCGCCTTATCGATACCTGCGCGACCGACGCATCCTCCCTACCCCTCATATTCCATTGGCACGGATAGCGACAAACGCAAAAGCACCACACGTCTCGGATGTCGTGGTGCTTTTGCGTCGATACAGATTCGTCGTATTTTCCCATTCATAAAAAAATCCCTGCTCCGAGTGCGAAGCAGGGATTTGTATTTTGGCTATTAGCCCCGACCTTTTATTTTGTAGTCAGAGTCTTGGTCGATGTGCCGCCAGAGAATGTCGCGCCAGTTGTGAGACCATTGAATGTCTCGCCGCCGGTCACTGTACCGCCCGTGTACATCTTGATCGACATGTTGGTCGACTTCATCTCGGGAGTAGAAACCATCAGGTTGCTGTTGCCGCTGTATGATACCGGCGGTTTGAAACTGAGAAGATAGTTGCCCGACGAATCGGTGAACGTGTAGGTGGTCGATGTGTTGAACGAACCTGTCGTGTAGACAACACGCTGGGCAGTGCCGCTGCCGCTGGGGGTATTGTTGCCGCCGGCGAGAGAAACAATGATGCCGCCAGTGAGAGTAAATCTGCTATTGGAGTCACAGTCGATGCCGCACTCGGGCTGAGAAGCGCCGAGGGCGATGATCTTGCCACCGGAGATGTGGATCGTACCGTTTGAGTCGATGGCATCATTGCCGGTCGAGCGACAGTACAGCGAACCGCCGGTGATGGTGATGTCGGTTGTGGCATTGATGCAGTCGTCGGCAGAGCTCAGAACAAATTCGCCGCCATTGATTGTCATAACAGCCTTTGACTCGAGGCATTCCCCAACCTCGCCTGTCGTTGTGGCGCTGAGGGTGAACTTGCCATTGTTGATAGTCATGTTGCCAACAGCCTTGATGACTTTGGGATTGCAATAGTCTGTGTTTGTCGAACCACCGCCGCCAAAGTTGCCACCGGGACGATTGCCGCCGCCAGAAGAACTTGAACTGGTCACCTGGAACTGAGAACCGCGAGTTGTGGCGGTAACCACCGGGCAGTTGTCAGTATCGCCAAATGTCAGTGTGCCGTCAACCTTGATACACTTGCCACCGCTTGCAGCTGAGGTTGTATTGAGGGTGTATGTGCCGGCTTTGAACAGGGCGTTGCCATCGACAGTGATGCAAGTCGACGAGTAAGAGTCGGTGGTGTTTGAAGTCGTGGTGTATTTGTCACCCGCTCCGGCGACCTCGATATTGACTTCACCGTCATTGAAGTAGGCATTCCCGTCAACCGAGATACCCTTGCCCGCCTTGCCGGTAGAAGTCACCTTGATAGAGCCGCCGTTCATAGTGAAATCAGTGCCCGCCTTGATAGCGGTGCAATACGACGGGTCGTTGTTTTTGATAGTCGAATTGCCTGTCATTGCCAGAGTGATATCGCCGGCGTTCACAGTGATTGCACCACCCGATGCCTTGATGCCCTTGTTGGTATCGCCCGCTACAGTGATGTTCAGTGTGCCTCCATCGATGGTCACATATCCCAGATCGTCGGCGTCGATACCGTCGCCACTGAGACCGGTCATGGTCAACGTACCCGATACAATCGACACATAGTCGTTGGCATGAATTCCGTCAGACGCAGCGCTGAGGATATTGATTTTTGTATTCTTCAACTCCACATAGTCATCAGAGCAGATGGCATGTTTCTTGGTGCCGGTGATGTTGAGCGTACCCTTGCCGCGGAATTCAATCTGACCTTCGCTGAAGAGCGTGCCCTTCTCGTCCTCGCCATCGGGCGTGCTATATTTTTTGGAGTCGCAGAGAGTGCTCTCGGTGCCATCCTTGACGCGCACAGTAGTTTTCTTGCTGGTCTGGATGTTGATGGCGGCGCCATTGTCATTGGTCAGCGACACGTTGTCGAGAAGGACCTCGAGTTTGTAATCAGAATAAATCTTGAATGAGCCGGTTGTTGTCGAGCCAGTGAGGCGATATACCACCTCGTTTGCCGATGCCGCAGTCTCGGCGTTGACGGTCACATCCGCCCCACTCACCGAGACACTGACGCCGGAGAATGCGTAGGGATTGACGACCGTTGCGACATCGCCATTGTACGTTATCACCACCTCGGTAGTCTTGTCGCCCGTTGATACGGTGGCGACATTCACATCCGAGCGATCAAAAGTGTACTCTCCGTTATTGATGGTTTTGACCACAAGATTGCTGCCCGACATAGATATGTTGTCGAGGTTGTCGACGTCGAGACCCATCGACATATTGCCGTTGGTGAACCAGAGCCGGTCGGTGGCAGCGTAGCCCAAAGTGATGGCTGAAAGTGCCACCACGAGAGTCAGTTTATTCTTCTTGTTCATGGCACAACTATTTTGACGGTTTTACTTTCTGACTTCACGACGTATACGCCCGACTTCAGATTTTTTACTGCATCAGTTCCGCGACCAACGAGCACGCCATTGATGCCGTACACCTCAACGCTGCCATTGTCGGCGGCAGTGAGGTCGACAACCGATGTCATTCCCGACGAAGTCGTGGACAGAGCCACGAAACTCGATGAAGGCACTTCTACGGTAGTGCCACTGACAAGACTCACCACGACTTTGTCGTCTCCAAAGGTGATTTTGGAGATGTCGCCAAGCTCGATGGCCTGGTCATCAGCATTCGCCGTTTTGAGATACAATGGCGATGCATGTGCCGACGCTGTTGTCGCAAGCACAATCCCCATTGCGGCGGCGAGCCTCAATAAAGATTTAGTTAATTTATTCATAAGACAATTATATTTATGTGTAATTTAATATTCGATGCAATAGAAGTCGCCACAGGTATATTATTATATGACCATTGCAACCGCGAAAAGTAAAAATCTCTTAATCACTTTTTTTAATGCAGCTGATGTTTTTCAAGACAACAACGCGCCGCGACACCCTCGATATTTCGGGAGCACGGCGCGTTGTCGTTATGTGTCCGCAGCGATTGTATCAGCGGTTCTTGTACATATCGTCATAGTATTTTTCGTACTCGCCCGAAGTGATGCGATTCATCCATTCTTCGTTGTCGAGATACCAACGCACCGTTTTCTCGATGCCCTCCTCAAATTGCAGAGAAGGCTCCCACCCCAACTCGCGCTGCAGTTTGCGCGAATCGATGGCATAGCGCAGGTCGTGGCCGGCGCGGTCGGTGACGTATGTTATCAGCGATTCTGAGTAACCCTCAGGATTGCCAAGCAGACGGTCCACAGTCTTGATGATCACGTGGATGATATCGATGTTTTTCCACTCGTTGAAGCCACCGATGTTGTATGTCTCGGCTATGGCGCCATTATGGAAAATGATGTCTATGGCACGCGCATGGTCAACCACATATAGCCAGTCGCGAACATTCTCGCCCTTGCCATAGACAGGCAGAGGTTTGCGATGACAGATATTGTTGATGAACAGCGGGATAAGCTTCTCGGGGAACTGATAGGGGCCGTAGTTGTTTGAGCAATTGGTCACGATTGTGGGCATGCCGTATGTGTCGTGATAGGCACGCACAAAGTGGTCTGAAGATGCCTTCGATGCCGAGTAAGGCGAGTGAGGATTGTACTTTGTGGTTTCGACAAAGAATTCCTCACCATAGGCGTGATGATGTTCCGAAGACGCCGCGGTAGTGAACGGCGACTCTACGCCCTCGGGAGACGTCAGCTCAAGCGCGCCATATACCTCGTCGGTCGAGATGTGATAGAAACGCTTGCCCTCGTATTTTTCAGGCAATGACTCCCAATAGATTTTGGCGGCTTGCAACAGCGACAGCGTACCCATGACGTTGGTGCGGGCAAACGTGAACGGGTCTTTGATCGAACGGTCGACATGACTCTCAGCTGCCAGATGGATCACACCATCCACTTGCTCATCGCGCATCAACTGAAGCATCTTGTCAAAGTCGCAGATGTCAGCCTTGACAAACTTGTAGTTGGGTTTGTCCTCGACATCCTTGAGGTTTTCAAGATTGCCGGCATAGGTCAGGCAATCCACATTGATGATGTTGTATTCGGGGTATTTGTTGACAAACAACCTGACAACATGGCTGCCGATGAATCCGGCACCGCCTGTGATAATAATATTGCGCATCGTAATGTTATTGGGAGTTTTTGAGGTTGGTTACACACTGCTTCAGGGAGTCTGTCCAGTATGGCACCTTGACACCCATGGTCTCTTTGATTTTTGTCTTGTCGAGCACCGAGTAGGACGGGCGCACGACAGGCGAAGGGAACTGCGACGAATAGCACGGCTGCACATCACACGACGTATTGCCGGAGTACTCGGCAATCATCTTGGTGAAGTCGTACCACGAGCACACTCCCTCGTTCGAGAAATGATAGATGCCGTCATTGCCCACATATTTGCCGTTGTCGATGATATCGACGATAGCGGCAGCAAGGTCGCGGGCATAGGTCGGCGTGCCGGTCTGGTCAAACACAACGCTCAGCTTGGGCTTGCTGGCTGTGAGCGAGAGCATTGTCTTGACGAAGTTTTTGCCGAACTCTGAATACAGCCATGCAGTGCGGATGATCATGTAGTGACAACCCGATGCTTGCAGGGCTTGTTCGCCATGCAGCTTGGTCAATCCGTAGACGCCGGTGGGGTTTGCCGGTTGGTCCTCGCTACAGGGAGTGTTGTTGACGTTTCCGCCAAAAACATAGTCGGTCGAGATGTGAATCATCGTCACGTTGTTCTCACGCGCAGCTTCGGCGAGCAGCGCCACTGCTCCGGCGTTGAGTTTTTCGGCAAATTCGGGCTGTTCCTCAGCCTTGTCGACATTGGTATATGCCGCGCAGTTGACGATGACGTCATAGTCATTGACCTTGACGTCGAGTGCCACAGCCTCGGCATCGGTGATGTCGAGGTCGTCGACATCCTTGAATATGTATTCGTTGGCAGAACCTTCAGACGCAAGGCGCAAGCAATTGCCCAATTGTCCGTTTCCGCCGGTCACAAGTATTCTCATAAAGCGTAATAGTCTGTCAAATAATCAAATGGCGATTCAAAATCTGCCAATAGCGGATGCTTGGTATCCTTCTCGCTCAGGATGGCTTCGGCGGTGGGCACATGCCAGTCGATGCCGAGAGACGCATCACAGATGCTGATGCCGCCATCGGCTTGCGGAGCATAGAAATTGTCGCACTTGTACTGGAATACAGCGACATCGCTGAGCACGGCAAAACCGTGGGCGAATCCACGCGGCACAAAGAATTGTCGGTGGTTGTCCTCGGTGAGTTCCACTGCCACATGCTGTCCGTATGTGGGAGAGCCGCGACGTATGTCGACTGCGACATCGAGCACAGCGCCCTTGACACAGCGCACGAGTTTGCTCTGCGCGAATGGCGGACGCTGGAAATGCAATCCGCGCATCACTCCTCGTGTCGACATCGACTCATTGTCCTGGACAAAATGGACGGGGCGCACCTTCTCGTCAAACTCGCGTTGCGAAAAAGACTCGAAGAAATATCCCCTGTCATCTCTGAATATTCGGGGCTCGATGATGACGACGCCCTCGATGGGTGTTTTGATTACTTCCATATTCCCGTCAAAAATCAAGATACAGTTTGCGATAAACCTCACCATCGGCGGCAATCTTGAGCAGATACTGGCCATAGGGATTCTTCATCATGGGCTTGGCGAGTTCGGTCAACTTGTCAGCATCAATCCATCCCATGCGGAAAGCGATATCCTCGAGGCAAGCGACCTTGAGGCCCTGACGCTTTTCGATGGTCTCGATGTAACTGCCAGCCTCAGCCAGTGAATCGTGAGTGCCGGTGTCGAGCCAAGCGAATCCACGGCCAAGGAGCTGAATCTTCAGCTCACCGTCAGAGAGAAATTGCTGGTTGACAGTAGTGATTTCGAGTTCGCCACGTGCCGAAGGCTTGATATTCTTGGCGACCTCAACCACCTTGTTGGGATAGAAATACAGTCCCACAACAGCATAGTTGGAGCGAGGCTCGGCGGGCTTCTCCTCAATCGAGAGGCAATTGCCATCGGCATCAAACTCAGCAACACCATATCTCTCGGGGTCGCTGACCCAGTATCCGAACACGGTTGCCTTGGCATCTTCCTCGGCAGCACGAACAGCCTCCTTGAGCTTGGCGGTGAAGCCCGAACCATGGAAGATGTTGTCGCCCAACACGAGGCAAGCGGCATCGTCACCAATGAACTGCTCACCGATGATGAACGCCTGCGCCAGTCCGTCTGGCGAAGGTTGTTCGGCGTACTCGAAGTGCACGCCATAGTCAGATCCGTCGCCAAGCAGTCGCTTGAATCCGGGCAAGTCTGTAGGAGTTGAAATTATCAGGATATCACGGATTCCGGCAAGCATCAGCACCGAAATCGGATAATATATCATGGGCTTGTCATATACGGGAAGCATCTGCTTGCTGACGCCTTTTGTGATTGGGTAGAGGCGTGTGCCAGATCCTCCGGCGAGTACTATACCTTTCATTTAATTATCGAGTGACGGGGGTTGAAAAACAGTTTGTGATAATGACTCTTGATGTTATCTTTTACTTTTGGTGCAAATATACGCAATATCCACCAACAAACAAAAAATTTCATCGAATCACAATCTCATTGTCAAATTTTGAGCTTTCGGAATGTCATTGTCAGGGTGTCGACCATGAGTAAATGCCCAATAAGAGTCTCCTCCTGCCCCAAGGCAATCTTTATCGCCTCGGCGACTTGTGAAGCGGCAACAATTGCAGCGGCGGGAGCAAACACCCCCCCGGCGCCACAGGGAGTGAATCCCGTGCACCCTGGATCATCGCCAAAAATTTCGCGGAAACCCGGAGTACCATTACCCACGCCCAAGACCTGACCATTCGTGCCGCTGACGCCACCGATGACACACGGCACACCACCAGTGCGGCAGTTGTCGCTGACCATCAGCTTTGTCGACGGATTGTCGGAACATTCAAGAACTATATCGCTGTTGCCGAGGAGATTCTTCATTCCCTCCGAGCGCAACAATGTCTCCACAACATTCACCTTGACATCTGGATTGAGAGCCTTGACTGATGCCGCAAGACTGCGCGCCTTGGATTCTCCAAGTTGGCTCATGGTGTAGAACGGCTGTCGTTGCAGGTTGGAGACATCGATGGTGTCAAAGTCAACGATGGTCAGCGTCCCTACCCCAGAGCCCGCGAGATACATCGCCGCCACAGAGCCCAGGGCTCCGCAGCCGACGATGGTGACGCGTGTCGCGAGCAGCCGTTGCTGACCCTCGTCGCCAACAAACGGCAACGCGATGTTGCGGGCGTAGCGCAATGTCTGTTCCTGAGAGAGCGCGGTCATTTGCATGATGCTTTGGCGGGTTCGTCAAAAATGGCGTCCCAATCCTTCCACACCGGTTCGTATCCGTGGGCACGGATGGCATCTGCGACCTCGTGCGGAGAACGCGCGTCGGTGATTTCGAATTGCTCAAGAGCCTCAGGTGAAGTGACATATCCGCCGGGCTCGGTCTTCGAACCCGCGCTCAACGATGTCACACCAAGGGTCATCATGTTGTCGCGGAAATACGACTTCTCGCGGGTCGAATATGATATGTCGACCTCGTGGTCAAAGATGCGGAAGGCAAAAGTGAGCAGCGCCAGCTGACGGTCGGTCATCACTACCCTCGGCTGGAATCCGCTTTCGCTGGGGCACATGCGCGGGAAGTTGACACTGTAGCGTGTCTGCCAATAGTGCTTCTGCAGATAGCGCAGGTGGCGCGCCATCATGGTGACGTCGGCGCGCCAATCTTCGAGACCGATGAGCACGCCCATGCCGATCTTGTGGACACCGGCACGCCCCATACGGTCAAACCCGTTGAGACGCCATTCGAATATCGACTTCATGCCGCGCGGATGGTACTGCTTGTACGACTCGCGATGATATGTTTCCTGGAAGCACACCACACCATTCAGACCGTTCTCGACCAACTTGCGATATTGGTCGGTGCGCATCGGCTGTGCCTCGATGGTGAGGTTGTGGAAATATGGACGACAAGTCTTGAGGACAACGACAAAATATTCTGTACCGCACAGCGAGGGGAACTCGCCGCTGACCACCAGCAGATTCTCGAACGGGCCAAGTCGTCTGATGGCTTCGCACTCGGCACGCACGGCATCCATGTCGAGGATGGTGCGTTTGAGAGGATTGGCGTGATTGAACCCGCAGTAGACGCAGGCATTGGCGCACGCATTAGACACATACATGGGGATATACATCGAGATGGTGCGACCAAATTTCTCGAGGGTGAACCTCCGGCTCAGCACCGCCATATCCTCGAGATATGCTTCGGCGGCGGGCGAAATGAGGGTCATGAACTCCTCGACGGTGAGACGGCGACAATTGTCTGCGGCTACGGCGAGTGTGCGCTCGACGTCAGCCGGAGTGGTGGCGTCGATGGCGCGGATTGTTTCATCCCAATTCCACTGACCGATGATGTCGGCAAAGCCGGTGTGGTCTTCGGGATTGAGATGCTGATTGCTATTGTTTAGATTTCGTTGCATTTGTCGTTGACGTTTTGAGAGATGCGCATGGCGCAGAAGTTGGGACCGCACATAGTGCAGAATTTGTCGTCGACGTCGGGGGCGTTGCGGCGTGATTTCATATAAATAGAACGAGCGCGTTCTGGATCGAGCGAGAGATTGAACTGGTCTTTCCAGCGGAATTCAAACCTCGCCTTGCTGAGTGCGTTGTCGCGCACCGAGGCTCCGGGATGTCCCTTGGCAAGGTCGGCGGCATGGGCGGCGATCTTATAGGTGATCACGCCCTCGCGCACATCATTGAGGTCGGGGAGCGAAAGGTGTTCGGTGGGAGTTACATAGCACAACATTGCCGTGCCGAGCACTGCGATATTGGCACCGCCGATAGCCGAGGTGATGTGATCGTATCCGGGAGCGATGTCGGTTGTGAGCGGCCCGAGGGTGTAGAATGGAGCCTCGTGGCATTTGTCGAGTTCGCGATCCATGTTTGCCTTGATCTTGTTCATGGGCACATGGCCGGGACCCTCGATCATCACCTGCACGTCATGTTCCCAGGCGCGGAGGGTGAGCTCGCCGAGAACGTCAAGTTCGAGGAACTGCGCCTCGTCGTTGGCGTCGAATGTCGAGCCAGGACGCATGCCATCGCCAAGCGAGACAGCGACGTCATACTTGTTGAGGATTTCGCAGATTTCGTCAAAATGCTCATAGAGGAAGCTCTCGCGATTGTGGATCACCGTCCACTGGCTCATGATTGAGCCGCCGCGCGACACGCAGCCGGTGAGGCGTTTTTTGATGAGCGGAGCGTGAGCTTTGAGAACTCCGGCGTGAATGGTGAAGTAGTCGACGCCCTGTTCGCACTGCTCGATGAGAGTGTCGCGATAAATCTCCCATGTGAGTTTGGAGACGTCGCCATTGACCTTCTCGAGTGCCTGGTAGATGGGCACGGTACCCATGGGCACGGGGCAGTTGCGGATAATCCACTCGCGAGTCTCGTGGATATTGTCGCCGGTCGAGAGATCCATCAGAGTGTCACCGCCCCAATAGCAGCTCCACATAGCCTTGGCAACCTCTTCCTCAATACCCGACGACAACGCCGAGTTGCCGATGTTTGTGTTGATTTTCACTGAGAATCCGCGACCGATAATCATAGGCTCCGCCTCGGGGTGATTGATATTGGCGGGGATGATGGCACGTCCGGCGGCGATTTCGTCGCGCACAAACTCGGGGGTGATATGACTCTTGATGCCGCGAGCTTCATTGTCCATGTTCTCGCGTATCGACACATACTCCATCTCGGGAGTAATGATGCCTTTGCGGGCATAGTGCATCTGTGTCACGCGACGTCCCTCGGCTGCCACACGCGGCGTGCGCAGTGACGGGAAACGGATGGCGTCGAGACTCTTGTCGGCAAGACGCTGGCGACCAAATTCGCTGGTGATGGCATCGAGAGCGACTGTGTCCTCGCGACCCTCAATCCAGTCGGCGCGCAGCGCGGGTAGGCCATTGTTGAGATCGTGTTTGTAGTCAGGGTCGGTGTACGGACCGCTGGTGTCGTATATATAGATATCCTCGTTGGGATATTCTACGCGGTGCCCCTTCTCTATCTTGACCGTGGGATACTGCATGACGCGGCGCATGGCGACGCTGATGGGATGTATGCGACCTTCGACGTATGTCTTTATCGAATTGGGATACGCGGTGATGTCGATATCTGAAATTTTCATAGTTGGTGTTTTTGTGAGATTAGTTGAGGAAGTCGGTGAGAGGGCTCGACGCCTGGGCGTGTTTGAAAATCGAGCCTTGGCCGGCGAGGTATGCCATGCGGCCTGCCTTGACAGCGAGGTCAAATGCCTTTGCCATTTCAACGGGGTTGCCCGAGATGGCAATGGCGGTGTTGACAAGCACGGCATCGGCACCCATCTCCATCGCCGCGGCGGCATGTGATGGAACGCCAAGACCGGCGTCAACAACCACGGGCACGTTGCTCTGCTCGATGATTATCTCGAGGAAGTCGCGTGTCAGAAGGCCCTTGTTGGTGCCAATGGGTGCGCCGAGGGGCATCACCGCAGCAGCGCCGGCATCCTCGAGTCGCTTGCACAGCACGGGATCTGCCTGGATGTAGGGGAGAACATAGAATCCCTGACGGGCAAGTTCCTCGGTTGCCTTGAGGGTTTCCACCGGATCGGGCATCAGATATTTGGGGTCGGGATGTATCTCGAGTTTGATGAAGGGAGTGCCAAAAATTTCGCGACTCATTTCTGCCGCCAGCACAGCCTCGCGGGCATCGCGCACGCCAGAGGTGTTGGGCAACAGTTGCACATGTTCGCGATTGATGTGCGTCAGCATGTCGTCTGTGGCTTCGTTCATCATGTTCACGCGTTTCATCGCCACTGTAATCATCTGTGATTCGGAGGCGAGTATTGCTTTGAGCATCATGTCGGGAGAGGAAAATTTGCCAGTTCCGACAAACAGTCGCGAAGTGAATTCGCGATTGCCAATTTTCAAAACGTCGTTTGTCATTGTCTTGTATTTTGATTGTTCGTGTATGTTTTTATTCTTTCCATGAGCACTCGCGTTGCTGACACAGGGTCTTCGGCGTGCGAGATGACGCCGCTAACTGCCAGGCCGTTGGCTCCGGTGGCAAGGACATCCGAGACGTCATCGATTGTGAGTCCTCCGATTGCGACCACCGGTACAGCTACTCCATGCTCGCGGAGCACGTCGATGAGTTGCGGTATGCCGGTGGCACCAAGCACAGGCGCGAGTTTCTTCTTGGTAGAGGTGTATCGCCACGGACCCATGCCGATATAGTCGATGGGCTGCTCTACGGCTCGCGTGGCGTCGGCAAGGTTGTTGACGGTCATGCCTATGATTTTGTCCGGACCGAGTACTGCTCGGGCAGCCGTTGGCTCCATGTCATCCCTGCCAAGGTGTACGCCGTCGACATCGGTCTCAAGCACGAGCTCGACACGGTCGTCGACAATGAGAGTGGCGCCGATATCCTTGAATACCGGGGCAAGTTCCTCGATGACAAGGCGCACAGTTGCGTCTTCGGCGTCCTTCATGCGCACCTGCACCCATCTGCAACCTCCCTCAAGAGCCTGCAGAGCCTGCCGGATTGTGCCTTCGACAGTCGGGCTGTCGGTTATAAACTGCAACATGGTGTGTTATCGTTTGAGTTTCTCTTCAATAGTTTTCAAATCGTTTTGCCAGACCCAGCCAAGCATTGCCGCGCCGACAAATCCGCATTGCTTCAACTCGTCAAACTTCTCGGGAGTGACACCGCCAAGAGCGACGACATTGTGTCCCGAAATGGCTTCTCCCAAACTGCTGCCGAGCGCGAATGCCGAGCTGTAGCCTTGCTTGGAAATAGAATCATAGATTGGCGACAAGGTCACATAGTCATACTCTCCGGCGTTGGCCAGTTCGGCAATCGAGTGCATGCTGCGCGACAGTTTCGGCGGTCTGACATCATGCGTCCACTCTGGATTTCGCGACCCCAAGTGCACCCCCACCCCTTCAAATTCCAGGGCAATGCTGATGTGGTCGTGTATCGAGATGTGGCTGCGATAGCTTGGCGAGATAGTGGCGAGAATGCTTGACATCTCCTCGCGCGAAATCCGTGGATGGCGGATGTGTACGCGGTCGACACCGGCATCGAGCAACTGCGCTATGCGGCGCGGCTCGTCATCAAGTGGTTCGGGTGGCGTGATTGCCACTGTCACGAAGTCAGCCACCATAAGCGGCATTGATGACAACAAGATTGTCTCCCTCGTTGACTTTGGTTTCAGCCCAACGCGCTCGAGTCACCAGATGGTCGTTGACTGCCGCGGCTACGCCGCCACGTGTCACATCAATGCCTCGCGAAGCAAGCACATCGGCAACGCTCGACCCGGTGGCGACTTCCACCGACTCGTTGTTGATTGTTATCTTTATCATTCCAACATATTATATATGTGGTCTATCGGACCATGTCCGTGACCGAATTTATATTCAGCGCCATAATAAATCGCGGAGGTGACAAACTTTTTGGCATGTCCAACCGCCTCTGGCAGTCCTTCGCCAATAGCGAGACCGGCGGCAATGGCAGACGACAGCGAGCAACCGGTACCGTGTGTGTTGTCGGTATCGACACGCTCGGAGTTATAGACCAAAAAATCCTTTTCGCCCTTTAGCAACAGCACATCGCGCATGATGTTTCCCTGCCCATGTCCACCTTTGACAAGGACCGACTTGACATTGTATTTTTTCACGAACTTCACCGCCAGAAGACGCGGGTCTTCGGTGTCGGCATCATCGCCAAGATACAGCTTTGCTTCAGGAATGTTTGGCGTGATGATATCAGCCAACGGGAACAGCAATTCTGCCACAGCGGTGGGTGCCTCCAGGTCTGACAAGCGGTCGCCTGAAGTAGCCACAGCAACAGGGTCGAGCACGATGTTGCGCAGATTGTATTTCTTCAATGCATCTGCGATGATCTCGACACTCTGTCGGTCGGCAATCATGCCTATCTTGACAGCGTCGGGAGTCACATCCTCGAGGATGGCGTCGAGCTGGCCGCGCAGCATCTCGGGCGACACGGCGACATACGACTTCACGCCGAGCGTATTCTGCGCCGTGATGGCAGTGATGGCGGTCATGGCGTAGACGCCCAGTGCCGTGCATGTCTTGATGTCGGCTTGTAT
>X1_Eurasian_Beaver__coassemble_110_pt1 | contig 13756 bp, 10 predicted proteins | sample X1_Eurasian_Beaver__metabat2_high_PE_005 | metagenome-assembled genome bin X1_Eurasian_Beaver
CCTTCTGGATGGGCAAGGTGTAGCGGCTGTTGAAGTCGTCGAGGCTGCCAAACATCGCCGGGTTGAGGAACGAGAACAGCGAATAGAGTTCGGTGAGGTTGTTTTCGATGGGTGTGCCGCTGAGCGCCAGGCGGTGGTTGGCTTTGATGAGCTTGACTGCGCTCGACACCTGGGCGTTGACGTTCTTGATGTTTTGCGATTCGTCGAGCACGACGTATTCGAACTCATGCTTGACAAACTCCTCGATGTCGTTGCGCACCATGGCGTATGTGGTGAGGATGACCTGCGCCTTCATCGCGTCGTCAAAGCTGCGGTTTGACTCGTAGTAGGTGTAGTACTGGAGGTCGGGGGCGAATTTGTCAATCTCTGCCTGCCAGTTGAACACCAGACTCTTGGGCATGACGATGAGAGACGGTCTGTCGCATCCGGGGTATATTGAGCGCATCAGCGTGATGGTCTGCAGTGTCTTGCCCAGACCCATATCGTCGGCGAGGCATCCGCCGAGTCGGTTCTCGCGCAGATAGTTCATCCACTTGACGCCCTGCACCTGGTAGTCGCGCAGGGTGGCTTTGACGGGCGGCAGGTCGAATTTTGACGATGCGAGAGCGTTGAATCCAGAGTAGACCTCGCGAGAGCGGTTGAATATTGCATTGTTGACGCGCTCCTCGAGCATGTTGTCAACTTCCGGGAGGTCGAAAAACGAGACTGTGACCTTGTCGGTGCCCTTGACGGGCTTGAATATGCCGGCGAGTCGCTCGAGATATTTGCCGTCGATGATGCCGCGGCGACCGCCCTTGAGCGTGATGCAGTTGGACCGGCGGTATTCGTCGAGGATTTCCTTGAGGGTGTATTTCTGATCCTCGATTTCGAGGGTGAGATCGCCCTCGAGGTAGTCGATGCCCGACGATACCTTGAAGTTGAGGCGCGGTTTGACGGGATAGATTTTGTATTCCTTGATGTTGTCGAGGCCGCCGAGCTTGAAAGTCGCCGACAGCGGCAACAGGGCGTTGAGCAGAAACGACGACGCCACTTCCTGGGGCAGGATGTAGAATCCGTTCTCGTGGTAGATGAGCTTGCGGGCGGCGGCTGTCGGCGCCGACGCGTTGATGCTTTTGCGCAACTCGGCGCATTGGGCGTCAAAATTGTTGTCGGCGAGTGGCGCGATGTGGATGGCGTCGTCGACGGTGGCAACGCGGGTGAGGTTGAAATCGCGCGAGAAGTTGGCGGGGAGGTTGCCGACCGTCGATACCACGCGCATATACAGCGAGTTGTCGCCGTCGACTTTCTCGAAGAACAGCACTGGCTCGGTGGTGAGCGGCGTCTTGTGCGTCACCTCGGGGCGGTTGCCATAGGAAACGGTGATATTCTCGGTGAACGAGTAGAATATCGAGAGAAAGGCTTCGATGTTTGACGACGAAAACTTGGTGTTGAACAGGTCGAATCTGTCGATGTTGTCGCCGACATAGGCTATGGGATAAATCTCGCTGCCGGCGAGGATGTAGCTGTCGCCGATGAACAACGGCACCATGTGGCTGTCGGCGTCGGGAAGTTCGGCGACGATTTCGGCTCTGAGCGTGCCGGGTTTGTCCTCGGTGATGTCGAGGATGATGTTGGCGGTGTTGTCGCTGAATGTGATTTCGTTCAAGTCCTTGTCTACCAGCAGACCGGAGCATTGCAGCAGAGCCGGGATGACCGTGGGGATGTCAGAGAGTAGTATGGCTCGCGAGCCGACTTTGTCCCATTCGGGGTCAAAGTCGAGAGTCTCGAGGTTGTGGCGTTGCAAGTGGGCGAGAACGCGCTGTTGCGATGAGTTGGCGCCGCGGCAGTCGGCGGCGTCGACTGTATTGCCTGATTTGTCCACGATGTCGATTGCCGCGCAACCGTCGATGTCCATGATTCTGAATTTGAACTTTGTGACGGGCTCGCGACGACCGTAGTCGTGCGGCGTGGCAAATTTGCGGAATGCGGACATGAACTCCGCCGAGATTGACAAGGGTTGGTTTTGGTCTGGTTTCATGGACTCTTCGAGTGACTTTATTGCGCAGCTCGTCGATATAGGATGAGCGCGATAATTGCATACAGGATATTTGGAATCCACATCGCGACAAATGGCGAGGTGAGCCCCGAGACGGCAAATGCCTGGGTGATGGTCATGAACAGGATGTAGGAGAACGACAGCACCAGTCCGATGCCGAGGTTGAGTCCGAGACCGCCCTTGACCTTGCGCGACGACAGCGAGACACCGATGATGGTTAGGATGAAGAAGGCGGCGGTGGTGGCGAATCGTCGGTGATATTCAATCTGGAAGTCGCGGATGTTGCCCACGCCGCGCATCTGCTGTCTGTCGATGTAGGCGGCGAGCGCCGGTGTGGTCATCGTCTCCCAGTCGCCGGTGGAGATGAGGAAGTCGCGGGGCTCGAAGGGCAGGATGGTGTCGGTCGAGCGGCCGCGGGTGACGTATTCGCGGGGACCGTCGAAGGTGCGCACAACATAGTCGTTGAGCGTCCAGTTGTAGAGTGTGTCCCAGCGTGCCGTCTGGGCGGTGATGCGCTTGGTGAGCTGTCGTGTGGAGTCGAAGGTCTCGAGCGAAATCTTGGTGCCCATCTTGGAGATGTTGTCGTATCGCGAGAAGTAGGCGATTTCCTCGGGCGATGCCTTGAACATGATGTTGGCACCGAAATCCACACGCTTGTTCTTGACATAGGTGTTGGTGTAGTTGATGCGCTTGACGTTGGCGGGCGGGATGATGTAGGCGCTGAGGACGAACGAGCCCACGGCGATGACGAGTGCCGAGAACAAGTAGGGACGTATGAACCGCTTGAAGCTCATGCCCGACGAGAGCATGGCGATGATCTCGCTGTTGCCGGCAAGTTTGGATGTGAAGAAGATGACGGCGATGAACGTGAACAGCGGCGCAAACTGGTTGGCAAAGTAGGGGATGAAGTTGAGGTAGTAGTCGTTGAGCGTGGCATAGAGCGGCGCCTTGAGCAGAGCGTCGAGTTTCTCGTTGACGTCAAAGATCATGACGATGGCAAGGAGGAGAAGCAGCGAGAAGATGAATGTGCCGAGGAATTTGCGTATGATGTAGCGGTCGAGCACGGTGAAGGTGTTGCCCCACCATGCGCGGGTCGCGTTGAATGCCTTGGCGGCTGCTGCTCTGATACGTTTTAACTTCATCAAGTGTGTGTGATTGGTTTTTTGAGGGGATGAATGGCATTGGCTGAACGGTGCCGCCGATGCCTTGTTGGGATGTTAGAGTCGTCTGTTGAGTTTCTCGACCATCTGTGTCTTCCATGCGTGGAAGTCACCGTCGATGATGTGCTTGCGCGCCTCGCGGACGAGCCAGAGGTAGAATGCCAGATTGTGAATCGAGGCGATTTGCATTGCCAGGATTTCGTCGGCGATGAAGAGGTGTCGCACATACGCCTTGGTGTAGACGTTGTCGACAAACGATGGACCGCCTTCCCAGAGAGGTGAGAAGTCGTTTGCCCACTTCTTGTTGCGCATGTTCATTGTGCCTTCGGGCGTGAAGAGCATGCCGTTGCGACCGTTGCGTGTGGGCATCACGCAGTCCATCATGTCGACGCCGCGGTCGATAGCCTCGAGGATATTGACTGGTGTGCCGACGCCCATGAGGTATCGCGGGCGATCCTGGGGCAGGATTTCGTTGACCACGTCGATCATGTCGTACATCACCTCGGCGGGTTCACCGACGGCAAGGCCACCAATGGCGTTTCCGTCGGCGCCGAGCTCGCTGATGCGGTGGGCTGACTCGCGGCGCAGGTCGGGGTAGGTGCAACCTTGCACGATGGGAAACCACGACTGATAGTAGCCGTAGAGCGGTTCGGTCTCTTTGTAGTGTTTCCAACCGCGGTCGAGCCAGCGGTGGGTGAGGTCGAGCGATCGGCGGGCGTAGTCGTAGTCGGCGGTGCCGGGGGTACACTCGTCGAGCGCCATCATTATGTCGGCTCCGATGGCGCGCTGTATGTCAACGACGCCTTCGGGTGTGAAGAGGTGCTTTGAACCGTCGATGTGCGAGCGGAAGTAGGCGCCCTCCTCCTTGAGTTTGCGTATGTGGCTCAGCGAGAACACCTGGAATCCGCCGCTGTCGGTGAGGATGGGGCGGTCCCAGCCGATGAACTTGTGCAGACCGCCTGCCTGACGGAGTATCTCGGTGCCCGGGCGCAGATACAGGTGGTAGGTGTTGCCCAGGATAATTTGCGCGTTGATGTCGTCGCGCAATTCTCTGAAATGTACGGCCTTGACACTGCCGACAGTACCAACGGGCATGAAAATCGGTGTCTCGATTTGTCCGTGGTCTGTGGTGATGATGCCGGCGCGGGCATTTGAGCCGGGGTCTTTGGCGCTGAGTTCAAACTTCATAAGTGGTTATAGGCTTCTTTGTGTCTGTAAAATTATTTTATGAATAACGGCGACGGATATTCTCCGGCGGCGTGCAGCGCGGCGAGCTCGGCGACGACCATGGGGCGGTCTTCGGCGTATGTGACGCCAAACCATCGCGAGTGGGTGTGCAGCACGTTGACGTGAGCCTCGCCGTTGCGGATGAGGCGGTCGACCACCGAGGGAATGAAAAATTCGCTCTTGTCGACGTTGATGTATTTGGTCAGAAAGCGGTCAAATTCGCGCTTGCTGTAGGTGAAGTAGTCGGGAGTGAATCCCCAGAGGTTCATCGACACCGGCGTGGCGGCGTCGAGCAATTCTTCGTCGCCATTCTCGTTGATGAAGACGACGTTGTGGTTGGCGTCAAAGTATATCTTCTTGCGCTCGACGACAGTGTCGAGTATGCCGTCGACGACGGTGCAGACGCCGCGCGACACCGAGCCGTAGTCGGTCATGGTGTTGCCGACCCTGAACCCGACCATGCAGTATTCGCCGGTCTTGCCTACCATCTTGGCGAGCTCGCCCGCCATCACTTCAAATGCATCGCGACCATAGAAGTCGTCGGCATTGATGACGGCAAACGGGGTGTCGATGACGTGGCGTGCCGCCATGATGGCGTGGTTGGTGCCCCATGGGCGGGTGCGTCCTTCGGGCACTGTGAAGCCATCGGGGAGGTCGTCGACCGATTGGAATGCCACGGCGGTGGCGATGTGGTCGCGATATTTTGAAAGAATGACGCGTTCAAACTCTTGTTCGAAGTCATGACGTATGACAAACACCACTTTGCCGAATCCGGCGCGCATGGCGTCATATATGGAGTAGTCCATGATGGTCTCGCCGCTCGGCCCCACCGGGTCGAGCTGTTTGAGTCCTCCGTATCTGCTGCCCATGCCTGCAGCAAGGACAAGCAAGGTGGGTTTTGTGGTGGTTTTGTCAAATTGTGTCATATTCTCTTTTTCCTTGATTTAGCATTCGTGAAATGATGTCAGTTTTGATGACGACAAAGGTACGTTAAATTTTGCTATTGACCAAGAAAAATGGCTATGACAGCGCCAGTTCTTCGCGAAGGAATGGCGCGGTGGGCGAATCTGTGGCGGCGACTTGCTCGGGTGTGCCCGTGGCGATGATGCGTCCGCCGTTCTTGCCTCCGGCGGGCCCCATGTCTATTACGTAGTCGGCGCACTTGATGACGTCGAGGTTGTGCTCGATGACGACAACGGTGTTGCCGCGGTCGACCAGTCGGTTGAGGATGTTCATCAGCGTGTTGATGTCCTCGAAGTGCAGACCCGTGGTGGGCTCGTCGAGGATGAACAGCGTGCGGCCGGTGTCGCGCTTGGCGAGTTCGGTGGCGAGCTTGACGCGCTGGTTCTCGCCGCCAGAGAGTGTCGACGATGGCTGGCCGAGGCGTATGTAGCCGAGACCTATGTCTTGCAACACCTTGATTTTGCGCAGGATGGCGGGTACGGCACTGAAGAACTCGACTGCCTGGTTGATGGTCATGTCGAGCACGTCGGCGATGGACTTGCCCTTGAACCTCACTTCGAGGGTCTCGCGGTTGTATCGTTTGCCATGGCACACCTCGCAGGGAACAAGCACGTCGGGCAGGAAGTTCATCTCAATGACTTTGTGGCCGTTGCCGCCGCATGCCTCGCATCGTCCTCCGGCGACGTTGAATGAGAATCGACCGGGCTTGTAGCCGCGGATTTTTGCCTCGGGGAGATTGACAAACAGCGAGCGTATATCGGAGAAGACGCCGGTATAGGTCGCTGGATTGGAACGCGGTGACTTGCCCAGCGGCGACTGGTCGACGGTGACGACCTTGTCGATGTTTTCTATGCCCTTGATGTCGCGGTAGGGCAGTGGCTCGGCGAGTGCGCGGTAGAACTTGGAGGTGAGGATGGGCTTGAGGGTGCCGTTGATGAGCGACGATTTGCCACTGCCCGACACGCCGGCGACGCAGGTGAGTGTGCCCAGGGGGATGTCGAGGGTGACGTCTTGCAGGTTGTGGCCGGTGCAGCCTTCGAGTATGAGGTGTTCGCCGTTGCCCTTGCGACGTTCGGCGGGAATGGGAATCGATTTGCGCCCGTTGAGGTAGTCGGCTGTAAGCGTTTCGGACTCAAGCAGCTGGGCGGGCGAACCCTGGAATACTACTTCGCCGCCCTTGCGTCCCGCCTTGGGACCGATGTCGACGACATAGTCTGCCTCGAGCATGATTTCCTTGTCGTGCTCGACGACTATCACCGAGTTGTCGGCGTCGCGCAAGCCCTTGAGCGAATTGATGAGGCGGCGGTTGTCGCGCTGATGCAGACCGATGGATGGCTCGTCGAGGATGTAGAGCACGTTGACCAGCTCCGAGCCAAGCTGTGTGGCGAGGCGTATGCGCTGGCTTTCGCCACCCGAGAGGGTTGCAGAGTTGCGGTTGAGCTGCAGGTATTCGAGACCGACGTCGACGAGAAAGTGCAATCGGTTGGAGATTTCCTTGACAATCTCGGTGCCGATGGCGCGCTGTGTGGGCGACAGGGTGTCGAGCACCGTCAGCGACCATTGCAGCAGGTCGCTGATGTCCATGCGCGCGAGGTCGGCGATGTTTTTGTCACCGATGAAGAAATGCAGCGCTTCGCGGTTGAGACGGTCGCCGTTGCACTCGGGGCATGTCATGCGCGAGAAGAATTGGCCGCTCCACTTTTGGGCGGCGGCAGACGCCTCGTCTTCCTGCTGCATCTGGATGTATTTGACCACGCCTTCGTATGACATGAAATAGTTTAACGTCGACATGGTCTCGGTCTTGATTTGCAGTCGCTCGGTGGTGCCGTTCATGATTTCGCTGACTGCTTCATCGCTGAGTTCCTTGAATGGAGTCTTGACGGTGTGGCCATATTTCTCGCAAATCGCCGCTATCTGCCAGAAAATTATCGAGTTCTTGTACTTGCCGAGGGGCGCTATGGCTCCGTCGTAGATCGAGATGCTCTCGTCGGGAACGACCTTGGTGCGGTCGATGAGGTTGACATATCCGAGGCCTTTGCAGCATGGGCAGGCACCTTGCGGAGAGTTGAACGAGAAGTTGTGCGGAGCCGGCTCGCGATACGAGATTCCCGACACGGGGTCCATGAGCAACTGGCTGTAGTGTGCCATCTCGTCGGTGTCGGCGTCATAGATCATGAGCTGCTTGTCGCCCTGGTCGAGGGCGGTCTCGCAGGTTTCGCGCAGTCGCTGTTCGTCTTTGGCGGCGACCTTGAGGCGGTCGATGACCAACTCGATGGAGTGGTTCTTGTAGCGGTCGAGCTTCATGCCGGGGAGGATCTCTCGCATCTCGCCGTCGACGCGGACGTTGAGAAAACCCTTCTTGCGCAGAGTCTCAAAGAGTTCCTTGTAGTGGCCCTTGCGGTTCTTGATGATCGGGGCGAGAATGTAGATGCGCTTGCCGTCGTATTTCTCGAGGATGAGGCTCACGATTTTCTCGCGGGTGTACTTGACCATTGGTTGCCCCGAGATGTAGGAGCGTGCCTCGCCGATGCGGGCGTACATCAGTCGCAGGAAGTCGTAGATTTCGGTGGTGGTGCCGATGGTGCTTCGGGGATTGCGGTTGATGGTCTTTTGCTCGATGGCAATGACGGGGCTGAGTCCTGTGATTTTGTCGACGTCGGGGCGCTCCATCGAGCCGATGAGATTGCGGGCATAAGCCGAGAATGTCTCGATGTAGCGGCGTTGTCCCTCGGCGAATATCGTGTCGAATGCCAGCGACGACTTGCCGCTGCCGCTGAGCCCGGTGATGACGCACAGCTGGTTGCGGGGAATGGAGACGTCGATGTTCTTGAGATTGTGAACGCGGGCGCCGATGACCGACAGGTTCTGGAGTCCGTCGTCAGATATCGTCTGTATGTCTTCTGTTATGTTCTCGGCCATAATATTGATTAACTGATTTAATAATAACGGTTGACCCGCGGCGAAAGATTATTGGAGGGGTCGAAAACAAGGTCGTGACGGTTGTGTCACTTGGTGACCCAAGACGAGTTGAACACCTTGTTCTTGGCAGTCGAGCGTTTTGTTGATGCTTCTTTGGCAACCTTCACTTGATAGGTTTTGCCTGCCTTGTTGGTGAGAGTTTTGGCGCGAATCCATGGATTGTCCTCGCGCAGTCGGGCATACGAAATCTTGTGCTCATCTGCCCATGCCGGCCAGTCGGCGACGGGACCCGAGACCTCGATGACGTCGTATTCGACGGGCTGGTAGAGTTGGTTGGCCTTGAGTTTGTAGCCAAATTCGCGGGGATTCTCCATGATTGCCTTCATGGCCATGACGCGGAAGACGTAGCGCGACGTCTCGTCGTTGAGGTAGAGGTCAAATGACGAGTCGGAGTTCTGGCTGTCGAGCTCGCGCGAGATGCGACCGTTGCCGGCGTTGTATGACGCCATTGCCGACTCCCAGTTGCCATATCGCTGATAGGCTTTCTTGAGGTATCGGCAAGCTGCCTCGGTGCATTTCTCGATGTTGTAGCGTTCGTCGATTTCGTCGTTTACCTCAAGGCCGTATTCCTTGGCGGTGGAGGGGATGAATCGCCACACGCCGGCGGCTTTGGCGGGCGAGTAGGCGCGCTGGTTGAGGTAGCTCTCGACGCACGCCAGATAGAGCAGGTCGAAGGGCACGCCGTTGTCGCGCAAGATGGGCGCCATGATGGGGAAGTATTTGTTGGCGCGCTTGATGGTGAGCAGCGTGTTGCCGTGGCCGTAGACCATGGAGGTGAGCTCGCGGTCGAGACGCTCAAACATGTCAACACGGTCGAGGTCTACGCGATAGCCGCAGAACTCCATTGAGCGCGGCACATCGGGGTTGATGACCGTGGAAAATGGCTCGCTGTCGGCTGATGAAGTGCGCGACACGCGGTCGCCGGCATAGACCATGAGTGATACGGAGAGCAGGACGGCAACAGCCGTTATGTGTGATTTTGTTAGCGAAAATTTCATGTGAGTATTCAAAAAAATGATAAGTGAATCTGAGATTATGAGGTAGTTGTGATATGGACGTCGGGGGGTGGGGCAGGCGTCACTCGGTGGTGTCGCTGTCGCCCGAGGAACTCGACGAAGACAATCGCGAGTTGATGATGTTGATGTCGCCGCCGCGGTCGTATTTCTTGCCGTCGGCGCCCACAGCCTTGATGACGTAGAAGTAGACGCCCGAGGGAACGAATTTGCCCTTGTACTTGCCGTCCCATCCCTGGTCGGGCGAGGTGAGGGTCGCTATCTTGATGCCGGCGCGGTTGAAGATGTGACATTCAAACGAGATGAGCGAGCGGTAGCTCACCTTCCACACGTCGTTGACGCCATCCTGGTTGGCGGGAGAGAAGGCGTTGGGGATGTCGAGTGCCGACTCGCCGATTGCCACCTCGTAGGCTTGGCCGGTATATTCGCAGTCGCCCGAGGCGTCGGCGCAGACAAAGCGCACGTAGGTGGTGCCGTTTTCGCGGAAGGTGTAGGTCATCTCCTCGCTGTTGTAGCGGTCGAGAATGTCGTCAAACTCCTGCGAACGCGACAGTTGCCACTCGCGATATACTGCTGCATCGGTGGGGTATGCGGCAAATTTGATTTCTACCGGTGCCGAGCCGCCCAGACCCGATGTGTCATATTTTTTTTCGTTGTCGACCTCGCGAGTGTCCTGTGTGGCTGTTGTCTCGGCGCTCACCGACTTGGTGGTATATGACGCCGATTCGATGCTCACGCTCTTGCCCCAATGCTCGAGGAAACGGTCGCCCGAGATGGTGAACGAGGTGTTGCACAGAGGCGCGGTGAGGCTGACGGTCGATGCCGCCGAAGCCAGCGTGGTGGATCTCTCATACTGTTGCCAGATGTGAGAGTCGCTGTCAAACTCGAGGTCGTAGCACGAGAGCGTCAACTCGCGCGAGAGTTCCTTGCCCTGACCGTTGATGGTGTAGTAGGTGATGGGACCCGCGGTGCCGGTGACGTTGAGAAACACACGGTCGCAGTCGCTGTCAGCCGAGACTGTCAGAGCATCGAGTGTCAGGCGATGGTTGGCATAGTTGACCACCCAGTAGCATTTGCGCGATGTGCCGTCGTCGATGATGTATCCCATGTCGGATGCGTCGCTGACGATAGAGTAGGTGTTGCCCTGGCGTGTGGTGGAGATCTCTTGGGCGTAGCCGCCGCCGAGGTTTGAATACTTGTACCAAGTGACGCTCGAAGACGTGGCGTTGTATGTCACCTTGACGTTTTCGAGGCTTTCGACCACATATATAGCGCTGAGCCCGGTCGACGACTCCGGCGTGACAGTCATCGGAGCGACGGGAGTGTCAAACGACAGTTGGGCGGCGGCGCACTGCGCGACCAATGCCATGATGGGCAGTATGTAAGCAGATTTTGATACCTTCATTGTCAGTGTAGTGTGTTGTGGCGAAAGTGAAAAGCGATTGGTGTCAATCTCTCAACGATTGTTCAACCTACAAAGATAATAATTTTCTCCGACACCACCACCGCCCAAATCCAAAAACAATGTCAAAAAAATACTGGAAAGGTCTTTTGTCTTTTGTCTTTTGCCTTGGGGTGGCATCCTGCGGAGGGGGGCGAAATTGTCGGTGAAATTGTGGCGAGCGGTGGGATTGAGCGGAATAGTGTAGGGTGAGGATGATGAAAATTGATTTAGGTGTTGGTTTTAACTGAATTATTGTTTAAATTTGCATGACAAAATCCTATCCTTATGATAAAACATTTTTTTATTTCGGTATTCCTGATGTGCTGCTGCTTGACGTCGGTGGCACAGGTAAATTTCAAATTGCAGGCCAATGGCCAGTTTCTCACCGAGGATGGCGCAGACTTTGTCGTCGTTCCTTTTGATGGGAAATCAGCTCATGACATCTACACGATGTTGACCTCAAATGTCCTTTCGATCTATGATGATCCCTCCAAGGTGATGAACACTGTGGAGGACAATACGGTGAAAGTTAGAGGTTTTGCCAAAAAAGGAGAGCTGTTTCCATATATCACGATGTTCGATCTCAGTGTCGAGTGCTACTATCAGCTCGAGTTCAAGATCCGCGATGGTAGAGTGCGTGTTTCAGCGCCCAAAGTCGAGGATTCGGCAGTCATGACCGGGGGTGTGAATGGCCCGTCGAAAGTTAGCTATAGCGGCATGATCCAGAAGCATCTTTTTGAAAAGGACGGAACAGTGAAACAGAAGAAAACTGAGGATGTCGCCAATGTTGAGGAATACATCAATGTTCTCATTGATAGAATCTTGGCAAAATCCGAAGAAATAGAAGAGAACTGGTGATTTACATTCCTCACCCAGGTGTTGGACATAAAAAAAGCTTTGGCATGCATCCGTGGTATGCCAAAGCTTTTTTTGTGGCATGGTTGTCGGCTATTTTATTGAATTGAGTTCGCGGAACAGTTTGACGTATCGGGGTACATAGTAGCAGATGCACACGGTTACGCCTATGGCAAGGAAAATAATCGTTCCCCAGAATCCAAATGTAGAGTACATCCACAGCTTGGGTATGAGCAGAGTATAGAGGACTGCCAGGCCGACGAATAATACTATTTCGCCAGACAGAGTAAGCAGTCTCAATGTGCCGGTTTTGGCAAATAGTCTGGCTGGCGAGAGCGTCGCGATGTCGATGTCTCGGAGTTTGAAGGATAGAAACCGATACCATGCTGCGGCGATGGAAAGATAAATGATTAGATATATTTTCAATTCGACAGGCAGCGACCGCGGATTGAACCCGCCGAATATCATTGCCAGCAAGACAAGGGCGATGATGATGCATGAGTTTGACGAATTGCGGTATTTGTCGAGTATCTTGGCCTTCGCGGTTTCGGAGGCAGTCACGTCTATTTTGATGTCGGCGTTGGTCTTGGCAAGAATCTGTTCAAGCGTAGACATGCTTTTTTTGAGTTCGTCGTGTTGCATATTAAATCTGGTTTGAAATTTTTTCTTTGATGCGATGTATTTTCGTGGCGACAGTGTTGCGTTTGAGCCCGAGCGTGTCGGCAATCTCCTCGTATGAATATTCGTCGAGCCACAGAAGGATGATAGCCTTCTCCATGTCTTCAAGACGGTTGATGAGCGATTGCAATGTCTGCAGGTTTTCTCGTCGAGTGTCATCGATTTCGGTGGAAGCGTCAAGTTGGCTAAGGTCGATGGATATGGTTTGGACGCGCGATTTTGATGACCTGTGGGCCATTAGTGCCGAGTTCACGGCCACACGATAGATCCAAGTCGAGATTTTGCTTTCGCCTCTGAACTCATTGAGCCCTTGCCAGATGTTGACATAGACTTCTTGTCTGAGGTCTTCGTATGGAATCTTGTCGGTCGCGTAGAAAAAGCAAACCTTGTTGATGATGCGGGAGTGCTCCCTGATGAGCGAGGCAAACTCCCTTTGGCTGATTGGTGGACTTTCCATTGTTGTGTTTGTTTGCCTCGTTAGGTGCACAAATGAGGGAGAAAGTTTCATCGGAAATGATTTTTTTCGGTTTTTCATCTGCAAATATATAATATTATCGTGACAAAAACAGTGTTTTAAGAATAATAGCACTGGTATTATTCGATGTGAACGATAAACGATGTATAATCTTTGGTCATGATTTGGCTTGTTTTTTGTGGGGGAGAGCGGTATAAAATAATGGCGGTTGCCATCACGGTAACCGCCACTGTCCTTATGAAAGTAACTTAATGTTTAACTAAACTAAAAATATCATTCAACATTAATTAATTAAAATCTATTCTTTTACTTTAACATTAACTTCTTGGTGGAGGCGGACATCGCGAGGAGTTGGAATGCGGCATTGAGCTTGGCTCGTGCCGATTCGCATCCGGTGGCGTCACCGCCGTTGTGTTTGAGGGGAGAGGAGAGATTGAGTGGCATTCCGGCATCTTTTATCCCTGCCATGTCGGTGGAGGCGACGACAGGGTGGGGCACTTGTGACTTGAGTGCCATGTCGAAATGGTGTGCGTGGACATGCAATAACGCCGGGGTCTTGGTGTCGTTGGCGACAGAGATCTCGGTGGCGCTTGCGTCCCACGATATTGTCGTGATAGCAAACATCATGGCAAGAAAGCTAAGAAGAAGCTTGACCATAAAAGTGCTGTTAGCTATATATAGAAATGTGTTCTGATTGGAGGTTTTCTGGAAAAAAATGCCTTACCTGGCAGGCATAATGGTATCATTGTGAGTCATGTCTTAACCAAAAATCAGTAAAACAAGTTAAATGACGCCATAAAGGTAAGAAAAATTTTTGAATAGCGCAATATTATAGCAAAAAAACTTAAATATTTAACATTAAGGCGCCCCAAAACACTTCAAGCAATAGATATCTTGCAATAAATAATGTAAGATTTATTGTTAATT
>X1_Eurasian_Beaver__coassemble_111_pt1 | contig 13658 bp, 10 predicted proteins | sample X1_Eurasian_Beaver__metabat2_high_PE_005 | metagenome-assembled genome bin X1_Eurasian_Beaver
TCTGCTGCTGTTTGTTGTGCTGTTTGTTGTTGTAGCCACCCTGGCGGTTGTTGTTATTGTAGCCACCCTGGCGGTTATTGTTGTTGTAGCCACCCTGGCGGTTGTTGTAGCCACCCTGGCGATTGTTGTTGTAACCGCCCTGGTTGTTGTATCCACCTTGGCGATTGTTGTAGCCACCCTGGCGGTTGTTGTAACCGCCCTGGCGATTGTTGTTGTAACCGCCACCCTGATTGTTGTAGTGACCCTGGTTGTTGTACTGACGGGGCTGATATCCGCCCTGCTGCTGAGGAACGTTTTCGCCGTCTGCAACGTTGGGATCCTGATCGGGGTTGAACTGTTGGTTGTAACGGTTGTTGTGATAATTTTGGTTATACCCGCCTTGACGGTTATTGTTGTAACCACCCTGGCGGTTGTTGTTGTAACCACCTTGACGGTTATTGTTGTAACCGCCCTGACGCTGTTGGTAGGGACGTTGTTGGTAGGGGCGCTGATTGTTGTCGGCGTCACTACGCGGAGACTGCTGATAGTCGTCTCTTTCAAAGTTTCGGGCATCTTTGCCGTCGGTCGCCGCGTGCATCTCTCCGATGCGTGGGCGTTTGGGTTTTTTCTCAATGTTGTCCATGATAGAGTATTGACCTTGAATATGTAAATAATAATTTGTTTTTTAGTTCGCTCGAGTCTAACTTTCAGCCTCTCATCGGTGGGTTGAACCATGACCGGATTAGGGGTCGAGGATGTAGGTCAGACGCTGTTTTGATGTTTATTTTGGGTGTTATGTGTTGTCGATAAAGTTTAATAATCAGTGGCTCTTGCCTGCGTTGAACGTGTCTTATATGAATCATAAACCGCCAAAGACATCGAAGTGAGTCGTACTGGCTTACAGAATGAAGAGCGCTATAGAAAATTTGAAACTTCAGAATTACAATGCAAAATTAAAGGTTTTAGTTTGAAAATGCAATTAATTTGATGACAATTTAAAAATTTTTTATCAAAAAAACAAAATCGGCGATATGAGGTCATGTTGCTTGCTAAATGCTTTCAAATAGGTTACAGTAGCAAAATTATAATAAATAAGCCGCCTTTTCGCGTGAAAATAGTATATTTGCAGTCGCATAACCGCTGTCTTTTCCTCATGAGATGGCAAAATGTATACTAAGACTCTGATTATGAAACACTACATTACAGTTTGCGCTTTTTTTGCACTTGCGCTTTTGACTTCGTGCCGCGGGGGTGGCAGTGACCGTTTGCCCGATGGCGGCGACACCCTCACCACCACCTCAACCTTGCTCACCATGGTCGATCACGGTGACATGATTACTGCCGACATTGCCGACCCGTGGAATCAGGGGCAGTATGCGGGCAGGTACGCGCTGGTCAAACGCGGCAGCGACGTCGCCATCCCCGACGGATATCAACGCGTCGAAGTGCCCGTGCGCTCGATGGCAGTGTTTTCGAGCGTTCACGGCTCGGCATTCGAGGAGCTGGGCGATGCCCCGCTGATAGTCGCTGTCGCCGACGGCGCCTATGTCACCACGCCGACTCTGGTCGACGGATTGCGCTCGGGTCGTGTGCGCGATGTCGGCTCGTCGATGTCACCCAGCCTTGAGATGCTTGTCGAGCTGTCGCCCGACGCCGTTGTCGCCACTCCCGGTGGCGGTGCCGACCATAGCGCGATTGCCAAGTCGGGAATCGCCGTCGTCGAGATGGCAGACTATATGGAGTCAACGCCTCTGGGTCGCGCCGAGTGGATCAAGCTGCTGGGCGCGCTGACCGGCAAGGAAGCCGAAGCGACGCGCATATTCGATGGCGTGAAGGCAAGCTACGACTCGATATCGGCATCGGTCGACACGTCAAAACGCCCCATGGTGCTCACCGAGACCGAATATTCGGGCGTGTGGTATGTGCCCGGCGGCAAATCCTACATGGCGCGCCTCATCAGCGATGCCGGCGGCAAGACCATCGCTCCCGACGACGAGTCGGCGGGTTCGCTGTCGTTTGACTACGCGCGAGTCTACGACCTCGGTCACGATGCCGATGTGTGGCTCATCCGCACCGACCACGACATGACACTAGCCGAACTCGCAGCCGCCAACAAGCTCAACGCCAAATTCAGATGCTGGCAAGACGGCAACGTCTTTGCCTGCAACACTCTCACAACAACATTTTTCAATGACATCGCCTTCCATCCCGAGCGCATTCTCAGCGACTATTCGCGCATCATCGGGGGACGTGAAACCGACAATCTGCGGTATTTTAAAAAGCTCGAAAAATAAAAATCGCAGGTCAGTGGAACAATTGTAGCAAAAATGTCGTATATTTGCAGTATGATTAAGCCTGAACTAAATATTTCAATCACCAAAGAAGCTGTGGCGGCAATGGAAGCCGTCGAACTGCCCGGCGGAATCACGCGAGTGACACTGGTGTCTGACGAAGAAACCGCCCGCCGAGCCGTAGAGGATTTGTGTCGATTCGAGCACCTCGGGTTTGACACCGAAACCAAGCCGTCGTTCCAGCGCGGTCGCGTCAACAAGGTAGCCTTGTTGCAGATTGCGAGTCCCGAGCGATGCTATCTGTTCAGGCTCACGATGCCCGGCGTTTTTGATGCAGTGCGTCCACTGCTCGAGAATCCCAATGTCATCAAAGTCGGGCTATCGGTACACGACGATTTCAATGCCCTGCGCCGTCGCGGCGAGGTCAATCCGGCGGGATTCCTGGACCTTCAGGACTATGCCCGCACTTTTCACATTTCTGATTTGTCACTGCAAAAAATTTATGCCATCGTCTTCGGAAAGCGCATTTCCAAGGCACAGCGTCTCACCAACTGGGAGGCGCCCCACCTGAGCGAGGCACAGCAAATCTATGCGTCGATTGACGCCTGGGCATGTCTGACGCTCTATCTTGCCATGCGTTCCGGCGACTTTGTGCCCGGCGAATGCCCATGGCGCGTGGAATCACAACAACAGGTGCAACAGGAAGTCGGTGCGTGACAGCGGCTTCCCGCCATCCCCGCGCCCGTGTGCTCGGCGCCTTCGCGTTGTGCTGGGCCGCGCTGACACTGTGGATGTCGGTGCTCAAGATAGTATTCATGCTCGTCGAGCCGCAGTTCTCGCTCGGCGATTTCCTACAAATTTTCGCGGTCATTTGGCATGGACTTGCCATGGATCTCACCGTCAGCGGCTACTTCATGGCGCCCGTCGCTCTCGTCGCCCTCGCCTCGGTGTGGGTCGGCAGCATCTCGATGCGCGGCGTCATGCGTGTGTGGTGGTGGGTCGCCGGAGTCATCACCGCCGCCATCTCTGTCATCGACATGTCGCTCTATCCCTACTGGGGATTCAGACTCGACACCACCCCCATTTTCTACTTCACCACCTCGCCTTCCTCGGCGATGGCGTCGGTCGAATGGTGGATGTGGGTTGTCGCGCTGTTGGCATTTGCTGCCATCGGGTGGAGTATCGCCGCCAGCCTCGGAGCGCTGACCGACAGGATGTTGCCCGTGGTCAAGAAAACGCGCAAGAAGGCAGAAAAGACAAGCCCGTGGCTGCGCCCGGCATGGACCGTGGCATGGCTGCTGACCTGCGGACTGGTATTCATCGCCATCCGCGGCGGTGTCACCGTCTCGACAATGTCGCCCGGCCGCAGCTACTTCTCACACGAGATGCGCATCAACCATGCCGCGCTCAATCCCATGTTCACGCTGATGTACTCGGCGACACACTCCGACAACTACGGCAGTCAGTTTAAATTTTACGATGAAGTACAGGCGGAGTCGCTTGCCGACGAGCTCTCCAACTCGAGCATCACGCCACCCAACGGCAACGTCAATCCGGTGACACTGACTACCAGTACCCCTGACATCTATCTTGTCATTCTCGAGAGCTTCTCGGCGCAACTGATGCCCTCGCTGGGAGGCACACCGACCGCGCTGCAACTCGATTCCATCGCCACCAACTCGTTGTCTTTCACCGAATTTTACAGCGAGAGCTTCCGTACCGACCGTGGCATCGTCTCGATACTCAGCGCCGTTCCCGCCCAGCCCACAACATCGCTGTTGAGGTATATCGACAAGTTTGCCAACATCCCATCGTTGGCGACCGTGCTCAAGGACAAAGCCGGGTATGAGTCGCGCTACTACTATGGCGGCGACATCGACTTCACCAACATGCGCGGATGGCTTGTGTCGCAGCGCTTCGACAAGCTTGTGGGCGATACCGATTTCCACATCGACCAACGTTTGTCCAAGTGGGGCGTTCACGATGGTCCGGTGGTGGAGCGCGTTTTGGAAGAATTGCCAAAGCCCGGCGACCGCCCGCGTCTGACAGTGGTACAGACCTCGAGCTCGCACGAGCCGTTTGAAGTGCCGTATCGCAAGTTTGCCGACGACCGCCGCAACGCCTTCGCCTATGCCGATTCGTGTCTGGGCGTCCTCGTCAACGGCATCAAACAGTCTGGGCGCTGGGACAGCACGCTCATCGTCATCACAGCCGACCACTGGGGCGCGTGGCCCGACCTCAAAGACCGCCGCACGCGTCACCACATACCGCTTGTCATCGGTGGCGGTGCACTCAACGGCCGCCGCGGAGCGGTTGAAAAGGTGGGTTCGCAGAGCGCCATTCCCGGCACTGTGCTCGGTTTGCTGGGCATCCATGAGCCGTCGCTGGCATGGACGCGAGATATGCTCGACCCCGACACCCCATCCATGGCATGGATCACCGAGCCGTCGTGGTTCGGAGTACTCACTCCGCGCGGATTCACCGCTGTCGGCGTCGACGACGACAAAATCCTCGACGGTCGCGAAGGCGACGCCAACCGTGCGCGAGGCTACCTGCAGACACTGTACCAGTGGCTGTCAAAACAATAAATTGATATTTGAACAAACACAATACGACTTCTCAGCATGTTGCATTTACTTTATGACTTGGATACCGATGTGATGTTGTTTCTCAACGACATGCACTGCGCGTATCTCGACCGATTCATGATGCTCTTCTCGGGAAGGTTCATCTGGATTGGGCTCTACATGTCGATATTCTATGTGATGTTTCGCGGCATGGGATTGCGCCGCGCCATCACCTGCGCGCTGACCATCGGCTTTGTCATCGCCATCGGCGATCAGCTGTGCGCCACCGTGATACGTCCGTTTGTCGAGCGCTTGCGCCCCGCCAATCCCGCCAACCCGATATCGGGTCTGGTGCACATCGTCGACGGATACCGCGGAGGCCGCTATGGCTTCCCGTCGTGCCACGCCGTCAACACGTGCGCCCTTGCCACGTGTGTGGGCGTGATGTTCCGTCGCTGGCATCTCACCGTGGCGTTGTCGCTGTGGGCGTTCATGTCGTGCTATTCGCGCATCTACCTGGGCGTGCACTATCCCGGCGACCTCATAGCTGGCGCCATCATCGGCATCATCATCGCATACGCCATCTCGACAATCGTTTTCCGCTATCTGTGGCACAACGACCGGACGAACGTCATGTTGTGGTATATCCGCCTTGTGCGCGCCGACGAGTCCAGCCGGCTGACGCGCCCACGCGGCAGCTACCTCATCATCGGTGTGATGGTGGCAATCGTCGCGCTCATCGCGGCGCTATCAGTTATAATAATGTGATTATGAAATATTACTACGAGCCGGTCCCGGACAATCAGCGAGATGCCGAGTGTCCGGGACCGGTGTTTTTTGTGAGATTATGTGTGGCTGCTATCGTCGGTAGTTGACCAGAGCGCCATCCTCGAACATGAGGAATATGCCACTGTCGTATCCCCAGCGCTCAATCATGCCGGCGGTGCCGGGAAATCGCTGCAGCACGGTCGGCGCGCCCAGCGCGAGGCGACATTCGTCGGGAGTCATTCCTTTTTCGATTTCCGAACGGCAGATTTTCTCCCAAACGCGGTCGTTGATGAGCGGATACTTCTTGTGCGGGTCTTCAAACGAGAACAGACTCTCGATGGGACGCGATGCACGCGACTTGGGGTCGGTGTTCATGAGCACATAGCGCGGTGCGCCGTTGCCGTCTTTGAACATCACTTCGAGGCGCGAGGGGTCGTCTGACGGTTTCACGCCGGTGATGGTGACGGGGATGTAGCGCAGCGAGTCGATGCGTTCGCCCTCGGGGGTGTAGCGGCGTGCGGGGAGCAGATACCATGTCTGACCCACAAGGAGTTTGGACGTGTCGTCGATGATCTTGCGGCTCACGGCAAATGGCACGTCAAAGTTGTTGAGTTCGTCGAATCTCTCGCGTGTGATGCCGGTGTTGTAGCGCATGGCGTTGCCGCGGCAATTTGAGAAAGTGAGCACCACAACGTCGTCGCCGGTGAAGGCTCGGCTGTTGTCGATGGCGGTGAGGGTGATGTCGGTGCCCGCCAGCGAGTCGGCATCGGCGCCGGGTTCGAAGATGAGGCTGATGCGGTTGTCGGTGACGTGGTAGACTCGCCCCGGGCGCCATTCGCGCGGAGCAGTGTCGGCGACGTCAGCCAGGTATTTTTGTTCGGCTGACATCGACACGTCATGCTTGCGCACTTCGCGCGAAGTGATTTTGGGCGTGCTCTCGACGCCGGTGAAGCACGCCGAGAACAACAGCGCTACCGCCGCGAGGACGGCGGTACGCGCGAGTGTTGTTATCTTGTTGAGCATTGGCTTTTTGAAGTGCGACAAATGCTGTTATTTGAGGTTCTGGATGATGAATGAATAGATGTCGGCATATTCCTCGAGGACTTTCGAGATGGGCTTGCCGGCGCCGTGACCAGCCTTGGAGTCGATGCGGATGAGCTCGGGCGCGTCGCCGGTCTCGGCAGCCTGGAGCGTGGCGGCATATTTGAAGGAGTGGGCGGGGACTACACGGTCGTCGTGGTCGGCGGTGGTGACCATGATTGCGGGGTAGGGGACGCTGTCACCGTTGTGGATGTTGTGGATGGGCGAGTAGTCGAGCAGGTAGCGCGCCATCTCCGGTGAGTCGGCAGATGTGCCGTAGTCGTGAGACCAGTTCCAACCGATAGTGAAGAGGTGGTAGCGCATCATGTCCATGACGCCGACGCGGGGGATGGCGACGGCAAAGAGGTCGGGACGCATGTTGGTGACGGCGCCCACGAGGAGACCGCCGTTAGATCCGCCTTCGATGGCGATTTTGCCAGGGTTGGTGTACCCTTCCTTGACGAGCCACTCGGCAGCGGCGATGAAGTCGTTGAATACGTTGAGTTTCTGCATCTTGGTGCCGGATGTGTGCCAGGATTCGCCGTATTCGCCGCCACCGCGCAGGTTGGTCTGGGCGTAGATGCCGCCGTTCTCGAGCCAGTAGAGGCGGTTGGCGCTGAATCCCGGGCGCAGGGTGACGTTGAAGCCGCCGTAGCCGTAGAGGTAGACCGGGTTGTTGCCGTCGAGCTTGATGCCCTTCTTGTAGGTGATGAACATGGGCACCTTGGTGCCGTCGGCAGAGGGATAGAACACTTGTTCGGTCACGTAGTCGTCGGGGTTGAAGCCGGCGATTTCGGCGCGGTTGATGAGCGTGCTCTTGCCGGTCTTCTTGTCGTATTTGTATGATGCCGAGGGTGTTGTGAACGATGTGAAGGCATAGTAGACTTCGTCGTGACGCGGCGATGTGCTGAACGATGCGGTGCCGAAGGTCGGGAACTCGATTTCGCGCACGAGTTTTCCGTCGATGTTGTAGAGATAGGCGCGGTTGGCGGCGTCCTTGTCGTATGTTGCGATGATGTTGTTGCCGCTGAACTGCACGCCTACGAGCACGTCATCTTTCATGGGCAACACTTCGACCCAGTTTTCGCGGGTGGGCTTGTCGACGGGAGCCGAGACAAGACGGTAGTTGGGAGCGTCGATGGATGTGTAGAAGTAGACGCGGCCATTCTTGACGTCAACCATCCGCAAGTCATAGTCTTGTGATGGCTCAATGGTGATCCACTCGGCGTTTTTCTTTTAGAGGCTTTTGTACAGGAGCGCATTTCCGTTGCCCTGGCCTTCGATGCTGATTGTCATGACGTTGCCGTGAGTGTCGATGTCGGCGATGTGGAAGTGCAGGGGCGCGTTCTTGTCCTCGAACACAAGCTCGTCGTCGCTCTGCGCAGTGCCAACGCGGTGGCGGTAGACCTTGTGGTAGAAGTTGGCGTTGGAGAGTTCCTTGCCTTCTTCGGGGGCGTCATAGGCGCTGTAGCAGAATGTGTCGCCATCCCATGAGGCGTCGGTGAACTTCGCCCATTTGATGTGGTCTGGCAGCAATTTCTTGCTTTCGGTGTCCATGACATAAATCTCGGTCCAGTCGCTGCCGCTGCGCGAGATGGTGTATGCGACATATTTGCCGTTGGGGCTCATGTAGACGCCGGTGAGCGCCACTGTGCCGTCTTCGCTCAGGGCGTTGGGGTCGATGAAGACCTCGCGGTCGCCGCCGAGGGTCTTGGAGCGGTAGAGCACATACTGGTTGCGCAGTCCGTCGTTCTCATAGAAGTAGTATCTGCCGTCCTGTTTCTTGGATGGCAGGCCGTGCTTGACGTAGTTGTTGAGTTGTCCGAGGCGCTCGAGGATGGCGGCACGCTGAGGGATGGCGTCGAGGTAGGCGCGAGTGACTGCGTTCTCGGCGTCGACCCACGCTGCTGTCGCGGCGGCGGTGTCGTTTTCGAGGGGACGATAGGGGTCGGGCACGTTGATGCCAAAGTATGTGTCGACTGTCGAGTCGGAGGGAGCGACGGGATAGTTGAGGCGGGTGGCGCCATTGGCGCAAAGCGAACAAATAGCCATGGCTGAGAGTATTGCAAATGGTTTCATCGTTATAACGTTGTTATTGGTTCTGATTTCGTGGAGTGTAGAGAATAGCCGGGCGGCGAGTGTCGCACGACCGGTGTGTGAGCGTGTCGGCGCGGTGTGTCGACTCGTCGATTGCGCGCAGGTCGTCGATGCCGAGGTCGGTTATGAGCGCGGCACCGTCGGGCAGCGAGTCGGGCGAGGGGAGGTTGATGATGCGGTCACCGAGGTAGAAGCCCATGGTGTAGTATCTGATGAGGCTGTCGCCGGAGATGTGCATGTACAGCGGCATGTCCTCGGGGATGTTTCGCGAGATGAACTCGGCAGATGTGATGTCGCTCTTGGCGTTTACTGCCGGGGCGGCAAATGTCGCCGCGTAGGCAAGGTAGAGGCCGTAGGCGAGTGCGCATGCCGCTCCGAGGGGTTCTGCCTTGCGATGGGTGACGAGCCACCAGATGGCGCCGAGGGTGGGGAGCAATCCCGGAATCCATGCCCACCATGCCGGGGCGGTGAGGGTGTTGCCGCCGATGGTGATGCCGGCGGTCATCAGACCGAGGGCGACGGGCGGCACAATCACGGCAATCCATGCCAGCACGAGGGCGAAGATGCGCAGCAGACGGGTGTCGCGGATGTGCGACAACAGCCGGGCGACGCCATAGGCGAGGAATGGATAGCACGGGAGGAGGTAGACCGAGCGTTTGCTCGAGGGAATGCAGTAGAAGATGAACACCGTGAGGGTGACAACCACCGCCAGCAACGAGAAGTCCTCGTGACGGCGCGGCAGCCGGATGTATTGGCGCATGCTTCTGTAGCACAGGGCTATGAGCACCGGCACGGTCCATGGCATCAGTCCCCAGACGATGGTGATGATGTTGTAGTACCAAGGATTGACATGGCTTTCGTATGCCATTGTGCCGGTGAGTCTGCCGATGTTTTCCTCGATGGCGCGGTCGATGAAGAATTGTCCGCCCTGACGCGCCGCCGCCCAGTACCAGAGCGCGGGTAGCACGAGCGAACCTATGCCGATGAGGGTGAGTTTGCCGAGCGTGGGGAGGAATTTGTCGCCTCGGCAGATGCTGTAGATGAGCATTGCCAGCAGCGGCAGTGCGGCGCCGATGGGTCCCTTGGTGAGCACGGCGACAGAGAAGAGCAGGGTGGCGAGTATGCTGCGGCTCCATCTGCCGTTCATGGTGTAGACGGCGTATATGCCGCCAACCATCGCGGCGGTGAGCACCATGTCGACGCGACAGGCAACGGCGGCGCGGAAGAACTCGAATGATGTCATGGTGACGACGAGCATGAGCCATGCCAGACCTCTGCCCACACGCGGTGCGGCGACGCGCCATCCGGCGATGAGCAGCGCCATGGCGGCAAGTGCCGATGGCAGTCGCGAGAGGTATTCGGTGACCTCTCCGCTGTTGAAAATCAGGGAGAAAATGGCAATTGCCCATGCCAGAAACGGGGGTTTGTAGGGGATGTCGCCGCCAAAACTGGTGGGCAGAATCCAGTCGCCCGATTGCAGCATCGAGACTGCGACGATGGCTTCGCGCGGCTCGCCCTTGGTGTTGAACAAGGCTTCGCCGAGCCAGGGCAAAAACATTACCCCAGTGAGAAGCAGCAGTAGTATGAATGTGGAGCGTTTCACGATGTATGACATTCGTAGTGATGGATATGGCGCTGGATTAGTTCACAAAAGTACAAAAAAATATTGTGCTACACTATCTTATGGCGCTGGATGAGGATTTTTTGTGGTGGTTTTTAGGAAATTTTTGATGGCACGGGTTGTGGGTTGTGCAAAATTGATGGTAGTTGCGTCGATGGCGGGCTTAACTTTGTCGCGAATATCAACCCCAAAAACTTCTGTATCATGAACAACTGTACCATAAAGATTTTTTCGGCTGCCGCTGCCGGTGTGATCGGCAACTTTGTCGACCGATTTGTTCCCCTTGCCGTGGTGTGCACGGCGCTTGTGTTTGCCGACTGCGTGAGTGCCTGGCAGCTGTCGCGGCGTGCCGCGCGTGCCGGCTCGGGCGACGGCAAGTTCTCGTCGCGCAAGGCGGGACGGGTGTTTGTCACCCTTGTGCGTGTCTATGCCGTGCTGATGCTGGCGCTTGCCGTCGATATGGCGATTGTGCAGAGCGACAGTGTGAGTGTGTCGCGGTTTGTCGCCGGCGCCGTGTGTCTGTGGCAGGCGCTGTCGATCCTCGAAAACGAGGCGTCGCTCAACGACAGCCGATGGGCGTCGGTGGCTCGCAGGTATCTGGTCGACAAAGCCAAAAGACACGGAATCAGCCTTGACTGAGCCGAAACCCAAGCCAAGGCTGACGATATGGATGATGCTATTGCTTTATTTCTTCTGTCCTCCGCCGACAACATCATCGTTAGAGATGGTCTTGTCGGTTTTCTTTACATAGCCGGTGAACGATCCAAAGCGATAGGACACTGCAATGTGGGCAGTGAGCGGGCGGTAACGCACCGAACTGACTTCGCCGGTGTAGGGACCGTTGACATAAACGGTTTTGCTGATGGGTTCCTTGGGTCCGATGAAGCTTTGAAGCGCGATTTGCAAGTTTAGTCGGTCTTCCTTGAGGCCACGCCAGCTGATGCTGAGCAGCGGGCGGCATGTCGCCGCGAAGGATTGGCGGTTGTAGGAGGATACGTCATTGCAACCCCAGTTCGAAAGGTATGCGGCAAGTTGGGCGCTGAACTTGTAGGGCAGGTCCTGTGTCAGGTTGACATAGGAGTAGTAGCCGAGGCGACCGAGCTTGTAGCCCTCTTGGTTGTAGTGGTCATACCACCATGAGCCGTTGATATTGAGCTTTGTCTTTTTGGTTATCGTCCACTTGGCATAGAGCGAGAATGATGCGTGGGTGTTCTTGCCCGTGTTGGCGTATGTCGAGTTGACAAGTCCGGTCTCGTTGTCGAGCCAAGAGACCTCGTTGATGCTGTTGTTGCTGAAGCGAAATTGCGCCGAGGCGTTGAGGTTGAACTTGGGTTTGATGAGCGAGTAGGTGAGTCTCATAGAGTGACTGCGGGTGCTCTCGAGGTCGGGGTTGCCATAGGACACGGCAACGGGATTGTAGGACCTGGCGGGGTTGAGGTACCAGATGCCGGGTCTGTAGATTGACGAGCTGTAGTTGACGTTGAGCGAGTTTGCGTCGTTGATGCTCCACGACCATGCCGCGGCGGGCACAATGTCGTTGAGCGACGAGCCGAAATTTTTGGTGGGGTCTTCGACAAATCTGGCGCGCATGTTGGTGTATTCGTATCGCAGTCCGGCACGGAAGCTCACCTTCTTGACCTTGGCGGTGTATTGGGCATAGACGGCGGCGATGTCGGTGTAGTGCTTAAAGTTGTTGTCGGTGGTCTGCCAGCCGACGTATTCGTAGGTCGACTTGGCGGTGTTGCTGCGCGAGATGTATTTGGCTCCGGTCTCGAGGGTGTGCACCTTGCCAAATGGGCGTTTCCAGTCAAATTGCAGGGTGTTTTCGAGCGATAGGGGCTTGGACATCGAGTTTATTGCCGAATAGAGTCCGGTGGTGCCGCCGAGGTAGCTGTATTGTGATTCGGTTTTGGCTGCCGAACGGTCGCACGAAATCTGATAGCTGAGAGTGTAGGTCTCGTCTTTGCGCTTGGTGCTGTGTTGGTAGTTGGCGTTGGCACTGATTTGGAAGAATTTGCTGTAGGGCGAGAAAGAGTCGGTCGCGTACCAGTCTGTCAGGTCGCCGTCGCTGTCGGTGACCATGGTGGTGTCGTTGTCCCAATATTTGATTTTGTAGTAGTAGCCGTCGCCCTCGACGGTGAAGAGGTTGAGTGTATCGGGCTCCCATGATGTTTCGAATCCGAACCAATCATAGAATCCCTTGGTGCGCGATTTGCCGGATGAAGTCTGGTGGTTGTTGTTCTCGTATATGAGGTCGGATGTTGTTTTTGATTGGCTTCCCTTGCCGCCGATTGTCGCGTGGCCTGCGTTGACCGAGAATGTCACTTTGCCCAGCTGCGACGACAACCACACGTATGGGGTGGGGATGTTGACATCGGTGTTGTAGGACGCGCCGACGTTTCCGGTGACCCCCTTGATGATGGTTTCGTTGTTGGTGATGATGTTGAGGATTGTCGACACGCCCTCGGCGTCATACTTGGAGCCGGGCTCGGTGATGACCTCGATTTTCCTGATGGTAGATGCGGGGATGGCGGCAAGGATGTCTTTGGCGTTGTTGGTGAGCATCTTGCTGGGGCGGTTGTTCTTGTAGATGAGGAAGCTCGACGAGCCGTTGACGGTGATTGTGCCGTCGGCGTCGACGTTGACCATGGGAACCTTGCGGAGAATTTCGCTGGTCGAGAAAGTGGCGGCGTCTGGGTCTGCAGCGACGTCGTATGATATGCGGTCTATCTCTTTGGTGACAAGCGGTTTCTGTGCGGTTACGGTGACTTCTGCGAGCTCGTTGACGGCGTTGATCATGTGCAGATTGCCCAGGTCGGCGACTTGATGTGACGCTGATAGTGTGAGCGTGGTGTCGACGGTCTGGCGGCCGGTGGCATCGAGGGTGACGCGATAGCGCCCGGCATCTTTGACGGTGATGGCGGCGCTGCCCAGCGAGTCGGTGATTTCGCCCGCAACGGGACGATGCGATGTCGAGTCGGCGACATTGAAGACGCGCACCGTAGCGTAAGACTCGGGGGTGTTGTCGGGGGCTATTGCCGTGAGCCGGATTTCGTATGCCGAAACAGAGAGCAATGAGGCAGAGAGGAAAGACACAAGAATGGTCCTGGCATTCATAGGGATGAGATTGTTGGGTGTTATGTTTAGTTGTTTTGCAAATATACGTGTAAGGGTGGGGAATGTGACAGGCAGCTTCAATTAAAGAAAGTTAAAAATGAAGTCGCAGAGGATGAGGAGTTCTATGAGTTCTCTGAG
>X1_Eurasian_Beaver__coassemble_112_pt1 | contig 13617 bp, 10 predicted proteins | sample X1_Eurasian_Beaver__metabat2_high_PE_005 | metagenome-assembled genome bin X1_Eurasian_Beaver
CGCCAACGATGTGCAACCTCTGAAGGCATTATAGCCGATGTCCGTGGCAGCAGGTAGACTCACGCTCGCCAACGATGTGCAACCGTCGAAAGCATAGTCGCCAATGCTACTGGCGGCTGGTAGACTCACGCTCGCCAACGATGTGCAACCATAGAAAGCAGTGCTGCCGATGCTCCTGGCGGCTGGCAGACTCACGCTCGCCAACGATGTGCAACCTCTGAAGGCAGTGCTGCCGATGCTACTGGCGGCTGGCAGACTCACGCTCGCCAACGATGTGCAACCATAGAAAGTACCCCCGTCAATGTACGTGGCGGCTGGCAGAGTCACACTCACCAATGATGTGCAGCCAGTGAAGGCCCCGTAGTCAAAACCATCAGAGCGAATACTGGCAAACTGCGTGGCGACTGGCAGATTCACACTCACCAATGATGTGCAGCCAGAGAAAGCAGAAAAATCAATGTACGTGGCGGCTGGCAGACTCACGCTCGCCAACGATGTGCATCTAGTGAAGGCATTGAAGCCAATGCTCGTGACTCCCGGAGCAATCACTCTTACCAACGATTTGCAGTCTAAGAAGGCGTAATATTCTATAACAGTTACCGTATTTGGCAACCTAATTTCCATTAATTGAGAGTCCTCGAACATTGATTTTGTAATTGTATTAAAACTTTCGACTTGGCTTAAATCGATAAATCTGAAAGTTTTAAAGTCACTTAAAGCTGTAGCCAATATGGCTCGTGAGTCGCTTCCAATAACCTTGATCGACATATACCCACCATCACTTGCTTTAGTTAATTCTTCCTTCAAAGCAGTATCTGTGGTAAAATTCGATAGATCAATTACATATAGTACTAAATCTGCATCTCCGCCCTCGATGGCTGTTGATTGCCAGTCGGTGACTTGGACTGAGCTGATGGTCATTGACTCGTTGTAGATGGTGAGGCTGAAGCTATAGCTGTAGCCCGACTTGAGCTCAGGGCGACCGGTGGCATAGAGTGGCGAACCATAGTCGGCACCGTTTTTCTTGACCTGTACCGCCACAAACTGCGCGTCTTCTGATGCCTCGGCGGGGGCGATGATGGCGCTGGCGGTAGCGCCCTTGGCGATGCCGGTGCCGCCATAGGTAGAGACGGCAGTGAGGTTGTCGTCGCCGTCGGCATAGGCCTCGTCACCATAGCTGAAGGTGACGGTAGATGACGGGGAGTAGACTGTGACGTCAAAGGTGTATTTGTCGCTTCCGCTGTTGGTGTAGCGGTCGTCAACGCTGGCGATGGTGATGTTGACCTGCGAGAGTCGGTGTTGCAATTCAAAGTTGACATTGTTGCTGCCGGTCTGGCGGGTGACAGCGCCGACATAGGTCATGTAGTCGGCGGCAGCGAGTTTGCCCGACGTGCTTTGGTCGCCAGGAACGGCAAAGGTGTAGACGTCGTTGGCTGCATCACGCGGCGCGTATGCCTTGATGTCGATTGAGGTCTGGCTCGCAGACTCCCAGCGGATGAAGTCGCCGTCGGTGGGAGTGAGGTCGCCGTTGTCGCCCGCCTGATATCCCCAGTAGCTATCGCCGGTGGATATGCCGACATTGGTGCCCGACGCAAGATAGTCGGTGCCGGTGGCTCGCGAGCGTGCCTTGGCAACGCCGGCATTGAAGCGCACAGCGAGGGTGTCGCTGTCGTAGTTGGCTTTGAACTCGTCAGTATCACTGCAGGCGCCCATGGCGATTGCCACCATTGGGAAGCCCAGATAGTATTTGAGATTTTTCATTGTTTGCTCTGTGTTGGGATTAGTGAGTTGAGATGTCTGAAGAACCGCCGGTCGACCAGTCGCCGACGGTGATGCCCTTGGCGTTGACGCTCGATTCGCCAACTTTGATTTTGAGGGTATAGCTCTTGCCTGCCTCGAAGTTGTAGGCAGGATGGGTGTAGCTGTACACAACGCCATTGACCTCCAATAGCACTTGTACTGACTGGTTGCCTGGCGCCATATAGTCACCGCCGGTGGTGTATCTGCCGTCGGTGGTGAGAGTGCCGGCGACATGTGTGCCCGCCGAAGCAAAGATTTCGACCTCGGATGTTTCTGAAATCTCGCCAGTCTTGACATTGAATTTGCCGGCACCGGTGGCGTTGGTGAATGACACCACACTTACTGGATTTGAGGTAGACTCGAGGTAGCATGAGTTGCCGACTTCGAGATCGACGATGAAGCGGCAGAATATATGGTCAAAGACAATGTTGATGGCACCCGACGAGGCAAGAGTCGATGCCAACCCGGAGTTATGCGCCCACAGCAGGTCGATATTGTTTGTTGAGAGGTCATAGCCAAGCAGGTTATTTTCTAGCGCCGAGCCGGTGTCGCCGCTCGCGGGGGCGTAGGCAGAGTATTCGTATTCGGTTGTGGAGTTTTGCCAGCGCATTTCGCTGCCGTCTGTGGGCTTCCACTGTGAGTCGCTTTGGGAGAACCACACGTTCTTGTAGGTGTAGGCGTTCTCTACGCCTTTGGGGCTGATGTATAGGGCAAAGTTGTCGCCGGTGTAGGTCGATGTGGCACGCGAGCCGATGACGTCGTTGATGGTGGTGGTGACGCGGATGATATTGTCGTCGGGGAATTTGTTGACGTTGTCGGGGGCGTCGCTTGAGCAGGCGGTCGTGGCTATCGCCACGAGTGCCGCGAGTGAGTGCTTGATTTTCATATTTGCTGATTTGATTTTTTGTGATTAGAGGGCTTCGCCACCGTTGATGGTTTCGCCTTGTTTCCAGTCATTGATGCTGACCGACTCGGCAGAGATTTTGTCGCGGCCTACGATGAGGTTGACCGTTGTGATTTTGCCGCTCTCGAGAGCGATGGCTTTGCCATTGTCGTAGGTGTAGGGCTTGCCGTCGATGGTGACGGTGATGGTCTGGAATGAGGTCTGCGGCACCATCACGGCAGTGTATTTGGCATTGGCGGTCGCGCTGTCGAGGGTGATGTCGGCAATCTCGCCGGTGGCGGTCACGGGGGCAGTGGCGAGATAGTCGATGGTCGCTGCCTTGGCAGCCTTGGCGACTACACCCGAGACGGTGGGGTTGAGGCCCTCCCACTGGTTGCGGTAGGTGAGGTTGACGACGAGTTTTGCCATGATGTGGTTGAAGGTGAGGGTCACGGGATTTTGTGTGGCGGCGAGGCCCGAGTTGTTGACGGCGACGAGGATGTCGTTGTCGCTGGCGCTGGCACCAAGGGTGAAGGTGTCGGCGGTGAAGTTGGTGATCTGACGCGCGGGATATACGCCCAGGAAGTAGTGCGAGGCGGTCATGTTCTGCCACAGCATCTGGGGATTTGCCACCCAAGTTCCCTTGGTGAGGGTGTTGAGCGAGTTGTTGACGACAAGGTCGTTGGGCACGGTGGTACCGCTGCCGGTCCAGGCATAGGCGCTGATGACGTCGCCGTCGGCGAATGCCTCTGTGCCGTCATCTTGTGTGACAGTACGCGAGGCAGCACCAATCATGGTGTTGACGGTGATGTAGACCGGGTCTTGTTTTTCGGCGGGTTCTTCGTTGCTCGAGCACGAGTATGCCGCAAGCGAGGCGACGGTTGCCATCGCCATGTAGTAACGGTAGGTTTTCATTGTTTTTTTGATTTGGTTGATATGAAGTTTTTTTATTGGTTGTCAGAGTCGGTGATTTCGCCATTGATCACCCATCCGTCGGTCCATCCGTTGATGCGCACCGACGAGAGGATGAGACCCGACGAGAGCTCGTCGTAGGCGACCTCAAAGATGTAGTTAGCGCCCGAATACATCTTGGGGGCGACAATGTTGGTGAGTTTGCCCGAGCCATCGGCACCGGTCACGGCAAGTCGCAGTATCGAGTTGGGCTCGTTGGCGACGGTGGGCATGAGCCGGCAGGTGGTGGTCACACTGCCAGCGGCAGTAGCCGATGGCATGTCGACGGTGGCCGGCGTGGATGTGGCGACGCCATAGCGCGCGTTAGCATCGTCCCAGATGTGGGGATGGATGCCTGTTGCGGCATTGGTGACGGTGGCGGCGATGGTGCATGTCTCGGGCAGGCCGGTGACGGTGATGGTGTGCTGGGCGAGCACGCGTCGCAAGGAGATGTCGGCGACGGTGAGTCCTCGCTCGGCGAGGGTCACTGTCTGTGTGCCATAGTAGGCGTGGGGGGGATTGCTCTCGGTGGTCGTGATTGTCATCGGCGACTGGGTGACGGCGTATCGCGAGTCGAGGTTCATGGCAGCGACAACGGTATAGTCGGCAGCGGACAGGCTCACGACATCGGCGGCGAGTGCAGCAGGTGTGGCATAGGTGCGTGTGGCAACGGTGTTCTGGGAGGCGTCACACACCCACAAATTCAGGCTATTGGCGCTGACTGTCTCGGTGACGTCCTCGCGATGCAAGGCGACAGCCAGGCCTTGTTCGCCAGCGTGGAAATCGCTGTCGCAAGCCGATAGTGCTAGCGCCAGCATGAGGATGAATGGCAGCGTTTGTCTCATTTTCTTACCTTGTTGAATATCCATGATATTTTTACGCCGGTCTCCCAGATGAGGTTGGCAGAATGGTTGTGTCGCTCGAGTCCGTCGAGTCCGTCGCCCAGAGCTTGGGTAACGCCCGAATAGACGGCGATGCCAATCCGGCGGCTGAGCCGGTAGCCGATGTTGAGCGAGCCACCAAGTCCGATGTTGAATCCCGACTGGCTTTGCTCGCTGTGACTGATGGTGTGTCGGCTCATGATTGCCGAAACTGCCGGTGCGATGCTTACCGACCATCTGGAGGGAGATTTGAGCATACCCAACAGATTGATGTCGGCGGCAAGCTGTGCGCGACACATCGACACGCTGGCGGTGAGGTCGCCATAGGCGGTGCCGGGCATATCGAGCACTGACGCGTTGTATCTGACTCCGTCGTCGCTCAGCCAATAGCCGGCACAGCAATCTCGCGCCTCCATGTCTGATTTGCCATAGGACACAGCAGCATCCAGCGAGACAACATTGTTGAACTGGTATCCGCCCGCGATGCCGGCAGAAAATCCTGGTCCGGATGACTTGAATGTGCTGTAGCACTGTTGTTCGGCAACAGACAGCGAGGCATGCCAACCTCTCTCTTGCGCCATAAGTTGTGGCACAGCTAAGGTCGACAAAAGCCCGAACACCACAGCATTACATAGCTTTTGATAGTATGTTTTTTCCATGTTAAAGATGATATTATTAGCAGGAAGTAGGTATCTCTCTTGGTAAGAGAGCGATTCTTTAATGCAAATCACTAATTATCAGTGTAATATGCTATGAATATCGGCTCAAAAATGTAACAAAAATGAGTATATATACTAAATGAACACGATAATTATGTCTAAAAAAACTTGCAATGTATCAAAATCTTAATTAAATTTGCAAATTAGAAATCGCTCTCTTACCAAGAGAGCGATTCTTTTGTAATGTTTTTATAATTTTATACTATGTTTCTGGCGGGGGCTCGAGCTGGCGGAGGATTTGGGCGTTGGCGGCGTCGAGGAGGGCGGCGTCGAGTGAGGCGAGGTAGATTTGGGTGGTCGACTGGCTGTTGTGGCCCAGCGACTCGCTGATGATGGAGAGGGGGATGTTGCTGGCGTTGGCGGCGCTGCTCCAGGAGTGGCGGCCGACGTAGGTGGTGAGGCTGATGTGGATGCCGGTGAGGGCGCCAAGGCGATGGAGCGCGACGTTGGTGCGGTGGAGGGCGTTGCGGTATTGGCGGTAGGCGTCGCCGGGGTTCTTGATGAGTGGCAGCAGGTAGGGCGACGCGGGGTCGGCATAGCGGTCGATGATCCGGCGGGCGCAGTCCTCGACCTTGATGCTGAGCGGGTGGCCGGTCTTGCGGCGGCGGTAGGTGATGATGCCGTTGGCGTAGTCGCGTTTGCGCAGGTGAGCCATGTCGACAAACGCCATGCCACGCATGTAGAAGCTGAAGAGGAAGATGTCGCGGGCGAGGGCAAGGTGGGGTTTGTCGCCAAGGTCGAGGCAGCGCAGGCGCACGATGTCGGCGACGGGGATGGCGCGCTTGACGGTGCGCGCGATGCCGGTGTAGACGTGGCTGAAGGGGTGGCGCTGCGCGACGATGCCGCCGTCGACTGCACGATTGTAGGTGGCGCGCAGGATGCGCATGTAGAACGATGTGGTGTTGGGGCAAATGCCGCGGTTCGCCATGTGTGCCTGATAGCGCACCATCTCGTCGCCCGTGATGTCGCCGAGCTTGATGTCGCGACCTTGGCGAAACTGCCGATAGCTGCTCAGCGCGGCGCGGTAGGCGTCGGCACTCCGCCGCTTGCCCGCCATCTCGAGCCACTCAATCACCGCCCGCATAAACCCAAATAGCGTGTTCTCTGTTGTCGTAACCATATTCTTACAATTATTTATAGAATTATTCATCCCATAAATAACGCCGCCCCCGCCGACCTAAATGAGTGTGCTACATTGCTACACACTTCGATATTTTATTTGTGGATGTGCGGGTTGGTGGTGAAATAATTATTAACTTTGTGGTGTAATCGGAGCTCGGCGATTGCGCGATTTTGTGGGCTGGCTCATGGCGCCGTAATCCGGGTGCATGAGACTCTGGGCGCTGAAGCCAAGGCAACAGGGCGCAATAGCGCATGGGACTCATGCCGCTGTACTATGGCGGCTGGGTGCACGGCACTGGAGCAAACGTCGGGGAGCATGGCACCGCGAACGTGTTATAGGACGCATCATCGAACGCATTGCCCAACAGGATGTCGAACAGAGCGAGCCATTGCCCCAGCCCACATTTGACATCTCAAACGAGGAAGTAAGCGACGTCGAATCACGCGCCACCGAATACAACCAGCTGTCGATCGACACCAATCTGGCAGTGATGACCGACGACCTCACACTCATGCGACAAATCATCGCGACAGAACAGCCCGTGACCTTCATGCTGCTGTGCCGCCGCGTCAATGCCCTCCGCCAAGCGGGACGCGTAACCCCCACCCTGCAGCGCACGCTCAAGGCGTATGCCGACCAGTTCTACACCGACTACAGCGGCGCCATGTGGCTGAGCGAGGACGATTGCCGCGGATATTCGTCATACCGACCAAATTCGGGTCGCGACGTCACCGAAATTCCCGAGGTCGAAATCATCAACGCCATCACCGAGGCGCTGGTCGAGCAAGTGGCGCTCAACGAGGACAACCTCACCCTCATCGCCTCCAAGAAGCTGGGATTCACTCGCCGAGGCGCCAACGTCGACGCCGCCTTCGCCAAAGCCATCGCCACATTGAAATCCGCCGGCACCCTCGAGCCCATCGGCGACAACCTCCGCCTCAAAGCTTAGGCTCTCCCCGCCGCCCCCAAACCATCGCCACACACCAATCCCCGCCATCATCCATTAAACTGCACCCCATAAGTTTTGTGACTAACTTATGGGGTGCAGTTCAATGATTGAACAAGACCTAATTATCAGCAAGGCATTAGTTTGTATCTTTAACGATGAGTTTCTGGCCTCGCAACTTGCATTTCGTGGAGGTTATCATATGGTCAATTCCATTAGTTGGAACATACCAACTTTAAACGTTCTCAATATGGATATTATTTTTGACCTATACGCCTTAATTTTTGACGAACCAAAATTACGACAAGTCAATATACGATAATATTTGATATGGGGAAGAATGTGGATATCAGCGTTTTTTGAAGAGGAGGGAGAGTAGGGTGTTGCCGATTTTTCTTTCGAGGCCGGCGCGGGTGGTGGGGATGCCGGTTTGGCGGGCAAAGTTGCTGCGGGCTTGGCTGATACCGAGGGCGCGCTTCCATGAGAATGATAAGCCGGGAATGCCGGTGTTGGTTTTTCTTGCCATGGTGGGGGTGATTTTTATGATACGACGATTGGGCTTCTGTGTGTATCTCCGAATCGCTATGAGTCGATTTGCCGCCTATTGCCAGCCTGCCGTCATGGTGACAGTGATTGCCTGTCTTCCGTGACAGCAGGCTGGAATTTAGTTCGGAATAGCTATTAGAACGGACGGCTGATTCGGCGGGGAAGATCCCACGAGGGTCGTGGTAGACGCTCGTGGGACAGGGTATTATCTCTTGAAAAGTCTGACGAGTTCGCCGATCCAGAGAACAAATGAGGTGGCGACGGTGATGATCACCCAGTCCATGAATTTGACTCCGCCTTCGGCGACGTTGAACATCTCCTGGAGTCCGGGCATCTCGGTCATGAGCACCTGGCCGGCAAAGATGATGAGAGCGATGAGAATGAACCACTTGGTATTCTTCCACGAGATGCCCTTGAATGCTGAGTCCTTGGTCATGAATGCCTTGGCATTGAAGAGATTCCAGAACTGCAGCATCACGAAGATTGTGAAGAAGAGTCCGAGTTCGTATGCCGAGAGACCGTCGTAGGCGCCCCAGGCGACGTTTCCGGTGAAGATGTCGGTGAGCGAGTTGATGTCGGCGTGCTGGAAGAAGATGCAGATGCCGAGCAGCAGGATGGTAAAGATTCCGCCTACGCCAAGTATTCCGCCATACATTCCGCTGAGAATGTGTTCGTTGACCGAGCGCGGTTTTTCTTCCATAACCGACATTGTGGGCGGCAGGGATGCAAGAGCCAGCGCGGCAAAAGTGTCCATGATGAGGTTGACCCAGAGCATCTGAGTGACGGTGAGGGGCGATTCCTCGCCGATGAAGGCGCCGATGAGCACGATGAGACACGCAGCTACATTGACAGTCATCTGGAAGAGGATGAATCGCTTGATGTTCTTGTAGAGCGAGCGACCCCACATGACGGCGTTGGCGATGGTGCTGAACGAGTTGTCGATGATGGTCATGTCGCTTGCTTCCTTTGCCACTGCGGTACCGTCGCCCATCGAGAGACCGACATTGGCGGCGTTGAGCGCGGGAGCGTCGTTGGTACCGTCACCTGTCACAGCGACTATATAGCCGAGTTCCTTGATGAGTCGCACGGCGCGTTCCTTGTCGTTGGGACGGGCACGCGAGATGATCTTGACCTTGGGCAGTCTCTGGCGCAGCTCATCGTCTGACATGGCGGCGAGTTCGGTGCCAATCAGCAGGTTTTCGTCGGTGTCGTCTGCGGTCCACAGACCCAGCTGACGGCCGATTTCCTTGGCAGTACCGGGAGCGTCACCGGTGACGATCTTCACCTGGATGCCGGCGTTGACACACTCAGCGATTGCAGCGGGAACGTCGGGGCGGACAGGGTCTTCGATGCCCACGATGCCCATCATGTTGAGGTCGCCAACATTGAGTTTGCCATCGAGGAATGCCGATTCGTCATCGCCAAGTTCCTTATAGGCAAACGCAAGAGTTCGGTTGGCATGACTCTGATATTCGGCGAGTTTGGCGTTATATTTCTCGATTTCTTCCTGCGACAGTCTGCACATCCTCATCAGGATGTCGGGAGCGCCCTTGACATAGACGGTGCGCTTGCCGGTGACACCCGACACGGCAACAGTTGCCATATACTTGAGTTCGGTGGTGAACTGCAGTCGGTCGACGACGGTCAGCGTCTCGCGGATGTCGAGGTAGTTGATACCATTGCTGTGCAGCCACAGCAGCAACGCGCCTTCGGTGGGATTGCCGATTGATTTGATTTTGGCAGGATCGGTGAAGTCGAGGTTGGCAGTCGTGTTGATGCCGATGCACTCCTTGAGCAGCGCCGACTCCTTGTCGTCACCGAGTTTCTGGTCCTTGAGGTTGGCAAATGCAGTGTCAACAACCTTCATTTGGTTCTGGGTGAGCGTACCGGTTTTGTCCGAGCAAATCACCGACACAGCGCCCATTGTCTCGCAAGAGTGCATTGTGCGGGGCAGCGTGTTCTGCTTCATGAGTCGCTTCATGCTGAAGGCGAGGCTCAGGGTGACTGCCATAGGCAGGCCCTCGGGCACAGCGACCACAATCAGTGTCACGGCAATCATCACAGAATCAAGCGCATACTGAATGAGGACTGGCCAGTTGGTGTCGACAGCAGTACCCATCGCAAAGTATCCGATGATGCCGAGGATGGGCACCACCATATATGACATCACCTGCCACAGTTCCATGTGCTCCTCGTTGTCATCGTTCTTGAAGTGGTTGAGCACAAAGTATATGGCTGTAGCCACGACGAGCGAGCCGCCGAGATATGCCGACAACGCGCCATAGTTGGGGTCTGGCAGCATCAGCGCATGACGCACGAGTCGTCCGAGGACGATGAGAATGGCGAGGATGTAGCTGGTTTTGGTGATGAGACCGGCGAGCTGGTCGAGTTTTTCGCTGAGGGGGGTAGCCTCGCCGTCACGCACTTGGGCAGCTTCGAACACCTTGCCACAGGCGGTTTTGTCGCCCACGGCAAATACCTTTGCCACACAGTCGCCTTCCATGACGATGCAACCCTTCATGATGTGGTTTGAGGGGTATGTAGCCTCCTTGTTGAACAGCTCGGGGTTGGTGGTTTTTGCCGCCTGAGGTTCACCGGTCAGCGACGATTCGTTCATCATCAGGTTCATGCTTTCGATGAGTTCGGCATCGGCGGGGACTTCCTCGCCTGCCTCGAGCAAAATCACGTCGCCCACGACGATATCCTTGCGGGGCACCTGACAGATGTTTTTGTTGCGAATCACCTTGACGAGAGTGTCGTCGTTGACCTCGTTGAGGCTTTGGAATGTCTTCTCGTTCTGGGCCTCGAGGATGTGGGCAACGGTGGTGGCAAGGAGCACAGCAGCGGCGATGCCCACGAGCTCGAGATAGGGCCCCCACCCTTCATGTCCGCCGTAAACGCCATTGTAGAAGGCGATTCCTCCCGACAACAGAAGCGCGAAGAGCAGGATGGTGAACAGTGAGTCGATGTCAAAAACATTCTCTTCGTCGTTCCATTCGCCGCCAAAATATGCAACAAAATAGGTCAGCACAAACAGCGTGAACGACAACACGGGCGCAATCCACAATCCCGGATGCTCATACAGTCCCGTGGCGGGCAGCAGCACCGCAGCCAGCGCCGCAATCACAAAGATTGCCAAATCCAATTTCAGCAACCAAAAGTGCATACAGTTCTTGATTTTCTCCCAAGCCGTCTCCTTTTCGGGCGGCGTCAGGATGTTGACTCCATACTTTTCACGACTGGCGATCACCTCGGCGTCGCTCAATCCCGTGTAATGATGTTTTTTTGACATAATATTTTGATTTATAATAATTTGTTGTCTATATATTCAACCGACAGGCTAATTTGCCAAAGATAACTCGGTGTTGTGAAGAGTTCTCTTCTTATGGTTCAACTGATGCTCTACTATGAGGTCGTAGTCGCAAGGAGTTTCCCCCATCTTTATTGTAAGCACGAACAATTCGAGGAATAGCAAGAATGAAAACAAGACACAATAGAAGACCAGTGACACAACACTGTTTGAGATGACCTGAATGGTAGCTTCAAGCTCTTCAATAAAACCAGTAGGACGGCTCGTAAGTTCTTCGCGCACCTTGTTACCGATGTCATTCTTCTCGATGCGCAATGTTTCCAACTGTTCTATATAGTTCTGAATCTGCTTCTCGTTCTCCTCTGCTTGTGCTATACGAGGATTGGCGACAATCTGCTTGTTTACATTATTAACGGTAGTTTTGATTGGATTGCCTTTGTCATCCGTTCCAACAACGACCTGTTGTGAGCTGACAGCCGTTACTGTTGTCGTGGGATTTTGCGCAATTTCCTTATAGAGAATATCGTTATATTGACCAATCGAGTCAATCGCAGACTGCACGCGAGCCACATCCTTGTTGAGAATACCCAATCGTTTTTCGGTTGTCTCTATAATTTTATCTTCGCGATTATCAGAAATCTGCTGTTGAATATCATTTCGGAAGATCAACTGGTCGAAAATACATGCTCCCAAGAGTGCCATGCATATAGCAAGAAGTATTCGAGAAAATCCCATCATCCGATTCTTGCCTACGGTGAGGATAATCACTCGTTCAATGCATAAAATGATAGCGACAAATGCAAGCGTGATGCCGGCACGACCTATAAAGCTTGTGATATTCAGATAATCCTCGGCGAAACAATAACCGATTGTTCCCCACAAAATCATCATGATTGCAAGAGCCGAAAGCAATTTTCTGAATTGCCTCTTGCTGGCTTCTCCACATGTTGCGAGAATCTTGGCGTCCCAACCAATGAGTACGCATCCTATTTTAGTATAGATACTCATATTCTTCAAGCTGTTACGTGAGTGGGACTAAGAAAGTTTTCTGTTTGAGCGGCACAGCCCTTCATGAATCCGCGACGATAGGAGTCAATCATAGTCATCATTTCGGGTGCCTTGGTTTGGAGTTTTTCCTCCATTTTCCGTATCTCTTCGATGTGTTCATTTATCATATCTCTTCTTGCTGATAGCAACGATACGCTGGCAAGGGCAAAAAGTGCCTGAGCATTTGCGATTCTGACATCAATCTCCTTGATTTCACCTTTGTAGCGAAGTTGAACACGATTAATCAACTGCTGCAGGTTGTTGAGAATGATATTCTCTTTCTGAATGCAGTATTCAGCCACAGAACTCACCATGGCATCATTGTATCCGTCTTGTTCATAGTCATGTTCGATGTAATTGTAAATCACATCGATGGCCATCCCTGTACCATATTTGATGGTAATGTAATCTTTATGATTAAGAGTAGAAAGGTTCTCTTCCTCATTAAGTTCAGGAAGGTCAGTGTCATTTTCAACCGAAGTGGTCGTTGTAGACTTTTTGAAAAGATTAAATAGCTTCATGTAGGATTTAATTTTGAGTTGTACTTTGTTGTTTATATTGCAAAGTTACGCTCTAAATTGGAGAGGTGGGACGGAACCGAAATGTTATACTTGCGACATATATATTAACTATTGTTATGGTTGCAATGTTGCAAGGCAGGGGTCAATAGCCGGAGATTTCTTTGTAGAGGGCTGAATCAAAGAACGATTCGGGGCCGTCGACTGTGAAACTGCGGTAGAGGAATGTGTCTGGAATTGCCAGCAGGTTGTAGTTGCCGTACTTGTCGCGGATGACAGTGAAGCTGTTGGCGTCGGAGATCTTGTCGTGATACTTGGCAATTGCTTTCTTGATGCCGCTGATCATGGGCTGTCTGATGGCTGCCTGGGTGATATCGGGCGCCTTGTCACGATCGCCGCCAAACGCCTCATAGACACGAGCATATTTCTTCTGCAGCAAGTCCATGCGTTTCTGATAGTTGGACATCGCCGAGGCTGTTTTTGGCGCCGCGAAATTGATGCCGCCGTTGGGGATTTCGGCGACAAACAGCGCATAGAGCGCCTTCTCTTTGCGGTGCAGCCCGTCGAGAGATGTGTGGATTTCGGGGAACGAGATTTTGTTGTGCACCATGTCGAGCAGCATGTGGCATGATACCGACTTCTCCATCAGGATGATATCGAACAACTGGCGATAGAACCCAAGATAGAGGAACTTGCCACTCTCGTTTGTCTTGTTTGAGACGACGATGATGTCGCTACTCTGCAAGGTTTGCAAGATATCGACCACTTGGCGGATGAGACCGAGAATATTTTCGCTGACTTCAATTTTCAGGAAGTTGGTGTACACGCGGTTGTCAACCTTCGACTGCCCTACCCTGAGCATTATCTCTGCGCTGGCGTCGCACAGCTCCATG
>X1_Eurasian_Beaver__coassemble_116_pt1 | contig 13468 bp, 13 predicted proteins | sample X1_Eurasian_Beaver__metabat2_high_PE_005 | metagenome-assembled genome bin X1_Eurasian_Beaver
GCCCAGATCAATCCCCACATGCCATACTCGTTTGGCGACCCCGTCATCCACGTCTCCAAGCTCGCCGCCGCCGTGCGCGTTGACGACCCGTTAGTTGACGTACCCACCCCCGAACCCACCGAAAAAGACATCCTCATCGGCAACTTCATCGCCGAGCGCATCCCCGACGGCGCGACATTGCAAATCGGCGTCGGCGGAATCCCCAACGCTGTGCTGCGCGCCCTCGCCGACCACCGCGACCTGGGTCTGCACACCGAGGCAATGACCGATGGCGTGCTGCCACTCATCGAACGTGGCGTCATCAACAACTCAAAAAAGAAAGTGCTCCCCGGCGTGTCGGTGGCTTCGCTGGCACTGGGTTCGCGACGCCTATACGACTATCTCGACCACAATCCCGACGTCATCTTCCGAGACGTCGCCTGGACCAACGACCCGTTTGTCATCGCCCAAAATCCCCGCGTCATGTCCATCAACTCGTGCATGCAGGTCGACCTCACCGGACAGGTGTGCTCCGACTCGATAGGCCCGCGCATCTACTCGGGCGTCGGCGGACAGGTGGACTTTGTCTACGGCTCGAGCCGCAGCGAGGGCGGACACTCGTTCATCGCCATGCTCTCGACCACAGCCAAGGGCGAAAACAAAATCAAGCCATTCCTCACCACTGGCGACGGCGTTGTCACCACCCGCTATGGATCGGAGTTCATCGTCACCGAATACGGCGTCGCCAACATGCGCGGCGCCTCCCTACCCCAGCGCGCCCGCCAACTCATCAACATCGCCGCCCCCCAATTCCGCGAAGAGCTCGAACGCGCTGCCTTCGACCGCTACGGCCACTCCTTCCTCCGCCTCAAATAACACCACCTCCCCCCACCTCAAGCAACAATCCCAATCCTCCGCCTCAAGCAACAATCCCCCCGCCAATAACACAACCGCATGGCAGCCTCACCCGAGCCCCCATGCGGTTGCATTTTCTCCATCCCTTAAATCAAATTTTTGTAGCTATATAATAGACTATCTTGCTACTCCACCATAAAGAGCTAATCAGTCAAGCATTTCACATAATCCGCCGTATTTCAGTGGGCATTTTTCACATTTTCCATGGTGTTTTTCCCCCTATTTTCACATTTCCACATGTTTTAATCACATAAGTAGGCTGTCTCGTTTGGCATGAGGAATTGTCTGTTTGGCCATGACGCAACCTTCCTTGTAAGCCACCATCAGTCAATGTGTTACGCAAATCACATCCACTTATTCCATAAATTTAGGGGTAATTTTATCCACTTATTCCGTTTTTTGGAGGCAAATTTTTGCCACTTATTCCTAAATTTTGGAGGGAATTTTAGCCACTTATTCCGTTTTTGTGGGGGCAATGGGGCGGCGGGGGATAAAAAAAGAAAGAAGACGAGGCGATGCACGTCTTCTTTCTCTTCACGCCATGCGAGGTGGTGTTTTATCGTGGGGACGTCTTTGACATGGCGGCTGGAGTGCTCAGGACTTAGCGAGAGGACTCATGGTCGGCGCTGCAGACGTTGCTCAAGTATGTTTGTGTCTTGGCGGAAGGATCAGCGCACGGCGATGACTTCGATTTCCACGAGGACGTTCTTGGGGAGGGTCTTCACGGCGACCGCCGAACGAGCGGGATAGGGCGCGGTGAATGTCTCGCCATAGACTTCGTTCATGGCGCCAAAGTCGCCCATGTCGGCGAGGAAGACGGTGGTCTTCACCACATTGTCGAGGGTCAGGCCGGCTGCGTCGAGGATGGCGACAACGTTGGCAAGCGACTGACGGGTCTGCGCGGTGATGCCTTCGGGGATTTCGCCAGTCTCGGGATTCAAGGGTATCTGGCCCGAAGCATAGACAAACGAACCTGTATCAATGGCCTGGCTGTAGGGACCGATGGCGCCGGGAGCGGCGGTGGTGGCAATAACTTTTTTCATAACTGATGTTTGTAGTGTGTTAATTGATAATATGTTATTTGGTTGTTGAAGTTTCGTTTTTGATTTCTTTGAGCCCGTCGGCTTCAGCCTCGGCGATGTGAGACTTGAGCACGGCATGCACCTTCAGGTCCTTGAGATATACCGGCTGCGACGAGGCACGCGCCAGCTCCTCGAGGGTATTGAGCTCGCGATTGACGGAGGCAAACGAGCGGTTGAACAACGGGATGAAGTCGCGACCGCCGAGGTTGCGCAGTTTGTCTACGACAAGTTGCACACTCAGCTGGTTGATGTCGATGCCGGGCTGGAAACCGGTTTCCGCGCCATGGTCGCCGACCATCACACGCGAGACGAGCCCGGTCGACACGAGGTCGCCGGTGACTTGCGATACGAGTCGCGGCGGAATGAGGTAGCGGTTCGAAATTTCCTTGACAGTCGGCGCCTCTTTTTTATCGAGGAATCGCTGGGTGATGACTGCCGCCACGGCGACTGCCACACGCTCGCGATAGCTGCCCGAGATGTCGTCGATCTGCGTCGAGAACGAGAACAGGTTGATGTTCTGCGAGGCATAGCACGGCAGGGCGCCCATCAGCGTGGTCATCCATGCCAACTGCACCCACAGCAACAACAGGGGGACAAAGGCAAATCCGCCATAGACGGCATTGTAGCGTGTCACATAGAGCTGACCGGTGACAAACAGCCACTGCAACACTTTAAATCCGGTGCCGGCGACGACTCCACCCAGCAACGCGTTGCTCCAGTGAACCTTGGTGTTGGGCACCAGCATATAGGCGGCGGTGAAGAAAAGCCACGTGAACACCCACGCGCCAGCCTCCATGACGCCCTCGATGACGGGAGTCATGAACGACCAGTCGAAGATGCTCTGCAGTGTCGACGAAATCATGATTGTGAGACTGCTGCTGCATATCATCAGCACCGGCAGAATCAGCAACATGGCTGTATAGTCGGTGATTTTGCGCCAGATCGATCGTCCCTGCTTTATGGACCACACGATGTTGAACGAGTTCTCGAGGCTGCTCAACAGCGATATCAGCGTCCACAACAGGAAGACGATGCCAATGCCCACAAACACACCCTCGGCGGCATTGCTCAGGTAGGAATCAACCACCCCGAGCGACTCGTCGACGACCTTGCCCTGACTGGGGAAGAATTTGTAGACCTCGTTCTCGATGATTTTCTGCAACCCAAAGCCGCGGCCTATCGCCAGAAACAGCGCCAGCGCGGGCACTATGGCGAGTATTGTGCGGTAGGTCATCGCGCATGCCTGGGCCTGGAGATTGGTGTTGAGGAACGACTTGATGGACAGGTTGAGGGTCTTGGCAACCTTCACCCACCACACATCGCGCGTATCGTCCCACACTCCACCGTCGAGGTAGCGCAAAAGCGTCATCAGGCGTCGACGACAGTATTCTATTCTCAGCAATTGTCTCTTAGCAAATTTACCCATGGTGAATGTGCTTGATTATCTTTGTTTTGCGACCCGCGCCCACTGAAGGCACAAGCCAATATTTTCACAAAAATAATCAAAATTTCATTACCTTGCCACATCTCGCGAAAAAATATCTTTTTGCCACCTCCACCGCATCGCAACCCAAGCCGCCCAGCCCCACAAATTTACTCGCCGACAACCAATTGTTAAACCTTTCTCCCATTAAATAAATTCAACATTAAAAATTTGCAAACGCGCCTCTAACACGCTAATTATTTAATGTGATATAGGATTGTATAAACGTCCCAGACCTGAGTCTGCGAGAGAGCGCCACAACGGGAGTCGTGGCGCTCTTTTGTGTGGTTTGGCATAGTGGGGATTAGCCAAAATCATCTGTCTATCGTCAATGTTTGGTCTGTCATAATCACATGCGACAGGTCACTATTTTTGGAGTTTCTTGCGCTCGGCTTCAAAGGCTTCCATGAAATGAATTTCGACCGGCGAAAGCTGATACTGTGTGCGCTCGCTAAATTTGTCGTACTCGGCATTGGCCTTGAGTTTTGCTACCTCTGCCGAAATTGTGCCGGCGTTGGTCAGCAATTCCTTGCCCGACAGTTTCAAGAAATCATCAAGTTTCTGAATCCAGTCTTTCATATACATAGGCTTATGACTCTTGGCTTGCAGCTCGGCAAAATCGAGATAAAGGTTGACAATGCGGTTGAGTGTATCGACCTCATCTTCGGTCAGATAGTTCTTGGCAATCTCTGCCTCACGCCTTGTGGGCATTGCTCCGGTCCATGATGTCAATCCCATGAAGTCTTTTTCGGCGTCGGCGCGTGCAAATATCACTTCTGCCGCCGTATGGCCATGCGCCGAAAAATGCATTTTGTTCTGAACTGTCTTGAAGAACCTTTGAGTCGCCTCGGTGCGTGGGTCGTAGTCGATGCTGAGGGCATAGATTTCCAACACCTTGCGATAGAACATTTTTTCAGAACTGCGGATGTCGCGGATGCGAGAGAGCAATTCGTCAAAGTAGTTGCCGCGCCCGGCATTTTTGAGGAGCTCGTCATTCATCGCGAAGCCCTTGATCATGAACTCTTTGAGTACCTGCGTCGCCCACTGACGGAATTGCACACCGCGATGCGAGTTCACTCTATACCCCACCGAGATTATCATGTCGAGGGTATAGGCTGACATCTGACGTTCAACCCGGCGAGTGCCCTCATTTTGAACTTGTGCAAAAAATGCACAAGTTGAATCGGGAGATAGTTCTCCGTCTGCGTAGATGCGCTTTATGTGGCGCTGAATTGTCGAGCGGTCTCGCTGAAACAGTTCAGCCATCTGGTCGGCTGTAAGCCATACTGTATCGTTTGCCAGTCTGACTTCGAGCTTTGACCGGCCGTCTTGCGTGGTATATAAAATGATTTGACCTGTATCCATGTCGTCCTAAAGGGTGTTTTTGTTGGGATAATTAGCTGGTTGTGCAAATGTAGTCAAAAATTGGCTGATTTGCAACCCGTCGAGCGCGGTAATCTCGTGCTAATATGGGTATAAAATAAGCCCGCGTCGTCTCGACGCGGGCTTATTTGGAGGGGTATATTTAGAATTTGGGAATGTTTTCCTTATTCTGCTACAACCTCGAAGGGGATTTCCACAGAAACCTCTTTGTGGAGGTTGATAGTTGCGGTGTATTTGCCCACTTCCTTGGCAGAGTCCTTGAGCACGATGAGCTTGCGGTCGATGTTGTGACCGAGTTTCTCGAGTGCTTCGGCGATTTGGATGGCGTTAACCGAACCAAATACAGTACCAGTCGAGCTGGTCTTGGCACCGATGGTGAGTTCTACGCCCTGGAGAGCAGCAGCGAGAGCTTCGGCATCAGCCTTGAGTTTGGCGAGCTTGTGAGCGCGCTGACGCTGGTTTTCGGCGAGAACCTTGAGGGCCGAAGGAGTGGCGATGACAGCTTTACCGGTGGGGATGAGGTAGTTGCGGCCATATCCGTTCTTAACTTCTACGACGTCGTCCTTGTATCCAAGGCCCTGAACGTCTTCTTTGAGAATGATCTGCATTGTTAACTGTTCCTTTGGCTTTTGGGGTTATTTCATCAAGTCGGTTACATAGGGGAGAAGAGCGAGGTGACGGGCACGTTTAACGGCCTGAGCGACACGACGCTGGAATTTCAGAGAAGTTCCGGTGATGCGACGGGGCAGAATTTTGCCCTGTTCGTTGAGGAATTTCTTGAGGAATTCGGGATCCTTGTAATCTACATATTTGATACCGCTGCGTTTGAAACGGCAGTATTTTTTCTTCTTCACGTCCACTGACAGGGGAGTGAGATAACGGATTTCTGATTGTGCCTGTGCCATGATTTAGTCCTCCTTTGTTTCTGCTTGGGGTTCAACAGTCTTGTTACCTTTGAGGCTGCGACGTTTGGCTGCGTATTCGGCAGCGTACTTGTCAAGACGGAATGTCAAGAAACGGATCACGCGTTCGTCGCGACGATATGCGGTCTCGAGTTTTTTGACGGTGTCGGGAGCGGCGTCAAACTCAATCAATGTGTAAAATCCGGTAGATTTCTTTGCAATGGGATAAGCGAGTTTCTTCAAACCCCACTCTTCAGCGTTCACGATGGTGGCACCGTTGTCGGTGAGCACCTTGCTGAATTTTTCTACCGCTTCCTTCATCTGGACATCAGACAAAACGGGAGTTAAAATGAAAACGGTTTCGTAGTGCATTGTTGTTTTGAGTTATAAAATTTGTGATTTGCAAAATTCGACTGCAAAGGTAGCACATTTTATTCTAATTTCCAAATATTTACCCTCGCTTTAAACACCTTTTTTGATTCAACACCTCTCAAAAAACTCAAAAAACGATGAGAGCCGCGACTTGGGCGGCTCTCAGCTGTACCTTTTTTTGGGGGTACCATTCTCGTGTGGCGGCGACTCGCCAGCCGTGTGCGTTATGTGGTCTGAATCAATTCAAGACTACACCGGGGAGAGTCATCAAGGGATGGTAGACGCGCGCAAACTGTTTCAACAGTTGGATTGTCGTGGCGCTCGGGCCATTGCCATGCTTCTGTGTAGGACGAGAAATTGTCATTGATGACGAGGATTGAGTAGATGTTTTCTTCATAGGCAAACTCGCTTGAGATTCAAATTCACATATATAACGCCTCGTATGAGTTTTTTATTGTTTACGACACTATTTCTTGTTAGATTTTTTCGTACTTTTGTAACTGATTTTTGATTATGGAAAAAGACATCACCATCGACGGTCTAAATTTGCACTTCCGTGTCTCCGGGCAGGGCGCTCCCCTCATACTCATGCACGGTTGGGGTTGCAACATCGACACCGTCGCTTCTATAGAGCGCGTCGCGGCGCTCACCAACACCGTCTACAACATCGACCTCCCGGGATTTGGCAAGTCTGACGAGCCCACCGGCACCTGGGGCATCGAGCAGTACACGCGACTCGTCGAGAAGTTTGCCAACGCGCTGGGCATCAGCCGCCCCGTGCTCGTCGGACACTCATTCGGCGGGCGCGTGTCAATACTCTTTGCCTCGCGCAACGACACCGACAAGGTCGTGCTCGTCGATGCCGCCGGCGTCAAGCCCCGACGCCCACTCAAGTACTACATCAAGGTCTACAGTTTCAAGACTGCCAAGGCGCTCGCCAAGGCATTGCTCCCCCGCGAGCGTGCCGACCGGCTCATCGAGCGCATGCGCGCCGGACGCGGTTCTGCCGACTATGCCTCGTCGTCGCCCGTCATGCGTGCCATCCTCTCCAAATGCGTCAACGAAGACCTATGCCATGTCATGCCACTCATCAAGGCGCCCACGCTGCTCATCTGGGGCGAGAACGACACGGCAACACCAATCGCTGACGCGCGCAAAATGGAGCGGCTGATTCCCGGATCGGGGCTCGTCGCCTTTGCCGGATGCGGGCACTATTCGTTCCTCGACAACCCTGTGCAATTTGCTGCCGTGCTCGAGTCGTTCCTCAAATCATTATCTACAACCCCTCTGCCAACAAATCCCGAAAAAAATAACCCTCCAACATAATTCACCACCCACCATCCTATGGCAACATTTGTCTTTCTCATCGTTTCAATCGTCTTGATTGCCGGAGCGCTCTTCAGCGAGCTGCGCCGCGACCTGATGATTCTGCAACAGAACTCATACCGCAACGAGAGATACACACGCTGGCTGCAACAGTCGGGAGACAACACATCATACGTCAGACTCTCGGCGCTCATCATATTCTTCATCGGCCTCGCCAACCTGCATCTCAACGCCCTCGCCGCGCCGCTCGTCTCGCTGCTGTCGATATATGTCATGTACCGAAACATCACCGCCAAGCACAAGAAGCCTCTGGTGATGACACCCCGCGCCACCCGCATCCTCTTCTGGTCGTCGATGCTCGCCATCGCCGTCACCGCCGCCGTCACCGCCGGGATCAGCAACTGGCTGGGCACCGATCCCGCCTACGCCGCCTTGATGACACTCCTGGCTTGCTACTGCGCATCACACATGCTCATCCTCGCCGCCAACTTCAGCCTCAAGCCCGTCGAGAAGCGCATCAACAAGCACTTCTATGACGCCGCCGCCGCACGACTGCAGTCGATGCCCGACACCACAATAATCGGCATCACCGGCAGCTATGGCAAGACCTCGACCAAGCACTACCTATACCGCATACTCTCAGAGAAATACGATGTCTGCATGACTCCCGGAAGCTACAACACCACCCTCGGCGTCGTGCGCACCATCAACGAGCACCTGCGCCCCTTCCACTCGATTTTCATCGTCGAGATGGGAGCCAAACAGCGCGGCGACATCAAGGAGATATGCGACCTCGTGCACCCCGTCATCGGCATCGTCACCGCCGTCGGTCCCCAACACCTCGAGTCGTTCGGCACCATCGACAATGTCGCCGACACCAAGTTTGAACTCGTCGACAGCCTCCCCGCCGCCGGATCCATAGCCGTGGTCAACAACGACTTTGAGAAGATTCGCGACCGCCAGGTAGCCGGACCGGCACAGGTGCTGCGCTATGGCGTGGCGTCAGACGACAAGGCTTGCCAATACCGCGCCACCGACATCAAGTACTCGTCGCGCGGCACATCGTTCACCATCGTCGGTCCCGACGGATTTGAGCTGCCGCTCACCACACGCCTCGTCGGAGAATGCAACATTTCAAACCTCATCGCCGCCGTCATCGTGGCAATAAAACTCGATGTCCCCGCCGACAAAATCAAATATGCCGTGGCTCACATCGAGCAAGTCGAACACCGACTCAACATGAAGACCACCCCCGGCGGACTCACCATCATCGACGACGCCTTCAACTCCAACCCCGTGGGTTCGCGCATGGCGCTCGACGTCCTCTCGATGATGCGCGACGGACGACGCATCGTCATCACCCCGGGCATGATTGAGCTCGGCGACAAGCAACATGAGCTCAACCGCGAGTTCGGCAGACACATCGCCGTCACCGCCGACATCGCCATGATAGTCGGACAGTACAACCGCGGCGACATCACCGACGGCATACGCGACATCATCGACAACCCCGAGGTCACCGACAAGATCTCGAGCGACAACGTGCTCACGTTCGACACATTCGCTCTCGCCCAGCACCACCTCACCACCATCGCCCGCGCCGGCGACACCGTGCTCTACGAGAACGACCTCCCCGACACTTTCAAATAATCGTGACTATCCACAACATCTACTATACATTAATATAATTCACCAATCTCGATGAAAACCAACATTGGAGTATTCTTCGGTGGCCGCTCCACCGAACACGAAATATCGGTCATCTCGGCATCACAGGCAATGAACGCCATCGACCGCGACAAGTTTGACGTCACACCCGTCTACATCACCAAACAAGGCAAATGGTACACCGGCCAAGCCCTGCTCAACGTTGCCAACTATCGCGACCTCAACACCCTGCTGCGCCAATGCACCGAGGTCTACATGCGACCCTCGTATGGCGATTTCAACCTCTACTCGACCGCCAAATCGCTCTTCAAAAAAGACGTGCCCGTCGCAGCCACACTCGATGTCGTCATCCCCGTGCTCCACGGCTCTAACGGCGAAGACGGCACATTCCAGGGCATCCTCGAGAGCATCGGCATCCCTTACGCCGGATGCGACGTACTCTCGTCGGCAAACGGCATGGACAAAATCACAATGAAGCTCATCCTCCAGCAGTCGGGCATTCCGGTCGTCGACTTCGTGTGGTTCACCGACAAACAGTGGTTCAAAGACCAGGATCAGCTCATCGCCCAAGTCGAAGGCAAACTCGGATATCCAGTCATCATCAAGCCCGCCAACCTCGGCTCAAGCGTCGGCATCAGCCGCGCCAACGACCGTCAGGCGCTCATCGACAAAGTCGCCGTCGCCGAACAATACTCATCGCGCATCATCGTCGAACACCTCGTCGAGAACCTCCACGAAATCAACTGCTCGGTGCTCGGAGACTGTGACGACTACCGACCCTCGGTGCTCGAAGAACCCATCAAAACCGGCGAGATCCTCTCATATCAAGACAAATACATGGGCGGCACAAAGGGTGCACAAGGCATGCAGGCGTCCAAGAAGCGCATCCCCGCCGAGCTCCCCGCCGACATGACAGCACAAATCCAGCACTGGGCGTGCGAGACATTCCGCGTGCTCTCATGCCACGGCGTCAGCCGCGTTGACGTCATCGTCGACGGAGACGACAACTCCATCTATGTCAACGAGATCAACACCATCCCCGGCTCGCTCTCTTTCTACCTCTGGGAAGCCACCGGACTCACATTCGACAAACTCATGGAAGAACTCGTCAAGCTCGCCCTCAAACGCTCGCGCGACAAAGCCCGCAAAACCATCTCCTACGACCAAAACATCTTCGCCCTCGGCTCCGGCACCAAAGGAGCCAAAGGCACCAAATCCCTCAAATCCTAACCCATTCCCCACACCAATGACGTCGGGATGCCCCCTCCGGGACATCCCGACGTCATTTTCTCCCTTATTCATCAGCCATGACAGCTTCCCTCCCTTTTCTCACCCGTCAACCCATCTGATAAAACCTATCTGATTCACCAAGGAATCTGCCGGTTACAACAACTTTAGACACCACCATAAATAACAAGAGGACGCACCTCAGATGGTGCATCCTCCTAATTATTTTCCGTATGTCAGATGGGATTTATTTCACTTCCTCGAAGTCTACGTCGGTTACGTGGTCGTCACCGCCGGGGTTGGTGTTGCCACCTTGATAGCCTGCGCCGGGGTTGGCACCGGGGTTGCCCTGCTGCTGTTGTGCCTGGGCGTTGAGGATATCCTGCTGGGCGGCGCCAAAGGCTGTTTCGATTTCCTTGATGGCGGCGTCAATGGCGTCGATGTCCTGTGCTTTGTGGGCTTCTTTGAGTTTGGCAACTGCTGCCTCGATGGTGGCCTTCTTGTCAGCGGGAATCTTGTCGCCGAGTTCGCTCAACTGTTTCTCGGTCTGGAAGACGATGGCGTCTGCCTGGTTGAGTTTGTCGATGCGTTCCTTCTCTTTGGCGTCCGAAGCGGCGTTGGCGGCAGCCTCGTCCTTCATGCGCTTGATTTCGGCGTCGGTCAGACCGCTCGATGCCTCGATGCGGATCGACTGTTCCTTGCCGGTAGCCTTGTCCTTGGCGGTAACGTTGAGGATACCGTTGGCGTCGACCTCAAAGGTAACCTCGATCTGAGGTATGCCACGGGGTGCGGGAGCGATTCCGTCGAGGTGGAACTTGCCGAGCAGTTTGTCGTCCTTGGCGAGAGGACGTTCGCCCTGCAGAACGTTGATTTCTACCGAAGGCTGGTTGTCGGCAGCGGTCGAGAACACTTCGCTCTTGCGGGTAGGGATGGTGGTGTTGGCTTCGATGAGCTTGGTCATCACGCCGCCGAGGGTTTCGATGCCGACCGACAGAGGCACTACGTCGAGCAGTACCACGTCTTTCACGTCGCCAGAGAGAACGCCGCCCTGGATGGCTGCGCCGACTGCGACTACCTCATCGGGGTTGACACCCTTGCTGGGAGCCTTGCCAAAGAACTTCTGAACGATGTCCTGGATGGCAGGGATACGGGTCGAACCGCCCACGAGAATCACCTCGTCGATGTCCGAAGCCTTCATTCCGGCATCCTTCAGTGCCTGTTCGCAAGGACCGAGGGTGGCGTGGATGAGCTTGTCGGCGAGCTGCTCGAATTTGGCGCGGGTCAGCGTCTTTACCAAGTGTTTGGGAATTCCGTTGACGGGCATGATGTAGGGCAGGTTGATTTCGGTGCTGGTAGTCGACGAAAGCTCGATCTTCGCTTTCTCGGCTGCTTCTTTCAGACGCTGCAGTGCCATCGGGTCCTGACGCAGGTCTACGCCCTCGTCTTTGAGGAACTCGTCGGCGAGCCAGTCGATGATCACGTGGTCGAAGTCGTCACCACCGAGGTGGGTGTCACCATTGGTTGACTTCACTTCGAATACGCCGTCGCCGAGCTCGAGGATAGAGATATCGAATGTACCGCCACCGAGGTCGAATACGGCAATCTTCTGGTCTTTGTTGGTCTTGTCGAGGCCATAAGCCAATGCTGCGGCTGTAGGCTCGTTGACGATACGGCGCACGGTCAGACCGGCGATTTCACCGGCTTCCTTGGTGGCCTGGCGCTGTGAGTCGTTGAAGTATGCGGGGACGGTGATCACGGCTTCGGTCACTGTCTGGCCCAGATAATCCTCGGCTGTCTTCTTCATCTTCTGCAGAATCATTGCCGAAATTTCCTGGGGTGTATATTGACGTCCGTCAATGTCGATGCGCGGAGTGTTGTTGTCGCCGCGAACGACTTTGTAGGGGACACGTTCTATCTCGCCGGCAACCTGGTCGTATGTTTCGCCCATGAAGCGCTTGATAGAATAGATGGTGCGTTTGGGGTTGGTGATGGCTTGACGCTTGGCGGGATCACCGACCTTGCGCTCTCCGCCGTCTACAAATGCGACGATCGAAGGGGTCGTATTGCGACCTTCGCTGTTAGGAATCACGACGGGGTCCTTGCCTTCGAGGACTGCTACACACGAGTTGGTCGTGCCTAAGTCGATACCAATAATTTTTCCCATAATAGTGTTGAGTTAAATTGTTTGATTTTATTTTGTTTTATGATTTTCTGTTTCGTGTCCCCCCGACAGGCAGGGAGCTGTCCAACGGACATTCATAAAGTAAACAAATCGTGTGCCAAAAAAGTTGGCAGACCTCGCAAAATGTCAGAAACAATTCGCCGCATTCTGTAAATCAATGTTTTACAAATTTTTTATAAAACTGACAAACTGTCATGAAATACAAAAGGTGAACAAATCCCGCCAAATCGACGTTATAAAATCGTCTAAAAAAGGAATCATCACATCAGGGATTCTTTTTCTATCAGATATCTCACAATCCATAAACACCAACTCAATTCTTACACCCCCAATTTATTATGGAGACTAAAAGCATCAAGGGCACTCAGACCGAGAAAAATCTCCTCGCTGCCTTTGCCGGCGAAAGCCAGGCACGTTCACGCTACAACCTATTTGCCAAGAAGGCAAAGGAAGAAGGCTACAGACAAATCGCCGCCGTATTCAAAGAAACAGCCAAGAACGAGCTCGAACACGCCACACTGTTCTTCTCGCAGCTCGAAGGCGGAGCAGTCGAAATCACTGCCGCTTATCCCGCCGGTGTTGTTGCAGACACTATGACAAACCTCGCCGAAGCAGCTGCCGGCGAACGCATGGAATGGGGCGAACTCTACAACAACTTCGAACAGACAGCTCGCGATGAAGGATTCCCCAAAATCGCCGCAATCTTCAAACTCGTGGCTGCCGTCGAAGTAGAGCACGAAAAACGCTACCTCAAGCTCCTCGAACGCCTCAAAACAGGCACCGAATTCTCGCAGGACGAAGAAACCGAATGGCTATGCCGCAAATGCGGATACGTGCACCGCGGCAAGTCAGCCCCCGCCAAATGCCCCGTCTGCGGATATCCCCAAGGCTACTTCGAACGCAAGCCCGAAAACTACTAACCTCCATCTACCCCACACAACAAACGGTG
>X1_Eurasian_Beaver__coassemble_121_pt1 | contig 13094 bp, 11 predicted proteins | sample X1_Eurasian_Beaver__metabat2_high_PE_005 | metagenome-assembled genome bin X1_Eurasian_Beaver
GTGCCTCGTCGACGACGTTGAGAGCTATATTCCATCGGCGGCATTCGTCGATGAATGCTGCAGAACGCAGTCGCTCGGGGGCGATGTAGAGCAGCTTCATGATGCCCAACCGGCAGCGGTCGAGCACAAGGTTTGCCTCGCGCCGTGTCTGTCCCGAGAACAGGTATCCGGCGCGCACGTCGCGTGCGGCGAGGTTGTCGACCTGGTCTTTCATGAGCGAGATGAGGGGGGTGATCACCAATGTGATGCCGTCGAGCAAGAGCGCGGGCACTTGGAAAGTGAGCGACTTGCCGCCGCCGGTTGCCATGAGTCCGAGAGTGTCGTGTCCGTCGAGTACCGAGTTGATGATGTCCTCTTGCCCGGCTCTGAAAGAATCATAGCCCCATACCTCGCGAAGGACTTCGCGGGGCGTGAGGCCTGAGTCTGTGTAGTTGTGGCTCATCAAATGTGTATCTGCTTGACGAGCAGCTGTATTGTTGACGCCGCGTTGCGGTGCTTGTTTTCCTCGATGGTATAGCAGATGTCGAACGGCTTGCCCGAGTGGATGTGGTCGAAGTATTGCGCCATGTTGAAGGCGATGCCGTTGATGACCTTGCCCGAACTGTCGTCGACGAGCTCAAGCTTAATGTGCTCGAGGTTTTTGCCAACGAGTTTGCTCGTGCCGAAGTCCTTGACATTGCGGCTGCAGAATACGGGCTTCTGGTTGCCGGGGCCGAAGGGATTGAAGAGGCGCAGCGTGGAGACGAACTCGGGGGTGATGCGGCCAAATTCGATGATGGCGTCGATGTCGAGTTGGGGAGTGAGCTGCGAGGGCAGGATGTTGGCGGCGACAAATTCCTCGAATCGTCGTGTGAACTCGGGGATATTTTCCTCCTTGAGCGATAGTCCGACGGCATAGGCGTGCCCGCCGAAGTTCTCGAGCAGGTCGCGTGTGGCGTCGACCGCCTTGTAGACGTCAAATCCCTGCACCGAGCGTGACGAGCCGGTTGCGAGACCGTTGGCGAGGGTGAGGACTACCGAAGGCTTGTAGTAGAGCTCGGTGAGTCGCGAGGCGACGATGCCGATGATGCCCTTGTGCCAGTCCTTGTTGTAGATGACAATCGATTTCTTGTTGGTGATGAGGTCGCTGCGGCTTTCGATGATGGCGTTTGCCTCCTCGGTGATGCGCTTGTCGAGCTCCTTGCGGTCTTGGTTGTACTGGTCGATTGCGAGGCTCTTCTCGTTGGCGTCCTTGATGTCGCGCGCCACGAGTAGTTCGACAGCCTCGCGACCGCTCTGCATGCGGCCGCTGGCGTTGATGCGCGGGCCGATTTTGAAGATGACGTCACTAATGGTGAGCTCGCGGTTGCTCATGCCGCATGTGCGGATGATGGCGCGCAGTCCCATGTTGGGATTTGAGTTGAGTCGTTTGAGACCGTGGTAAGCCATGACACGGTTTTCGTCGACCATGGGCACGATGTCGGCGGCGATTGACACGGCAACGAGGTCGAGCATACCCTCGAGTTCGGCAGTTCCGATGCCGTTTGAGATCGAGAATGCCTGCATGAACTTGTATCCGACGCCGCATCCCGAGAGGTGCGAGCATGGATATGGCGATCCGTCGAGTTTGGGATTGAGGATTGCGACCGCCGGCGGCAGTTCTTCGTCGGGCACATGGTGGTCGCAGATGATGAAGTCTATGCCACGCTCGCGGGCATATCGAATCTCATCTATGGCCTTGATGCCACAGTCCAGAATGATTATCAACTTGACACCACGTTCGGCGGCGTCGTCTATGGTCTTGCGTGTGATTCCGTATCCCTCGTCGTATCGGTTGGGAATGTCAAAGTCGATTTCGGAGTAGAAATTCTGCAAGTACCTGTAGACGAGCGCGACGGCGGTAGTACCGTCAACGTCGTAGTCGCCGTAAACGAGTATCTTTTCCTTAGACCCCATGGCTCTGTTGAGCCGGTCCACAGCTTTGTCCATATCGGGCATGAGGAACGGGTCGTGGAGGTCGCGCAACGATGGGTGGAAAAATTTCTCAGCCTCGTCGATAGAGCGAATGCCACGCTGAACCAGCAGCTCGCTGATGGGCGAGACATTGGCATATCGTCGTGCCAACTCTGATTCGAGCTTCTGTTCTTCTGCGGAAAGGGGTAGATAGTTCCATCTACTTGTCATTTATGTTGTTTTTTTATTATTTTCGCTCAGGGACGGGTGCATAAAATCCCGTCGGTGCCATCGATGAGGAAGAGCCAATGGCAAAGGAGTAGAGTAACGTCTTGACAGACAGCATATATACACGTCGAGTGTGGCACTCTGACGGAGTGTCGAAAAGCCATGGCAGAGGAGAGTGGGTCACGTCAGACCCTATTTAGGCAATTTCGTATGCAAAAATAATAATTTTTTCCAACTTTTTTGTACGTTTAAGATATTTTAGTTTTGTTTCCTGCCGATATTGTGGCTCGGGGCATATCCTGACGTACAATCGAGGGGTCAGTCCTCGAGGTAGTAGACGATTGAGGAGACGACGCGCACCTTCATGATCCAGGGTCGCACGTCGCTGACGCTCTCGATGGAGAACTGTCCCTGGGACGCGGTCTTGATTTTGCCGACGTGGCTGTCGCTGTCCTGTGCAAAGCGGTCGGCTGCCTGGCGCGCGTTCTTGGTGGCGTCGGTGATCATGTCGGGTTTGATGGCGTTGAGGTCGGTGTAGCTGTAGTTGATGTATGAGTCGTTGAGGTAGATGCCCTTGTCGTAGAGGGGCTTCTGGTTGTCGAGCAGCGCGACAACCTCGCTGACCTTTGAAGTCTCGACGGTGATGCCGCCGGTCAGGGAGTATTTGGGTCCGCGCTCGTTGCCATAGTAGGGTATCTCGCCGATGTCCATGCGCATGACGTATATCGAGCTGTCGGCGATGCCGGCTGACTTGACATACTGGGTGAGAATGGCGTTGTTGCTCTCGGCGATGCGTGTCATCTCGTCGATGTTGTCGGACTTGAGGCTGTAGCGCAGCGGCGCGATGACACTGTTTGCCATAACCTCGCGCTCGGCGAGACCGCGGACAGTGACCTCGCGGTCGCGGAACGAGAAGTTGTCGATGCCTGCCTTGACAAACATCCCGAGGACTGCCAGTCCCAATGCCACAAGCAGCGCGGCAATAACGTTGCTGTATTTCATAAAGATCATTTTGATGGTTTAAAGAATCGGTATATGAATTATTGACTGGGCAATCCCCGGAAGGTTTATTTGGAGAACAGGGGAAAATGAGTGGATCAGGGGTTGACCATGTGGACGTCCATCTGCGGGAAGGGGAATGAGACGCCGTTCTTTGGCAACTCGTTGTAGATCTTCTCGTTGATGTCGAAGTATAGGCCCCAGTAGGATGAGCTTTGTGTCCATGCTCGCACCTTGAGGTTGACGCTCGAGTCGGCGAGTTCGTCGAGGACGACGACGGGGGCGCGGTCTACGCGGGGTGCGGCGGCTTTGGCAAGCATGTTTTCCTTGATGGCTGCGAGGCGGTGCACCATCTTTGGGTGACGGTGGAAGAGTCGGTAGAAGAACGAGCGGTTGTTGTATTCGGCTTCTTCCTGCTCGATGATTTCTTCTTCGGAGAGCTCTTTCTCTGCCTGCTGCTGTTCGAATGTCTCGATGTCGATTCCTGCTTGGCGCATCTCGCGGTCGTCCTCGATGTATTGCTTGACGACGCGGTCGTCGCTGAGGAGGAGGTCGAGAATCACCCTGCGGGCAGTCTCGACGTTGTCGCCGTAGCTGATGCCGACTGTCCAGTCGACGCGTCGGTAGTCTTCGCGCGACCAGTTGTTGATTGAGCCGGTTGACAGTCCGCCGTTGGGAATCGAGATAGACTTGTTGTCAGCGGTGTTGATGATGGTGTGGAATATCTGAATCTCGGTGACGGTGCCCGAATATCCCTGAGCCTCAATGTAGTCGCCGATTTTGTAGGGCTTGAGTAGCAGGATGAGCACGCCACCGGCGAAGTTCTGGAGTGTGCCGCTGAGAGCCATACCGACAGCGACGCCGGCAGAGGCGAAGATGGCTATGAACGACGATGTCTCGATGCCGAGGATGCCGATGGCGATGACCAGAAGGATGAAGTAGGACACGATGCGGTACATGCTCAGGAGGAAAGTCGAGAGCGATTTGTCGATGTTGCGGCGCAGGAAGATGGCCTTCAGCAGTCGGTGTACGCGCTTGATGAGGAATTTGCCGATGTAGAAAACAATGAGGGCGATTGCCAGGTTGATGGCAAATTTGATGCTGGTGGAAACCAACTGCTGGATGAGGTCGTCAAAAGACAAAGACTGTATGGCCTTCCATCCCTCGTCGGCAGCGTTGATGCTGTCGGGGATGGCGACCGGAGGAGTCTGGAGTGAAAACATCTGGTAATTGAAGGGTTAGGTGGTGGTGAAAGTTGTGATGAATGTCTGGAATCAGAGTTTGAAGAGCGACTCTGCAACGTCGGCATACCACGAGAGGTTGTTGTAGTTGCGCGAGGTATTGGTGGCGTCGCTTTCCTTGTTGAGGATGTAGGTCGAGAAGCCGCTGTGCTTGATGATGGGAGTTGTGTTCCAGAGCATAGGGGTGGCAGCCTTGTAGAGGACGACGTCGTTGAGGGCGGCGTTCCACTTCTCGAGCAGTGCCGGTCCGGTGGGGAGTGTGGCGCACAGTTGCTCGATGTAGTCGCCGAAGTCGCTGTAGTAGTAGGCTTTGTCGAGCGAGAACTTCTGTACGGTTGTATAGTTGACGACCGGTCCGGCGAGGGCGTATATGTCGCGTGTCGCCTGTGCGAGGGCGTCGAGCCCGGCGGTGTTGGTGACGGTCATCGAGCATGTGCGGTTTTCGCCGGCGAGAACGTTGTAGTAGTTGAATGTGTTGGTGGCAGCGCCGATGAGGTCGGGAGTCTCCTGGAAGAAGCATGGGATGTTTTTGTTGTATGGCATGCCTTCGAGGGGCACCTCGAGTACACTGGCGACGATGGTGGGGGTGACGTTGCGCAGCTCGTAGGCGACTTCGATGGTCGACATGTAGCAGCAGTCGAAGTAGACGAATGAGAATCCTTGTCCGCTGAGGACAGAAGCCAATGTGGTGACATTCATCTTCTTGCTGTTGTCGGCGCCAAAGGAGCGCTTGGGCGCTGATTCGGTGATTCCGTCCTCGATCCATCCGGTGGAGTGGCTCCAGAGCACGAGTCCGTAGTCGTCGGCGGGAGCGTTGGCCTTGACGTCGGCGATCACCTGCTTCATGCGGGCTGCGTTGATCGAGCAATATCCGTCGTTGTATGTCTTGATGATGTTGAGCGTGCCGGTATTGTCCATTTCGCAGAGCGTCTCTGTGCCGTCGGTAGCTGCGTGATAGATGAGCAGACGACCGTTGTTGAGACCTCCGGCAACGACTGCCGTGCGCATCTCGTCGATGTCCTTTTCGTCGTATCCGCGGCTGCCGAGGTCGTTGTTGGCAGCCATATAGACGAGCACCGTGCGGGGCGTTGTTGTCGGCCCGACGGGTTCGTCGGTTTTTTTCTTGCAACCTGACAGAGTTAAGATGAAGCTTAATGCTATGATACTGAGAAGGTTTCTAAGGGTAATTGGAGTCATGTTATATAAATATAGGTATGGTTGTGAATTATCTGATTTTGAGTGATTCGAGCATCTCGAACGCTTCGTCACGCGAGGCGTTGATGAGGTGTGGCTGGTGGGCGTCGCTGTTGACAACGACGGTGAGACCGGCGTCGACGATGGGCTTGAGCCATCTGGCGTCGGGGAAGAATCTGCCGTGTTCGACGCGGGCTTTGGTGTTGATTTCGACCACGAGGTTGGCGTCGATGATGTCGTTGACGAGCGCCATGACCTCGTCGCGGTACCAGGGTTGGTCCTCGATGCCGGGTTGGTAGTATGACGCGTTTTGTCCCACCTTGTCAAAGTGGCCGATGATGTCGAGACCGCCGGCGCGCACCATTTCGCGCGACTGTCGGTAGAAAGTGGTGACGACATAGCGAATGTCGTTGTCGAATTTGTTTGCCATATTGGCGGCAAAATGCTGGAATCTGCCGTCGATGTCCACCATCTCGCCATCGCGAGTGGGTATGAAGTGTATCGAGCCTATGATGTAGTCGAGCCCGAGAGAGCGGAAGTAGGGGTGCGATGGTCCCCAGTCGGCGTTGAGGTAGTCGACCTCCATCGAGCGCCAGAATCTGACGTTGGGGTATAAAGCGCGCAGTCGGTCCACCTCAGCGAAGTAGGCGGGCACGGCATCGATGTCCATGTTGCACGTCGACGGGATTGGCAGGGGAGAGTGGGGGCTGAATCCGTAGTCGCTGAAGCCCGCCTCGGAGGCTGCGCGCGCGAAGTCCTCCATGTCGGCGCGGCCGTCACAGAACTGGGTATGTGAGTGGAAGTTGTATAGTCTTGAGTTGGATGTCAGGGTTTTGAAGTCCATAAAACAGGTGATTGTATGTCAGAGGGTTGACGCTTCGGATGCCAGCGGTTTGTCGTTGGCGGGCGCGAGGCGCTTGCGGTATGCCATGAATGTGAGCATCAGCAGTATCGCCACGGCGGCGCCGCAAGTGACGGCAACCAGCCAGTCGATGCCAAATCCCTCGGGACTGGGCGCGAAGAGCAGATATGATACGCTGACGGCAGTCATGAACATGGCGGGCAGCAGGGTTATGATGTATGCCTTGTGGCGACGGGCGAGGTAGACGGTAGCGGCCCAAAGTGTGAAGACCGCAAGTGTCTGGTTGCTCCAGGCGAAGTAGCGCCACAGCACGGCAAAGTTGATGAGCATGAGCATGAACGTCACGGCGAAGATGGGGATGGAGAGCATGACGCGCTTGATGATTTTTTTCTGGGAGAATCCGAGCATGTCAGCAGCGATGAGTCGTGCCGAGCGCAGGGCTGTGTCGCCGGTGGTGATGGGCGCGGCGATGACGCCGAGCAGTGCGAGGATGCCGCCGAATGTTCCGAGCCAGTCCATCGAGATGGCCTTGACGACCGCTCCGGCGCTGTTGTTGTTCTCTGCCATGAATTGGGCGAGGTTTTCGTATGAGCCCATGAATGCGATTGTCGATGCCGCCCAGATGAGTGCCACAAGCCCCTCGGCGACCATGGCTCCATAGAAGACGGGTCGTGCGAGACGTTCGTTTTTGAGGCATCGCGCCATCATCGGCGACTGAGTGGCGTGGAATCCCGAGATGGCTCCGCAAGCGATGGAGACGAACATCATGGGGAACACGGGGTGGGCGTCGTCGGCGTAGCGGCTCCAGAGACCGTCGGCAAATCCGTCGTTGATGGGTGTGCCGCTGAACAGCAGGTAGCCCAGCAGTCCGGCAGCCATGAACAGCAGCGCGGCGCCAAAGACGGGGTAGAACTTGCCGATGACTTTGTCGATGGGCAGCAGGGTGGCGAGGATGTAGTAGACGAATATCGCGCCAATCCAGAATATGCGGTCGAGGTAGTCGGGGGTGAGTCCGGCAAGGAGGTCGGCGGGGGTGACGACAAATACTGCGGCGACGAGCACGAGCAGCAAGATCGAGAACACGCGCATGACGCGTTTGATGGCGGGACCGAGCTCGCGCCCTACGATTTCGGGAAGTGAAATTCCGCCCTCGCGAATCGACATCATTGCCGAGATGAAGTCGTGGACGGCACCGCCGAAGATGGTGCCAAAGACAATCCACAGGAATGCCGCTGGTCCGAACATGATGCCCATGATGGCGCCGAAAATCGGTCCCAGTCCCGCGATGTTGAGGAATTGTATGAGGAATACCTTCCACGTGGGCATGGGCACAAAGTCTACGCCGTCGTTGAGGGCGTAGGCCGGAGTGGGTCGTTTTTCGTCGATGCCGAAGACACGTTCGGCAATGGCGCCATAGATGAAGTAGCCGCCGATGAGTACGGCGAGGGCGATAATAAAAGAAGTCATGTCTGGATTAGAATTGGCGTGTGATGCGAATTGGCGAGTATGGATTGCGAAGAGGAGAGTAGGGAGGTTATTGCCTTGTCTCCATGCGGATTACGGCGTTTTGGCGGGTTCTGAGCCGTCGGTCGGCGTCGCTGACCGATTTCTCAAGTGAGAGGATTGTGGCCTTGACCGAGTGGTCTCCGGCACGGTACTGTCGGCGCATCACCTCGAGCTTGCGCTTGTCGAGGTCTGCAGCCTTGCGTTCCTCGAGCAACTTCTGCATCTCGGCGCGTGCCGAGGCGTTGGTGAAGTCGGAGAGCGAGGTGTATATCTTGCCGTTTCCGAGCGAGAGTGTGAACTCGTTGCCGTTGGCGGCTGATGCTGACGATGAAGTGCCGAGGTTGTCGAGAGCCTTGAGCACCGACTGGCGATTGAAGCCCTTGGGCTGTGTGGCGGCGATTGACGAGAGTTTGGCGAGGTCGGCGAGCCCGGGGGTGTCGGGGTCGTAGTTGACGCGGCTCTCGTTGGGAATGAAGGTGTAGATGGTGACCTTGCCGTCGGGTGCGTTGCGGTCGGTGGCAAACCAGCCGAGTCCGGTAGTCTCGTCGATGGTCATCATGTAGTCGTTGGCGGTGGAGTTGTAGGGCATGCCCACGTTTGAGCCGTCGAAGTATGAACCGTCGTCGCCGCGGCGGGTCATGAAGATGTCGTATCCGCCGATCGAGCCTTCGCCTTTTGAGCCGTAGTAGAATGTTTGTCCGTCGCTCATCATGAAGGGGAACGCGGCGTCGGCTCCCTTGGAGATGTTGGCGCTCACTGGCTCGATGTCTTCGACTGTGCCGTTGTCGAGCACGTCGGCGTGCATGAGCGTGAGGACTCCCGAGGCGTTGGGGGCGCTCCAGAACAGTTCGCGCTGTCCGGCGGGAATGAATACCGTGGACTGCGACGATGCCTTGGTGCCGGCGGGAAGGATTGACACGTCGGTGATGACGCCGGCGTCGGGCGAGAGCTTGTATGCCTTGAAGAAGTCGCTTTTGTTGACTTGTACCGAGTCGACTACAACAATCTTTTCGACACGGTCGAGCATGTTCTTGAGTGCGAGCGATCGGCTCTGCACATCCTTGGTCCATGCCGGCATGGCGGTTTTTTTCTTTGCCTTTGACAGCTTGGCAGACAGCTCGTCGATGTAGTTGTCAGCCGCCTCGGTGTCGTAGTTTGCCAGGGCGTCTTGGGCGAGAATCTGGTATGCGTCGTTGACACCGCGTGCTGCGGCAGCCTCGAGAGGCTTGACTGCCTCGGCGGTCTGTCCCATAGCCGAGAGCGTGGCTCCGAGGTAGTAGTTTGCGGTGCCGTCCTTGGGCGACTTCTTGACAATGTCGCGTAGGATGGGGAGCGCCGCATCATAGTTGCCGGCGTTGTATAGCGATTTTGCCTCGTCGATGGGCGCTGCCGAGATGGCAAGAGCCGCAGCCGAGGCGATGATGTATACTGAGAGACGTTTGAAGATGAGATGCATAGTGATGTCTTGTTATCTGATGTCCAACAGTTTGTGGGTTTGGAGTGAGAGTCGCCACCAGGGATGTGCCTCGATGTAGGCGATTGTCTCGGGGATGTTTTCGCCCGCGCGTGGCTGCAGGCACAGCTGTTTGGCGCCGGGGAATCGTTGCCGCAGTTGCTCGACGTCCTGGCCGTCGGAGCCCTGGAATACAATTTTGAGTTCGTCGACTCGGTCGATTGCGAGGTCGCCGTATTTTGGCGAGCAAGTCACCCAGTCGACTCCGGCAGGCGCGGGGCGAGTGCCGTTTGTCTCGATTTGGATGTGGAACCCGGCGTTTTTGAGTGCCGCCACCATCGCGTCGTCGAGCTGCAGGGTGGGTTCGCCGCCGGTGAAGACGATGTGTCTGCCGGGAAATCGCGATACCTCTGCGACAATCTCGGCGGCGGTCATGGGTGTGCCGTCGTGGTGGTCGGTGTCGCAGAACGGGCACGCGAGATTGCAGCCGCTGAATCGCAGAAAAACGGCGGCGCATCCGGTGTAGTAGCCTTCGCCTTGCAGTGAATAGAATATTTCGTTGACGCGATATTGCTTCATGTGATATTGTGCGTTATTCTTCGTCGCGGACGTATGACGCTGTGTTGCCTTCGCTCTCCATGACATCCACTCGCCAGCAGTTTTCGACGTTGTCGCAAATCCATCGCGCGAGGTTTTCGGCGGTGGGGTTGAAGTCGACAACCTCGTTGAGATTAGCGTGGTCGAGGCGTTCCATGACGTTGTTTTTGATGTGAGTGAAGTCGGTGACCATACCGTTGTGGTTCAACTCGCGGGCACGGCAGTGGACTGTGATGATCCAGTTGTGTCCGTGCAGCGCGGTGCATTTGCTGTCGTAGTCGAGACAGAGTCGGTGGGACGCCGAGACTTCGAGTCGTTTGGTTATATAGTACATTGTTGAGGTTGAAGTTTTTACTTTAACTACAAAATTACTCAAAATTTCGGGAACTGCCAACAATTTGTTGTTAAACGCACTGAATAAGCCAAAAGCGCTGTGAAGCTGTGTCGGAGCGGAGTGCAATGGGTGCGAATTGATACAAAAAACGCCCGGGACTGAATAGACCCGGGCGCCTTGAGATGGTATGTACCTTTGGAAATTATTTCACGAGGACTTTGGTGGTCTTGTCGGCGATGCGGCAGATGTAGAGACCGGGGGCGAGGGTGCCGAGGTCTGCCTGGCCGTTGCCGCTGACCTTGGTGGCGCGAACCACCTTGCCGGTGAGGTCATAAACCTGCAGTGTCGACGAGCCGTTGATGTTGTAGCTCAGGGTGTTGTTGGCGAACGATACCGACGAGCCGTTGGCGATGACGTCGTTGACACCGGCGCCTTCGTTTGACATCACGAGATAGACAGTCACTTTCTCGCTGGGAGTGGCGGCATAGTATGCCGAAACGGTCGCTTCCAATGTGCCTGTAGGCTCATAGGAGAGGAAGTTGCCGATATTGTAGTGGAGTTGGAGCTCTTCTTTGTAGTCGGCGGTGAGGTATTCGTATGTTCTCTCCATCACATTGTTATCGTTGGGGGTGATGCAGCCTCCGCCAATGCAAAGTTGTGCTTCAAATCCGGCATTTGACGGGTCGGTTGCCTTTGTTACGGCGCAGTGGATTGTCAGCTGACCTTTCTGGCTGCCTGAAACTTGCATGCCCGAGTCAAACTGGTATTTTGTACCTTTTCCAGGGATTGACAATGGAGCTTTGAGCTCGCTGATTGTGAGAGTTGAACCATTGGCAATGTTGTTGCCGTCTTCGTCGAAGAATTGGGGAGTCGCTGCCGACGCCGTGATGGCGCAGGCGAGGCCAAGGATTAGAGAGTAGATTTTTTTCATATCTAAAAATGGTGTTTGGAGTGTGGATGTTATTGTGATTGAATGTTGGCGATGTCGCGATTGACATCACCAACATATTGGTTTTCAGTCTGTGGTGACATGCGCTTCGGCAGCGTTGAGTACTCCGTCGCTGCTATTGTAAACAAATGCAACGATTGATAGGTTCTCGGAGTTCCAGCGAGCTTTCTTCGCTATCGAATGCTCGAAGGTCTTGAACACGTTGTCGGTGAGCTTGATATCCTCGCCATCAGTGCCGTTGACCGAGCAGCGGAACACATCGTCGTGGATGTATGTCAAGTCGTAACTGGAGCCGTTGAGCTGTATGGCATTGATGCCGCTTTCGACCACCCAAAGCTGGAGTTTTCCCGAGATGTCGGCTGTCGGCTCCAATGTTGTGGTGATGCTGATGTTGTCGCTGTCCTTGTCATATTGTGCTGACACCGAGATGTTGAGGTCTGTGGGCTTGGTCAGTTCGCTTGTGATTGCCGTTGCCCATGCCTTGCGATCGACAAGATCGCCGGTGCGGTTGAATACGCCGTTGGGGAATGACTTGACATTCCACATTTCGCCATATTTTACGCCCTCGGGCTGGCGCAGTCCGACGTATGGCGCTTCCTGGTCGTCTTCTTCAGCCCACGAGTTGACATCGGGACCGGCGTGGATGCTGACGGCGATAAACTTGTCGCCATACTGCTCCTTGAGCGCCTTGATGACGGCGTGGCCATCGGGACAGTTCATGCACCATTGGCCGGTGAATTCTTCGAGGAGAACGGTGCGGGTTGCCTCGACCGCCTCGACGGGCACAAATCTATCCTCGATTTTGACCTCGTCGCACGAAGCGAAGAGGAGCGCGGCGAGGGGGAGTGCCATGAGATATTTCTTGAAGTTCATTGGTGAGAGTTCGTTTTGGGGAGTTGTGAATCAGAAGTTGTAGCTGTAGGCGATCTGGAAGCCCTTGGTAGCCTCGACATATCGGCAAACGCCGCCCGAGCAGTTGAATCCGGCGCGGGTGCGGCCATAGGCGAGCATGAGTCGGTTGGCGCGATAGTTGGCAGTGACACCGCCCATGTAGTAGTGGGTCTTGGTATCGCCGACGTTCCAGAGGTCGCTGACGGTGAACATCAGGTAAGGGGCAACCGAAAGCTCGAGCATGCCGTATACCCAGTCTTTTTGGTCCTGGCGGGTGGTGAGCCATTGCAGTTCGGTGCGCAGGGTGTAGCGTTTGTCAAACTTGAACTTGCCGTCGAAGACAAAGATGTTGCTGTTGACGATGCCTCCGTGACCTTCGACAACGGTCTTGTTGTACTTCTGGTTCATGTACATGAAGTTGAACGAGAAGAGGTTTGACACTTTCTTTTCGATCATCACATTGAAGTCGTGGTAATAGACTTCGCCCATGCCGAAGAATCTGGAGGGTTGTCCTTCCGATCCCATTGGCTTGGTTGTGATGTCGGGGTTGGCGGGAGTATAGTCGTCTTTTTCAAGGCCTCGGATGTACGAAGCGTTGAATTTGATTTTTGTGCCATATCGACCGCCGAGCGCTGTGCGACGCTTGAAGTTGTAGGCAAAGTTGCCCTGGAATGCCCATTCGCCGCCGGCAGCCTGAGTTGCGTAGGGGTAGAGTGCCGCCACCGAGTAGGTGTGCTGGTAGGAGAATGCGGGCATGTTGTTGAGGAATGCCACCGACGAGCCGACGGCGCTGCGCTCGGAGCGGAACGCCATGTTCTCGCTGCGTTTTGCCTGGAGCAAGGCGCTGAGACCGCTCTTGGAGTATGTCGCCGAAATCATGGCTGCGTTGCCGGTGCGGTAGGTGTAGT
>X1_Eurasian_Beaver__coassemble_122_pt1 | contig 13089 bp, 10 predicted proteins | sample X1_Eurasian_Beaver__metabat2_high_PE_005 | metagenome-assembled genome bin X1_Eurasian_Beaver
GATGCACGCCCTCAACGGCGACCGTGTCAAGGTCACCGTCGCCGCCAACCGCCGCGGCGTAGAGCCCGAGGCGGTGGTCAACGAGATTATCGAGCACAACGACCAGACGTTTATCGGCACCATCAAAATCGACCGCAATGTCGCCTTCCTGCAGACCGACTCCAAGTTTCTTGCCAACGACATCCTCATCCCGCGGCGTCACCTCAAGGGCGGCGTCACCGGCGACAAGGCTGTGGTGAAAATCGTCGAGTGGCCCGAGGACGAGAAGAATCCCCGCGGCGAGGTGCTCGACATCCTCGGCTAGGCTGGCGAGAACACCGCCGAGATGCACTCGATACTCGCTGAGTTCGGACTCCCCTACAAATATCCCGAGTCGGTGGAGAAAGCCGCCGACAAGATCGACGCCGGCATCACCGACGAGGTGGTCGCCCAGCGCATCGATATGCGCGGTGTCACCACGTTCACCATCGACCCGCGCGACGCCAAGGACTTTGACGACGCGCTGTCGATACGCCGACTCGCCAACGGCAACTACGAGGTGGGTGTGCACATCGCCGACGTCACCCACTATGTCAACCCCGACACCATCATCGACAAGGAGGCACGCCAGCGCGCGACATCGGTCTACCTCGTCGACCGCACCATACCCATGTTGCCCGAACATCTCTCAAACGGCATCTGCTCGCTGCGTCCCGACGAGGACAAGCTCACATTCTCGGTGCTCTTTGAGATGGACGACAAGGGCAAGATTCACAACCACAAAATCGCCCGCACCGTCATACGCAGCGACCGCCGTTTCACCTACGAGGAGGCGCAGCAGGTCATCGAGACCGGCGAAGGCGACTACAAGGATGAGATTCTCACCCTCGACCGACTCGCCAAGATACTGCGCGAGGAGAGATTCGAAAACGGATCTGTGGCGTTTGACCGCGTGGAGGTGCGCTTTGAAATTGACGAGAACGGACATCCCACCAGCGTATTTTTCAAGGAGTCAAAAGACGCCAACAAGCTCATCGAGGAGTTTATGCTCCTTGCCAACAAGACCGTGGCGACTGCCATCGGTTGTCCCGGCAACAAGAAGAAACCCAAGGCGTTTGTCTACCGCGTGCACGATATGCCCGACCCCGGCAAGCTCGCCGACCTCGCCAACCTCTCCAAGACCTTCGGCTACAAAATCAAGGCTTCGGGCTCGTCGAAGGAGGTCAATCGCTCGCTCAACAAGATGCTCAACGACCTCAAGGGCAAGGGCGAGGAGAATTTCCTGTCGACCCTCGCCATCCGCTCGATGGCAAAGGCTGTCTACACCACCAAAAACATCGGTCACTATGGCTTGGGATTTGACTACTACACCCACTTCACGTCGCCCATCCGCCGCTATCCCGACATGATGGTGCACCGCCTGCTCGAGAAGTATCTCAACGGCGGCCGCTCGGTCAATGTCGAGAAGCTCGAGGAGCAGTGCAAGCATTCGTCTGATATGGAGCAGCTTGCCGCCAACGCCGAACGCGCGTCGATCAAGTACAAGCAGGTCGAGTTCATGGGCGACCGCCTGGGACAGGTCTACGACGGCGTCATCTCGGGCGTCACCGAGTGGGGACTGTATGTCGAACTCGACGAGAACAAGTGCGAGGGACTTGTGCCCGTGCGCGACCTCGTTGACGACTACTATGACTTTGACGAGAAAAACTACTGCCTCGTTGGGCGTCGTCGCGGCAACCGCTACCGTCTGGGCGACAATGTCAAGGTCAAGGTGGCACGCGCCAACCTCGACAAGAAGCAGCTCGACTTTGCGCTGGTCGACGACCGCAAGCCGCTGACCGATGCCCAGATGATGGGCAATGACGTGTCGGTCGGCAAAGCACTGCGCGACAGCGGCAAACCCTCTCGTGACAAAAAGAAAAAATCATCATCCAAAGGCTCCAAAACGACCAAAACCCGCTCGCGCCGCAAGAAATGACAATAGACTCGACCTACATCACCATCGACCGTCTCAGGGTGTACGCACGCCACGGCGTGTTTGCCCAAGAGACACTTGTGGGCAACGATTTCGAGGTGTCGGCACGCCTCGAGGTGAGTGTCCCCGACGCCATGAGTGACGACACACTCGAAGGCACCGTCAGCTATGCCGACGTCATCGACCTCATCAAACGCGAGATGTCGACCCCATCGCGCCTTCTCGAGCACGTCACCGCCCGCATCGCCTGCGCTATCGCCAGCGCCTTCCCCGCCGTCCTCGGCGGCACTGTCACCGTCACCAAGCTGCACCCCCCAATCTCGGCGCAGCTCGCCGGCGCCGCCTTCACCCTCACCTGGCACCGATAGCAACCAACATCGAAGACATTGTAATTATTGTTAGCACCACATTGACAGTGCGTTATCGCTGTCAATGTGGTGTAATATGCCATTTGATTTGGCGTAGAGGAAATAAAAAGAGACGGCGCTGGGCGTCGTCTCTTTCAATATTGTGGAGGGGGAGGGGTATCAATATTTGTCGTCGAATGACATTTCGTCGAAGCCTTCGCTGTCAAATTCGTCGGGGTTGTAGCCGTCGTTGCCATAGAACTCTTCGTCGAAGTCTTCGATTGAGTCTGCCTTGGCTTTTGCCTTGGCGTCGATTTTTTCTTCGAATATCTTGTAGTCGATGGTTTGGGGCGGTGGTGTTCCCAGGGATAGAGTGCACACGGGGTCTTTGAGTGTGCGACCGGTGATCATCTCCTTCATTTCGATGAAGAATGCGCGGTCGGTCATGTAGTCGAAGACGTAGAGCAGTTTCTGACCCTCGTCGTCGATGTAGTCCGAGAGGATGCACTCGTCCATGAGGTAGCAGTCTACGTCAGAGTCTGTTCCCATGTCTTCGAGTGTGATTTCCTTTTCCTTCTCCCAGCTGTCGTCGCAGAGGAAGAAAGAGCACATCTCGTGTTTGTCATACCCCACTGAGTCGCAGATCGCGTTTTTTAGGTCTAAAAACGTGGCGGTACTGTCGATTTTGATTTCTCTTTTGAAGTTGTCGACTTCATCAGAAACTAAGCGAAAGTTGAATACCATATAAGATTTGAGTAAAAATTTTTTGAACTTTGAAATTGACAAGAGCCGACGGCGTCGATCGATAAGTTTGAGATCCTCGGGCGATGTTAGTGCTCCGTTGAAGGGACGTTTGTGCGCAATTTTGGTTAGAAACCCCGAGGGCGCGGGCTCGTTGTCTTTTTTACATTGCGAAGTTAATAATTCTCTCTTGTATTTTGCAAATAAAAAATGACATTTAATCAAAAAATATTTTCATTAAACTTCATGTCAAGTTGTCGTTGTGAATTTTCGGGGGAAAGATGATAATTTTTTGGAAATTTGTATGTGCGGATATGAAAAAATCGCTATCTTAGCGACATTTTACGGATATTTGCTTTGAACCTCCCGTATTCTAATTCTATGTCCCACCCCCTTATTCAAGGACAATGACAACCAAGATTCTCAACTCTCGCCTCCTGATGGCAGTCGCGATGCTTGCCGGTGCCATGTCGGAGGCTTCGGCAGACAATTCGCTGCGCCTCGACTACATTTTGTCGGGTCGGTCGGGTTCCGCTCCCGAGGTGTCGCTTGTCGAGGTGTCGCGCCTCGCCACCGACAACACGCGCCATGTCAACATGGCGACTCCCGCGCTGGCTGGCAACGGCAGCATCACAGTCACCAATGCCGGCGACACGCTATACGTCAACAGCTTCTCGACACTCTTCAAGGAGTGGATGGAGACCGGCGACACTGTGCGTCGGGCGTTTGAAGCGTCGTTTTTCATCCCCGAGCCGACGCAGCCTGTCGATGTGAGCCTGCGCCTCACAGACAGCCGCCATCGCGTTGTCGCCGAGCATCACCATCGCCTCGACCCAGCCGACATACTCATACGCCGCATCGAGCGTCCGGCATACGCTGTCGACACGCTGCACCGTGCCACATGGCCCACGCCGATACGCGTGGCGGTGGTGGGCGACGGATACACTGCCGCCGAGACTGGCAAATTCCTCGACCGGGCGCGTCAGGCGACAGCCGCCATCCTCGGTCACGAGCCGTTTGCGACCTATGCCGACCGATTTGAGTTTGTCGCCGTGACCGTGCCGTCGCAAGAGTCGGGAGTCAGCGTGCCACTCCGCGGCGAGTGGCGCCAGACACCGCTGGAGACGCATTTCTCGACATTCTACAGCGACCGCTATCTCACCACGCCGCGAGCCTTCGCGCTCAACGACGCGCTGGCGGGTGTAGACTTCGAACACATAATTGTGCTTGCCAACACTGCCGAGTATGGCGGTGGCGGCATCTACAACACCTATAGCCTCGCCGCTGCCGACCACGCGCTGTTCGAGCCGGTGGTGGTGCACGAGTTCGGCCACAGTTTCGGCGGACTCGGCGACGAGTATTTCTACGACCACGACACGTTCAACGACACCTATCCGACGGATATCGAGCCGTGGGAGCCCAACATCACTACGCTGGTCGACTTTGACTCAAAGTGGGCAGACATGGTTGCTGCCGGCACAACTGTTCCCACGCCGGCGCCCTCGGGCGATGCCGACGACTGGACGACCGTGGGTGTCTATGAGGGCGCGGGCTACTCCACGCGCGGCGTCTATCGCCCGGCAGACTGGTGCCGCATGCGCGTCAACCGCGTGCCGGCGTTCTGCCCCGTGTGCCGCCGTGCCCTGTTGCGGGTCATCGATCACCAGACTGTCGAAAAATAGGCGGTTGAACGACGGATACGAAAAAAGCCGGCTCCATGTGAAGTCGGCTTTTTTTTGAGGTATGTTGGGGATGGATTATTCGGCTTTGCCGGCGCTGCCAAGCACGTTGACGATTTTGTGCTTGTAGAGCTTCTCCATATTGTCGCGGGCGGGACCGAGGTATTTGCGAGGGTCGAATTCGGCGGGCTTTTCGGCGAATACTCGACGGATTGCAGCGGTCATCGCGAGGCGGCTGTCAGAGTCGATGTTGATTTTGCAAACTGCGCTTGCAGCTGCTTTGCGGAGCTGTTCTTCGGGGATGCCGATAGCATCGGGGAGCTTGCCGCCAAACTGGTTGATGGTGTTGACCTCTTCCTGGGGAACCGACGACGAGCCGTGGAGCACGATGGGGAATCCGGGGAGTTTTTCCATAACGGCGTCGAGGACGTCAAATGCCAATGGCGGGGGAACGAGGACGCCTTCGGCGTTGCGTGTGCACTGTTCGGGAGTGAACTTGTAGGCGCCGTGGCTTGTGCCGATCGAGATGGCGAGCGAGTCGCAACCGGTGCGGGTGGCGAAGTCGATCACTTCTTCGGGGTCGGTGTAGGTGTGGTGTTCGGCAGAAACTTCGTCTTCAACGCCGGCGAGCACGCCGAGTTCGCCTTCAACGGTCACGTCATACTGGTGAGCGTAGTCGCATACCTGCTTTGTGAGGGCAACGTTTTCCTCGTAGGGGAGGTGCGAGCCGTCGATCATCACCGACGAGAAACCGCTGTCGATGCAGCTCTTGCAGAGTTCGAAGCTGTCACCGTGGTCGAGGTGAAGCACGATCTGGGGATGTTCCCAGCCGAGTTCTTTGGCGTAGGCAACAGCACCCTGGGCCATGTAGCGCAGGAGGGTGGCGTTGGCATAGTTGCGGGCGCCTTTCGATACCTGGAGGATGACGGGCGATTTTTCTTCGGCAGCAGCCTTGATGATGGCCTGGAGCTGCTCCATGTTGTTGAAGTTGAAAGCGGGGATTGCGTATCCGCCCTTGATGGCTTTGGCAAACATCTCACGAGTGTTCACGAGGCCGAGTTCTTTATAACTTACCATAGTGTTATATTGTTGAATTTAGTGAGTTTAGGCTTGAATTTGTAGGTTGAGGTTTCAGTGTACAAAGATACGAAAAAAAGTGTGGTTGTTATACTTAATTTTAATTAATTGTGCTCTGATTTACCGCAACTTGCGTGGCCGTCGGCGCAATTGTCCGGCGGGTTGACGTTTTGCCGTCGATATTAGCAAATCAAGCCCGAGTCATGACGCTGGGGTCGTTGAATCGGGCTTGACTGATATGGTTCATTGTGCAAAATGTCAGGGGATGAGGTTGTAGGCGCGGAACACCTTCTGGATTTTTTCGAGTGCCGTGGTGACCTGTTCTTTGGTGTGTGTCGCCATGAGGCTGAAACGGATGAGGGTGTCTTGGGGCGCCACAGCGGGCGAAACGACGGGGTTGACAAAGACGCCTTCGTTGAAGAGGTCGCGAGTGATGGCGAATGTCTTGTTGTTGTCGCGGATGTAGAGGGGGATGATGGGGGTCGATGTGTGACCGATTTCGCATCCCATGTTGCGGAAACCTTCGAGGGCGTAGTTTGTGATGTCCCAGAGGTGTTCCTGGCGCCAGGGTTCCTCGATCATGATGTCGATGGCCTTGAGGGCAGCGGCAGTCGAGGCGGGGGTGATGCTGGCGGTGAAGATGTAGGAGCGCGAGTGGTGACGCAGGAAGTTGGTGATCTCCTTGTCGGTGGCGATGAATCCGCCGAGCGAGGCAAAGCTCTTGGAGAATGTGCCCATGACGAGGTCTACGTCGTCGGTGAGTCCAAAGTGGTTGACTGTTCCGCGGCCGCCCTCTCCGAACACGCCAATCGAGTGAGCTTCGTCGACCATGACAGTGGCGTCATATTTCTTGGCGAGGCGCACGATCTCGGGGATGTTGGCAACGTCGCCTTCCATCGAGAACACGCCGTCGGTGACGATGAGTTTGACTTTGTCGGGCTCGCAGCGCTGCAGCTGTTTCTCGAGCGACTCCATGTCGTTGTGCTTGTATTTGAGCTGCTGGGAGAATGACAGGCGACGGCCTTCGATGATCGAAGCATGGTCTTGTTCATCCCAGAGAATGTAGTCTTCGCGTCCGGTGAGGCACGATACGACACCGAGATTCACGCCGAATCCGGTGGAGTAGATCATGACGTCCTCTTTGCCGATGTATTCGGCGATACGAGCTTCGAGTTGCTTGTGGAGGTCGAGAGTACCGTTGAGGAATGGAGAACCGGCACAACCGGTGCCGTATTTTTTGGTGGCTTCGATAGCGGCTTCCTTGATGCGAGGGTCGTTGACGAGACCGGTGTAGCAATTGGAGCCGAACATTAGTACTTTCTTGCCGTTGATGAGCACTTCGGGGTCCTGTTCAGATGAGATGGCGCGGAAGTAGGGGTAGATTCCGGCGGCTTTGGCTTCCTGTGGCGCGGTGTAACGTGCAAGTTTCTGTTGAAGTAGCTTCATAGTTTATGTGTGGATGATCGATTTCTTGAATTATAAACTATCTGAATTGATTGCAAACGTGTTTTAGCTGGTCGATTTGACATCATAGTTCGCATAAAATCAGGCTACAAAATTACTACTTTTTCCCATAACATTCAACTTTTTCAAGCAAAAACAAGCAAAAACACCGCTTTGTAACCAAAAAATATCCGTTTGTCCCCGACCGACGCCGCCGGCAGGCGGATGAGTCACTTGCCGCTGTCGAAAGCGGCGAATGCCTTGTAGACGTTGCTGTACGAGGCGGATTGTGTGTCGATGCTGCGAGCTCGCTTGCATGCTGTATCCACACGCCCTTCGCTCAGCAACTCGGCAACCCATTTTTCTTGAGACAGAAACCGCTCGTTCTTGTCAAACGCCGGGATGTACTTGCGCAGCACGTCAATCACGTCATTGGAGGTGTTGAAATGTCGCGTAGTGTTGAGGTAGTGAAGTAGAAACCAGAATTCTATAGATGGCATACTGTCGCAGATGATCACATTCTGGCTGTTCTTGTATTTGCGTTGCAATGCGTCGAGCTTTGCCTGTTCAAGTTTGTTGGTCCTGGCGACATCGGCGTCAAATACCAAAACGGCGATACAGAGGTCGGCAATGGCGTTGTCGACAAGTTTTTCCATCTCTTCGAGCGACTGCCGGGCAAAGTTGCGCGGCTTGCAAGTGTAGCGGTAGTTTTTCAAACGGCGCAGGTGTGTGAAGTATAGGCGCTCGGTCAGGCCTTCTCCGATGATGGTTATTTGGGGACTTTTGATAGTGCGTTCTTTGCGTGCCATAGTATCACATGATTACGTTTGGTAGCGCGCCCAATTGCCCGTTCATGTATGCGCGATGAATTGATGATAGTTTGTTCAGCCCTTTGAAGTCGGTGAGCGCGAACAGATTGCTGTTGCCATCCTTGTCTTTTTCGGTGAACCATACTGACTCTTTGCCAAACAGGTCGTCGATGTTCCGGAGTATGGGGTCGTAGTGCGAAGTGGCTATTATCTGCGACTGATTGTCACGTTGGTTTATGAATTTCATCAAGATGTATTCCATGAGGTTGGGATGCAGTGAAGACTCCATCTCGTCAACGCACATCAGTCCCTGGTGACGCAGTTGGTTGTAGATCAGTGACTCCAGTTCTACCATGCGTGTCGTTCCGTCGCTTTGGCATGACTCGGGGAGTGTATAGTCTTCCTCACCATTTTGTGTCTCGATGGTGTGCCCGAACAGTGCCGCCATTTTTTTGATTTTGATGTCCGAGATGTTGAAGTCGGCTTCTTTGGCAAATTGCATCAGATAAGACTTGAAGTCATCGTCCTCGAGTAGCATGTTTTTGGTGTCGGAAGATATTTGGGAGTGTGTGCCTTTCTGAAGGGGCATCATGCTTGAGTCTATCCATTGGCGCATGTTGTCGAGATAGGGAACCGCGATATTCACCTTTTTGAGTACGGCAAGCATCGACATGTTGCGCAAGCAGCTGATGGACAGTATGTCTGTTTCGGCTTGAGAAAGCTTGGCGACAGCCGGGTTGAATGTCAATTTGGAAACTCCATCCTCGTCAACACGGCTGAAAACCTTGGTCGGGCGATTGGTGAGATAGACCAGCAGTTCTTCGTTGCACACTTTTTCGGGGTTGACACGCAGTTGATACCAATATCGTTTGCCGTCGATATACATCTTGACCTCAAATTCGGTGTCGAAAGTCAATGCGTTCTGGCGCATGAGAAATGGCTGCACATCTGTGCCGTCGTCATTCTTGTTGGGTATGTTGTTCCAGAATCGACGCAGAAACTCGATGGCATCCAGTACATTGGACTTACCGCTGGCGTTGGCGCCGAGTATGACGATGAAGCGCAACAATTTGACGCCATCGGGCATTGTGACAGTACTGTTGGCTCTATAGACTCTATAGTCATTTGAGACCTCAAAACTGAGTTCTGCCTCGTCTCTGAACGACTTGAAGTTTCTGATTTTGATTTCCTGTATCATATCCTCGAGGTTTTAATTGCACAAAAGTAGGTAAATTCATCCAATTTAGCAAATAAAATTGTGGATATTTAGATTTTAATCGGAAAATGCGAGAAAAAGTTGCCATCTAAATACGTAGCCCCGATGGCGCGGGGCTATCGGGGCTATTGTGTGGGATGGGGAAATCGGTTGGGGTGACGATTACTCGCTCATGGTGCGGAGGAGTTCGTCGTTGTTGCGGGTGCGCTCCATGCGGTCTTTGATGAATTCCATTGACTCGATGGAGTTGCGGTCGCCGAGGAAGCGGCGCGAAATCCACATGCGGTTGAGGGTGTCGGGGCGCAGCAGCAGGTCGTCGCGGCGGGTGCTCGATGCCATGATGTCGACGGCGGGGAAGATGCGCTTGTTCGAGAGCTTGCGGTCGTGCTGGAGCTCCATGTTGCCGGTGCCCTTGAATTCCTCGAAGATCACTTCGTCCATCTTTGACGATGTCTCGGTGAGGGCGGTAGCGATGATGGTGAGCGAACCGCCGTTCTCGATGTTGCGGGCGGCGCCGAAGAATCGTTTGGGCTTCTGCAGGGCGTTGGCGTCGACACCACCCGAGAGGATTTTGCCCGATGCGGGAGCGCAGGTGTTGTAGGCGCGAGCCAGGCGGGTGATGGAGTCGAGAAGAATGACGACGTCGTGGCCGCATTCGACCATGCGTTTTGCCTTCTCGAGGATGATGCCGGCGATTTTGATGTGGTTTTCGGCGGGTTCGTCAAATGTCGATGCGATGACTTCGGCCTTGACCGATCGGCGCATGTCGGTGACCTCCTCGGGACGCTCGTCGATGAGCAGAATCATGATGTAGGTCTCGGGGTGGTTCTCGCTGATGGCGTTGGCGATATCCTTGAGCAGGAGGGTCTTACCGGTCTTGGGGGGAGCGACGATGAGTCCGCGCTGGCCCTTGCCGATGGGCGAGAACATGTCGACGACGCGGGTCGAGATGTTGCAGGTGGTGCCTGATGTGAGGTCGAATTTCTCGTTGGGGAAGAGCGGGGTGAGATGCTCGAAGGGCACGCGGTCGCGCACAAAGCGGGGTGAGCGGCCATTGACGCGCAGCACCTGCGAGAGTACAAAGTATTTCTCGTTTTCGCGCGGGGGGCGCAGGGTGCATTCGACGACATCGCCTTCCTTGAGGCCGTTGGCCTTGATTTGCTGCTGGGTGACGTAGATGTCGTCGGGCGAAGCGAGGTAGTTGTAGTCGGCAGAACGGAGGAATCCGAATCCCTGGTTGTCGACGTCGAGCACGCCCACAGCCTCGATGATGTCGGGGAATTCAAATCCCTGGTCTACGAATGTCTTGGACTGGTTCTGACGGTTTTTCTTGTTCTTTTTGCCGCCTTGTCCGGGAGGAGAAGCGACGACTTGCACCTGGCTGTTGGCTGTAGGCTCGCCGATGGTGACGGGCAGAGCTCCGATCTGTGCCTTGACTTCGGCAGGCTGAGCCACGGGAATCACGGGCGCTACGACCTGCTTGGACTGTTTGGCCTGGGCTTTAGCAGCAGGCTGTGGTTCGGGCTGAAGTTCTGGGGTTGCCGCCTGCTGTGCGGCGAGTTCGGCTGCGCGGCGTGCGTCCTCTTCCTTCTGGCGCTCGGAGCGAGGGGTGAAGGTGCGGCCACCGCCACCGGAGCCGAAGAATGAAGAGAATGATGATTTCTTGGGAGGCGCCGGCGCCTTGGGTGCTTCCTGTACTGCGGGAGCCTCGGGCTGGGGCTCGGGTTGGGCGGCGGCGGGAGTTTCTTGGATGGGAGCCTCGGCAACGGGAGCCTCGGCGACAGGTGTGTCGAATTCCATAGTGGTCTGTTGTGATGTGATTGGTGATGTCTCGTCGACCGCGGGCTCTTGGGCGGGTTCCGACGGTGTTTGGGTCTGGGGTGCGGGCAGTTCTTTGGCAACGTCGATGTCAACGTCGATGGCGGGAGCTTCCACGGGCTCGGTTTCGGACTCGGCGTTCTTTTTGGGGCGACCGCGACGTTTCTTTTCAGCGGTCTGAGCTTCTTCGGGCTGCTGAACTGGGTCGGCGGGCGTTGCCTCGGGCTGTTCGGCGGCAGTTTCTGCCTTTTTGCGTCTGCCGCGTTTTTTCTGTCCGGGGTTTTCGTCGGTTGACGAAGCGGTGGGTTTTATGTCTGCCGACACCATGCGCTGGCGACGACGCGGGGGCTTGGCGGCATCGACGGCGGCCTTGTTGATGGCTTGCTGGTCGAGGATGCTATAGATGAGGTCCTGACGTTGGTCGAGGTTGATTTTTTTAATGCCTAATGCCTCGGCTGTCGAGCGAAGCTCGGCGTCAGACATGCTGTCAAGTTCTGAAATGTTAAACATATGGATATGTGTTTAATATATTTTTCAAGAGTCTTGTTGTCCGTTGAATGGGAGAGCTGAAGACTTGATTTTGTTATTTTCTGTCGTGATAAACAATGAATGACGCGTTGTGAATGCAGCAGTCGCGTCGCGTTAAGCGTTCGTTTTGTTGTGTGTTGTCGGCAGATTAGTCCTGTCTGCCGGCATGGTTGGGGACGCTTTTGAGTTCCCGGGTTGCATTGCACATTATATATAATGTATATGTGCCGTGATGTTTTTGCTTGAGTGATTGTTTTTGTTGGGATGATGGTGCGGATTGAGTGCACCGATTTTTGGGACGATGTCGCAGAATCACAGAATATCGACATCGCAACGAAGAGTGCACGCTGGCACTTGTCAAGAGGAGGCACTGGTCGCAAAAAAAGCGGAACTCAGTGTAGGAAAATTTGAAAAGGGATTTGGGGAGGGAAATTCAAGTTCTTTTTGGGGAACATCGGTTCTCCCAAATTTTTTGGCGTGCCGTCGTGGGGCTTTGTCCAAAAAATCTTGCTTGAAACACTGCTCGCGGGCGCGTCGTATGTTTCTGGCGACAAAGATACAAACTTTTCGAATAATAAACAATAATATTGATATAAATGTTCAGTCAAAAATATGTTGTGCGGCATATTTTTGTGACTTTTTGATGTCAGAGCCGTAGTTTTGGGTCTAAAAATGCCGTGTCGCGGGGCTTGTTGTCGCGGACAAAAAATAGGGTGTTTTTATCCTAAAAAGAGAAAAATCGAACAAATTGAAAATTTTTTTGCGAAAAAAGTTGCATAATTAATTTTTGAGCGTTATTTTTGTGGCATAAAATATTTTAAACAGATATTTAGAACAATTACATACATCCCACCAACCGATACCTGGGCCTTGAGGCGCGGGTAGAAAAGCAAAAAGAGAATAAACGATGAGCCTGATTATTCCATCAAACTATCATCTCAAACTTTTGCCCGAAACAACCGAAATCGCCATCAAGCTGATAAAGGAATCGTTTCAGGATCGGTTGGCACGTTCTCTCAAGCTTCGCCGAGTGACGGCTCCACTTTTTGTCGAGAGCGGCACCGGCTTCAATGACGATCTAAACGGCGTGGAAAATCCTGTGAGCTTCTTTGTCAAGTCGCTCGGGACCCATGCCGAGGTCGTTCATTCGCTGGCAAAATGGAAGCGTGCCAAGCTCGCCGCCTACAATGTGGCGCCCGGCTACGGCATCTACACCGACATGAATGCCATTCGCGCCGATGAGGACGTCGACAATCTCCACTCGATCTATGTCGACCAGTGGGACTGGGAGAAGGCAATTGTCGCCGAGGATCGCACTCTCGCCTATCTCGAGGCAACGGTCCAGAAGATATACACCGCCATCAAGGAGGTCGAAGAGCTTGTCTATGAGGAATTTCCCCACATCACTCCGACCCTACCCACAGATATCACCATCGCCTATGCCGAAGAGTTGGCAAAGCGTTATCCCAAACTTAAC
>X1_Eurasian_Beaver__coassemble_129_pt1 | contig 12667 bp, 12 predicted proteins | sample X1_Eurasian_Beaver__metabat2_high_PE_005 | metagenome-assembled genome bin X1_Eurasian_Beaver
TTCAATTCTCGGTCCCGCTACCACGAAGAGCGCTGAAGCAAATGCTTCAGCGCTCTTGATTTTTCCCAACCTCCATTCTCGCTAACTATGGTCGTAATCATCCGAAAGGGAGCGTCTTTTGCAAGGCGTTTAGAACGGGTCAGATGCAAAACCCAGTTGAAGTGTTAAATAACTATCCGAGTTTAAAATTAATTTTAGGCGCATAGCTTTGATAGTCTGAAAAGGAAGAACGGGATGTAGTCCGACGCGATGAGAATTGAGAAGAAAAGATTATCTTTGCAAGAAAATATCATATCAAGCAATGAACGACAAGTTACAGCATAACGAACGCATCTCAGCCCACAAAGATAGTCGCGTCAGTCACTGGCAGCGCATACTTTCGTCGGTGTGTGGTATGCTACGCCGCATGGCATCGACCTGTAGCGCTCGAGAACATTCTCACCATTGCGATATACAGTCGTACAATGGTAATACCGAAAGTTGTATTTCGGTATTGCAGCCCACTAAAAAGACAAGGATAGCCTTATATTTGCAAGATAATAATAAACACGACAATGTACAAGAAGGAACAGATACCGCTGAGCAAGCTAAAGATGGCAGACGGCGAGGAGACAGTAGAGGAATGGATGAAAAAGACGCAGCCCGAAGAATGGTGGCCGATCGAGACCGAAGCGATATACGAGTGTTTGAGGAGGGGTTGGCCTCTTCACATCGGGAACATTCAGAGTACAGCGAGAGAGATCGACGCGAGGCGGAATCCGAAAGGCTGGTAAACATAGCCAAATTGTATGGTATATACAAAAGCCCAGAAGATTTGGAAGCACTCGGCATCATGCAATCAAAACCCAGCGGCGAAAGTATTGTATTTATTAGCCGAAAGGACAAAAAGGCATACAAGAAAAAAAATCCGTATGCTAAAACACCGATGAAGGGCTGTATTGAGCCAGAGGACGCTATCTATGAGCACCTCGTTCACAATTTGCTGTTCTCTGAGTCGAGATATGCATTTGAGGGCATCAGCGATGAGGACGGAGATGTTCGCATAATCTTGTCACAAGACTTCGTTGAATCTGTTAGCCAGCCCAATCGGGATCAAATTGTCAAGGCGATGGCTTTGCGTGGGCTTAAACCCGAAGGGAAGTATTCCTTCGGGAACGATTTGGTATCCGTGACCGATGTCATCGGCGACAATGTCTTGGTCGGCAAAGATAACAAGCTGTTTTTCATTGACCCAATAATATGTTTTAAGAAGCCAGTCAGAGAAGTATTGGCGGCTTTGGTCGGCAATAGTTGGTAAAGGCTGGGATACTTTGGCGGCGTGGCATTAACCCAATTTAACCAGAGGTGGATGGTGGAGTATTGGCATTTTTTATAAATTTGCAAGGTGTAGAAAATCACCTTAGAGAAAACCAGCATGTTGCGCCACCTATTTGCATATTCGTTTATAATGCTTTCCATCGCTACTGCCTTCGGGGGCAATCGCACGATTGTCGCTGATGCCGTGACGCACGCGCCATTGTCCAACGCGTCGGTTTTCGATTGCCGCGGACGCAGCATCGGCATATGCAACAGAGATGGCTCACTGCCCCGAATCTCAGCAGCAGACTATCCCGTCACTGTGAGGTATCTCGGGTACAAGGAACGCGCTGTCAATTCTGACGCCGTCGATACAATCTTCCTTGACGAAAACATCACCGTGTTGCCCGAATATGTCGTTGAGTCCACCCAAAACAAGATGCTCCACATCCTCGCCTATGTCCGCGAGTACTCGACACTGTCGACCTACACCGACACTGTCCAGCTGTTTCGCGAAAAGATGGTCGACTTCATGCTGCCCACCAAGGAGAAGCCAAAATTCAAAGGTTGGCGAACTCCGCGCGTGCTCAAGTCGAAGTCCTACTATCGTTTCACCAACATCCAGGGGCTCGACAGTGTCAGCGACAGATGCAACAATCACTTCTCGTGGAGCGACTGGCTGGGAGTATTGCCATCGGCAGAAATGCCGAAGAAGTTGCGCGCCATGTGCACTGGCCAAGACACGCTATACGGCAAATACAGCCCCACCGAGACATGGCAACGCAACGGCGATATGGTGACCCTCGACATAAATGTTCTTGCCGACACATCGAGCCGTCGATGGGTGCCCAACCTCTCGGAATTCTTCCGCGAGAACGTCGACTTCGAGCAATTCAGACTGCGCTACAACTACGACAACGTGACCGGCGGCACACTGTCGCCAAGCAACATCACGGGCTATTCGATGAACATTGAGTCCAACGGACGCGGCAGACAGATGTTCAGATTCAATCGTCGCGACCAACAATTCTATGTCAATTCCTACGCCGAAGTCTATATGCTCGACAAGGAATACATCACCGTCTCCGAAGCACGAAAATGGGAAAACAAACAAGGACAGTTTGACAACATGGAAATCTATGAACCTGCCGAAGCGCCCGAGTTGCAACCCGACATCCGGCAACTTGTCGAACGAGTAGCCAACATGGATCACATCAAGGTGAGGATGGCGCTCGCGCCCGACCAGAATCTCAAGGGCCGCGGTGTAGTCAAGCAAAACTTCGGTCAACGCGTACTTCAGATGTTCAAGGATGTCACCGGCATCAGCAGCTCGAGAGCCAACAAAAAATGGAACAAGGAATGGAAGGATGTTAAAAAGAGCATCCGCGACAAATCAAAATAATACCTCTACCAAATCCCTTATCCCTGAAACAACCTCCTGCATTATATGGCACACAACATCGCGATACTCGCATCCGGCAGCGGCACGAACGCCGAAAACATCATCTGCGCCTTCAAGAACAACAGCGCCGCAAATGTTGCGCTTGTCATCAGCAATAAGCCCGACGCCCCTGTGCTCGACAAGGCGGTGCGCCACGGCGTGAAGACACTGCACATTTCCAACGATGACTTTGTCAACAACCCCCGTCGAATCATAGACGAGCTGCACGACCGGCACATCGACCTCGTTGTCCTTGCCGGGTTCATGCGCAAGGTTCACAGCGACATCATCGCCGCCTACCCCAACCGCATCATCAACATCCACCCCTCGCTATTGCCCGCCTACGGTGGCAAGGGCATGTGGGGACATCACGTCCACGAGGCAGTGATTGCCGCGGGCGAACACGTGAGCGGCATCACCGTGCACTATGTCACCGACGACATCGACGGCGGCGCCATCGTCGCCCAACGCGAGGTGCCTGTCATGCCGCACGACACAGCCACCACTCTCGAGGAAAGAATCCACGATGCGGAATACGAAGCATATCCGGCAGCAATACTGTCGGTGCTCAAGAATTTGCCTGAAGAATGAATTAGGCGAGCAGAATCTCGGCTATCGCAGCGGCGCATCTGTCGCCATCAATTGCCGCCGAGACTATGCCACCGGCATAACCGGCACCCTCGCCGCATGGATAGAGCCCTGTCAGCTCGACATGGCACAACGTATCATTGTCACGGGGTATGCGCACCGGAGCGCTTGTGCGCGTCTCGCAGCCTATCATCACGGCGTCGTTGGTGAGAAAACCGCGCGATTTGCGGCCAAAGTCCACGAAGCCCTGACGAAGTCGGCGCGCAACACCCTTGGGCAACAGCGCGTCAAGATTGGCGGAATGTATGCCCGGCGCGTATGAGGTCGGCGGGAGAGTTTTGCTGCGGCGTTTCTCGACAAAATCAAGCATGCGCTGTGCCGGAGCATTTTGTGTGCCGTCGCCATCAGCGAAAAATTTCTTTTCTATTTCCTCCTGATAGCGCATCATTTTGAGAGCATCATCGCCGGCGACGTCCTCGGGAAGAACCTCGACAACCATACCCGAATTGGACCACTTGGTGCCGCGATTGCTAGGAGACATGCCATTGACCACCAGCTGACCGGGCTCACTTGCGGCGGGTATGATGAAACCGCCGGGGCACATGCAGAACGAGTAGACTCCACGTCCATCGACGCGAGTCAGCATCGAATATTCGGCAGCGGGGAGATAGCGACCGCGACCTTCGGGCGAATGATATTGTATGCGGTCTATAAGCTCCTGCGGATGTTCAAGGCGCACGCCCACGGCAATACCCTTGGGTTCAAGTTTGATGTCGCTCATGTCAAGCGATTTGTAGACATCGCGCGCCGAATGGCCGGTGGCAAGAATCACAGGGCCAGAGTAAACGCTGCCGTCAGAGCATTCCACACCAACGACCGCAGTGCCATCAACCAACAGACGCGCCACCTTTGTCGAAAAGTGCACTTCGCCTCCACAGTCGATAATGGTGTTGCGTATCGCCTTGATAACCTCGGGCAACTTGTCGGTACCGATGTGGGGATGCGCGTCAACCAACACGTCGCGTGTGGCGCCATGCTGATGCAGAATGCTGAGAATCTTGTCGACCGAACCGCGCTTCTTGGACCGTGTGTAGAGCTTGCCGTCGGAGAACGCACCTGCCCCACCCTCGCCAAAACAATAGTTTGAGTCGGGGTCAACAGTGCCCTCGCGACTGATTTTTGCCATGTCCTTTCGGCGCGAATCGACATCTTTGCCACGCTCGAGCAGGATGGGCTTGATGCCCGACTCAATCAGTCTCAACGCGGCAAACAGTCCCGCCGGTCCGGCACCCACCACGATGGCTACGGGTGCGCCGTCGGCAACCTTCGCATAGTCGACAGTCATAGGTCGTGATGCCTCCTCGTCGATAGCGTCGATGTGCACGCGCAGGGTGATGTTGACCTTGACTTGTCGCTGTCGCGCGTCTATCGAACGCTTCACGATTTCGGCAAGGGCTATGCGCTTGGGATCAATCGAGAGTTTTGCCGCCGCCAAACGCGACAGCTTGGAGATATCCGCCGCTTCGGCGGGAGTCACTGAGAGTTGTATCGACTGTGTCATGACTGGGTGTTGCCTTGTTGATTTGCCATTGAAGGCTTGTTGATAAGATGGTTGAATTTGATGCCTATGCGACGTTGCAGCACCAACAATGTGCCGATGGCGACGATAAAGGCGAGGAAGTCACTGGCGACCATGCTCATCCACACCCCGTCAACGCCAAGGTACTTGGGGGGAATCCACAGGAACGGGAGCAGAAACACGAGCTGGCGAGTGAGCGACAGGAATATAGACGGCAGTGGCTTGCCGATGGACTGAAAATAGTTCTGGATGACAATCTGAACCCCGACGACAGGATAGCAGATGAAGTAAATTCTGAAACCGCGCGAGGCAATGTCGACCATGAGAGAGTCGTTGGTAAACATACGGCTGATCACATCGGGGAAGCATTCGGTGACAATCCAACCGATGGCGGTGATGGCGGTGCCGATCATGATGCCCTTGTAGAGCGTTCTCTTCACGCGATCCCAGTTGCCGGCGCCGTAGTTGTAGCCGAGGATGGGCTGCATACCCTGTGTGACGCCAAAGACTATCATCACGAAGAACATCGTGGTGCGGTTGAGGATGCCATAGGCTCCGACAGCAATGTTGCCCTCGGCTCCGGCAGAGTCAAGCAATGCCTTGTTGAGGAATACCACGACAAGACACGCGCAACAGTTCATCAGAAACGGTGACAGACCTATCGAATACATACGCTTGACAATCGCGGGAACAAACCACTTGTATCTCAAATCGAGATGCACCGTGCTCTTCTTTGACAAGAAATGGTGCATGGTCCACATCGCAGCGCAGAGCTGGCCAATGACAGTTGCGATAGCAGCTCCCGAGATTCCCCAATCGAGCACAAAGATAAAAATGGGCGCGAGTATCACATTGACCAGCACCGACAACAGCGCCGAAATCATTGCCTTCTTGGGATAGCCGGTGGCACGCATCACATTGTTGAGTCCTATAAATATGTATGATATCGGTGTACCCAGCAGGATGACACGCATGAACTCGCGCGCATAGGGAATGGTGGCGTCGGTAGCGCCAAAGAAATAGAGTATTGGGTCGAGGAATAAGAATGTTATGCCACCGAACAACGCGGCATGCACCACGCAGAGCAGCATCACATTGTTGACAACCTCTGTGGCGCGCACAATGTTCTTCTGGCCAAGGAATATCGAACTGATGGCAGCTCCACCCACAGCTATCAGCGTGCAGAACCCGATGACGAGATTCATCAGGGGGAAGGTGATTGCCAAGCCCGAAATAGCCATGGGGCCCACACCCTGGCCAATGAATATGCTGTCGACAATATTGTATAGCGACGTCGCTACGCTGGCGATGATTGCCGGCACGGAGTATTGCAACAAAAGCTTCGAAATCGGTTTGGTGCCCAATGTGAGATTTGAGCCCGATGTCATGTCTTCACTCATTCGGTCTAATATATAATTTGAAACGGAACAACAAAATTACGTCAAATATATAACAATCTCAAAATTTATTGTTTCACTGAATATCCCTCGCCAAATTCAAAAGAGCGCTTAAATACGCTCAATATTAAATATATATTCACATATATTTAGTCTTATAAGCATATCCGGACAACATCAGACAAATATTCGACCGAAAAACCTCGGTAATTCAAAAATTATGCTTACCTTTGCACATACAAATTCACAAAATCATATTTAACATCTTTTTACTGATGAAACCCAACTGCTGTGCACTTTTCGACCTCGACGGCGTACTTCTCGACACCGAAGGAATCTACTCCGAGTTTTGGAGCGAGATGGATCGTATGTTCCCAACAGGCGTGGAAAATTTTGCCCAAGTTATCAAGGGCAGTACTCTCGACATCATCCTCGCTAAATATTTCCCCGACCCTGACGTTCAGGATCGCATCAAATACTTGCTCGAGAAGCACGAGCGCACCATGGTCTACCGTCTGTTTGACGGCGTGCCCGAATTCCTCAACGAGCTCAAGAAGCGCCACATCCCCATGGCTATCGTCACCAGCAGCAAGGACGACAAGATGCGCAGCGTCTACAACTGCCTCCCCGGATTCAAGGACATCTTTGACGCAATCCTCACTGCCGACGACGTGACCCGCTCGAAACCCGACCCTCAAGGATATCTCAAGGCTGCGGCACGCCTCGGATTCGCTCCCGAGAACTGCATCGTCTTTGAGGACTCAATCGCCGGAGTTCAGGCTGGAGCAAGCGCCGGCGCTTCGGTGGTGGGACTCACCACTACCAACCCCGCCGAGAAACTCTCGGTGGCAGACATCGTCATCGACCGATTTGAGGATTTCTCTGTCGAAGAAATGATAGCGATGAGCGTTTGATCCATACTCTACCTACACATATAAAAGACAACCGCGACCGATGAATGTCAGTCGCGGTTGTCTTGTTTATTTGTCTGGGCGATTATTCCTTGACAGCCTTGAAGCTCATGTCGAGACCCTTGACAGAGTGTGTGAGAGCGCCAACCGAGATAAAGTCAACGCCAGCCTGCCCGTAGTCCTTGAGAGTGTCGAACGTGATGCCGCCCGAAGACTCGATTTCGACAGTGGAATTTTTTGAGCGAATCAGCTTCACCGCCTCGGCAGTGCGCTCTGGAGTGAAGTTGTCGAGCATGATGCGGTCGACGCCATTGGCGAGGGCAGCCTCGATTTCCTGCTCGTTGCGCACCTCGAGCTCAATCTTGAGGTCTTTGCCATTGGCGCGGCAATAGTCCTTGGCCGCCTGAACAGCCTGGTCGATTCCGCCGGCAAAGTCCACGTGGTTATCCTTGATGAGAATCATGTCGAAGAGACCGATGCGGTGGTTGGTGCCACCACCGATTTTCACAGCCTCCTTCTCGAGCATACGCATTCCGGGGGTCGTCTTGCGGGTGTCGAGCACACGGGCTCCGGTTCCGGCGAGGCAATCCTGATAACGGCGAGTCGTGGTGGCAATGCCGCTCATGCGCTGCATGATGTTGAGCATGATGCGCTCGGTCTGAAGCAGCGAACGCACGGGACCTTCGACCTCAAAAGCGATGTCGCCGGGCTTGACAGACGCGCCGTCATTGATATAGACGGTCATCTTGAGACTGGGGTCAAACTTCGCAAAAACCATCTTTGCGATTTCGACACCGGCGAGAATGCCGGCTTCCTTGATTATGAGACGCTGACGACCCATAGCCTCGGCGGGAATGGTGCTGAGTGTGGTGTGGTCGCCATCGCCGATATCCTCGGCAAACGCAAGCGTCAAGAGATCATCGATGAGTTCTTCTTTTGTCTTCATATTTTTTCAATGCATTTGATATTCTGTATTAATAATGCAAAATTACAAATAAAAAACGAGATTATACCCCACAACACACCTCGGCACAGTTCACAATGGCAAGAATTTTGATTAATTTTGCATGAGAAATCACCAATGCACCGAAATTTGTATGAAGATAATCCTGCTGGCGGTAGGCGCCACGACCGACAAAGACCTCTCAGAGATGATAGCCCGCTACGTCAAACGCATCGGGTTCTACGCGCCGTTCGAGATGCGTGAGTTGCGCGATGTCAGAACCACCAAGGCGATGACTGCCGACAAACAGAAAGAGCTGGAAGGAGAACGCATCATGGCAAACATCAAGCCCGGCGATCATGTTGTGTTGCTCGACGAGCGCGGCAAGATGCTGACCTCGCGAGAGTTCGCCAACACCATCGACCGCCACATGGTGACTTTGCAACGCGACCTGATATTTGTCATCGGAGGTCCATACGGGTTCTCGCCCGACGTCTACGCCCGCGCCAATTCCCAGCTGTCGCTGTCGCGCATGACGTTCTCGCACGAGATGGTGAGGCTGTTCTTCACCGAGCAAATCTATCGCGCATTCACTATCCTGCGTGGCGAGCCCTACCACCACGACTGACGCGCGAGGACATAATATTTCGCCCTTGCAACCGTTATAATATTATTATCACACCTTCACGGCTATCAATGGCACGAACAATCAAGAATATCATCACCCTGGCCTTTCTGGCATGCGTCATTGGCGCCAATGCCCAGGATGGTTCTACGGCATACAATTTCCTGAACATAACCTCGTCATCGCGCATCTATGGTCTTGGCGGACAGAATATTTCGCTTGTCGATGACGACCTGACTACCGCCGACCAGAACCCCGCCCTCATGGGGCAGGAGATGTCGGGACAACTTGCATTCAACTACATTAGATATGTGGGCAGCTCCAACTTTGCCGGCGTGAAATACGCGCAATCCGTTGGCTCTCACGGCACATGGGCGGCATCGATTCAGTATCTGGGCTACGGCTCGATGAAGGAGACCGACGCCGCCGGCAACATCATCGGCAACTTCTCGGCACAGGATGTCTGCTTTGGCGGCGCCTATTCTCACGACATCACCGAAAGACTGCGCGGTGGCGTCGCACTCAAGATGATATACAGCGCCTATGCCGACTATTCGGCATTCGCACTTGCCACCGACCTCGGCATCAACTACTACAATCCAGAGTCTGACATGTCTCTATCGATGACCGTTTCAAACCTCGGCGGACAGGTCAAGCGTTTCGACGAGAGCTACGACCGACTGCCGGTTGACGTGCGACTCGGATGGTCACAATCGTTTTCGAGCTTTCCAGTGAGATTCTCGGTAACAGCCTGGAATCTCACCAAATGGCATCTGCCGTTCTACAATGTCGGCGACGGTACTACCGACGAAGACTTCGTAAAAAAAGACTCATTCTCATCCAACCTGTTCAGACACCTCGTGTTTGGCGCCGACATCATTGCCTCGCCCAACTGGTATCTGGGCATCGGATACAACTATAAGACACGCACCGACATGAGCACCTACTCCCGATCATTCTTCTCGGGATTTTCGCTCAGCGCCGGTTTGATTGCCAAGAATTTCAATGTTGGCGTGGCGTTCGCCCAACCTCACAAATCGGCGACGACATTCATGCTCAACTTGACACTCAATCTCAAAGACCTATTGAACAGATGACAACCCTACAGACCCCCCACTCCATAATCATCGCCATCGACGGCTACTCGTCCTCTGGCAAAAGCACGATGGCAAAAGTTCTCGCCAAAACGCTCGGCTACAGATACATCGACTCTGGAGCAATGTATCGTGCCGTGACGCTCTACGGCATTCAGCACGGCATGATTGAAGCCGATGGAAAGCTCAACACCGACGAACTCATAGCCGCGCTCCCCGAAATCAGCATCGACTTTGCCATTGCCGGCGACGGCTCGCAGCACACCATGCTCAATGGCGTTGACGTCGAATCACTGATCCGCTCGCTCGACGTGTCGGCGCACGTGTCGGAAGTTGCCGCCGTGCCCGAGATCAGACACGCCCTGGTGGCAATGCAACAATCGTTTGGCATCTCGCGTGGTATCGTGATGGATGGGCGCGACATCGGCACCACCGTGTTCCCCGACGCCGAGGTCAAGATCTTTGTCAACGCCTCAGCCGAGACTCGCGCTCAGAGACGCTATGACGAACTCACCGCCAAGGGCGACCAGGTGTCATACGAGGACATTCTCGAGAATATACGCCATCGCGACCACATCGACGAGACACGCGCCGAGAGCCCGCTGAGACGAGCCGACGACGCCGTGGACATCGACAACTCGCAGATGTCGCGTGAGCAACAGAACGAGATATTGCTCGAAATCGTCAAAAAAGCAATCGAGGCGAAATGAGTGAGGAGAAACAGCAACACGACATCCCCGTCATCGAGATAGACCCCCGCTCGGGCTTTTGCTTTGGCGTCGTCAACGCCATCAAGCAAGCCGAGGAGCAGCTGTCACGTGGCGGCACACTCTATTGCATCGGCGACATCGTGCACAACAATGCCGAGGTCGAACGCCTCAGGTCAATAGGGTTGCACACCATCTCGCACGACGACCTCAAAACGCTGACCAACGCCCGCGTGATGTTGCGCGCACACGGCGAACCCCCATCCACATACGAGACCGCGAAACGCCAGGGCATCACCATCGTCGATGCGACATGCCCTGTGGTGCTCAAGCTGCAACAGCGCATCAAGGAAACATACGACAAGATTCACGCCACTGACGGTGACAACACGCAGATTGTCATATACGGACGCATCGGGCACGCCGAGGTGAACGGCCTTGTCGGTCAGACCGACGGCAAAGCCATTGTAGTCGAGGATGTCAGCCAGCTCGACAAAATAGACTTTTCAAGACCGGTTGTGCTCTACAGTCAGACGACAAAATCACTCGAAGGGTTCAACCACATCGTCGAAGAGATCAAAAACCGACTCGACGAAGGACTCACATTTGAATTCTATGACACCATCTGCCGACAGGTTGCCAGCCGCGTTGACCGCCTGGAGCAATTTGCCACCACCCACGACGTGATTCTCTTTGTAGCCGGTGAAAAAAGCAGCAACGGCCGCATACTCTTCGACCGCATTTCGTCGGTCAATCCCCGCTCCTATATCCTCAACGGTCCCGAACGACTCACGCCCGACATGGTTGAAGGTGCGGCGTCAATCGGCGTCTGCGGAGCCACATCGACCCCACGATGGCTCATGGAAAATGTCGCTTCTCACGTAAAAACATTCTTTGAATAATGATTCACAACAAGATATCACGACGCGCGACTCTCCTGCTCGCGACATTCACAATATTTGCCATATCGCTCGCCACATCGTGCTCTTGCTCATCATCAAGCGAGGACGACACTGTCAAGCGCTCATCGCTGCCACGCGACATCACCGAGAAACTGATGGAACACGGCCGCAATGACGCGAAAAAAGCCATGGAATATCCCGAAGACAGTTTTGAGCGCGCCAACGCGCTGCTCTACATTCGCGCCACTGAGTCAAAGCTTCGCGCCAAAGGACTGAAGCAAAGCGCCGACATATACATCCACGGTGCAAACCAGGTGATCAATCAACATCAAGAAGCTCACGAATAATAGCGTCGCTGCGCAACCATCGCGACTCGGGAATGCAGACGCGATGGTCAGTAATTTCCAAATCCCCTTCCTGCAAACCTGCCGCGCGACGCATCAGCGCGGCGAGTTGTCCGGCACTCATTCGAGACTTGTCAATGCCCTCGAGTGTGCGCAACCGCGTGAAAATGTAGTCATTGAGACGGTCGCGGTCGTCTTCCTCGTCAACCACAAATGCAGCGCCTCGCTCGGCTATTCCCTCCAGGTATTTCTTCAGATTTGACGGGTTGAATCTTCTCGTCACGCCATCAAAGCTATGCGCTCCGGGACCAAGTCCCAGATACGGGGTGCCAAGCCAGTATGACGAATTGTGTCGCGACCGGTATCCTTGCCGTGCGTAGTTGGATATTTCGTAATGTTCAAAACCGTGCTTGCGTGCCGACGCCGAAAGCGCGTCATACATCGCTGCAATCGTGTCCTCGTCGGTCTCCTCTATTTTGCCCGCCTGCAACATCGCGTGGAGACGTGTCCCCGGCTCATAACTGAGACAATATGCCGAGAAATGCTGCGGCGAAAGTTCCATCATCTTGTCCAACGACCGCTTCCAAGACGCCAAGTCCTGACCCGGCAAGCCATAAATCAAGTCAAGACTGACATTGTCGAAGTGGCGTTTCAATGTGAGTGCCGCATCGATTGCTTCTTGTGCCGAGTGTCGGCGGCCTATGCTCTTGAGCTGGTCGTCATCAAAACTTTGTATGCCCATGCTCACTCTGTTGACGCCACAATCGCGCCATGCCGCGCAACGCTCGTCGCTGACGTCCTCGGGATTGACCTCGATGGTAAATTCCTCAACGTCATCAC
>X1_Eurasian_Beaver__coassemble_130_pt1 | contig 12662 bp, 12 predicted proteins | sample X1_Eurasian_Beaver__metabat2_high_PE_005 | metagenome-assembled genome bin X1_Eurasian_Beaver
CGCGCCTACGCCCTGCGCCCGACCCCCTACGTCGAGCGCCTCCTGCAGTAACCCCAAAACGTACGCACACCCAAAAAAACAGCGACAGAGATATTGCTGTCGCTCGTCAACCTCGTCAACGCAAATTCTGACGTCAAAACAAGGTGGGGCTATGCAGATATGCGATTATTTTATTACCTTTGTAAAGTAATAAAATTGTTATCTGATATGGCAAAAGCAAAACCGTTTATCAAGTGGGTTGGCGGCAAAACACAACTCATCGACCAACTGGAGGCGTTGCTCCCAGCTGACTTTGATTCATGGCGTAACGCTACCTACATCGAGCTTAGCAATGGATTTGGTTTTATATGAATCTCGCACTTAACACTAATATCTCGTCAACCTATCACAGTAACAGTCAAAGAGCACGTGTCACTACTGAAAATTGGATGCGTGAAAACATGTTTTGTCCGATTTGTGGCGAGGAACACTTGGTGCAGTTTGAGGCAAATCGTCCTGTCGCAGATTTTTTCTGTTCAAAGTGCAGGCAAGAATATGAACTCAAAAGCAAGGAAGCATTGTCTTTGGGTCCGATTATAGCCGACGGTGCATACGATACTATGATTGAGCGTATTACTTCAAACAATAATCCCAACCTTTTCTGTCTTACACACAAAAATGATGTGGTCAATAATCTGATAATGATTCCGCGATATTTCTTTACTCCCGACATCATCATAAAGAGGAATCCTTTGGCAGAAACTGCGCGTCGTGCCGGTTGGACTGGTTGCAATATCGACATCTCGGGTATTCCGGATGACTGCAAGGTGCATATAATCGACTCCGGCATAATTAGCGACAAGAATCCGATTATAAACAAATATAACAAAATCAAGAACTTGCAGATGGGGGATATCGAAAGCCGCGGTTGGCTGATGGATGTGCTCCTCTGCGTGAACAAAATCAAGGGCAATGAATTCACGTCGGATATGATATATGCATTTGAATCAGATCTGTACAGCAAGCATCCCAACAATAACAATGTCAGAGCCAAGATCAGACAGCAACTGCAGTTATTGAGGGACCGTGGTTTTATCGAATTTACATCACGCGGTGTTTATCGCAAGATATAATCGGTTCCAACAACCATTGCAGGAACTGTTATAATAGCAATATGCTCATAGTGGCGTATCTATTGCACTAAACTCAAAACATTAGAACGTGGTCTAAAAATTAGATCATAATTTAACAATCCACAAATCTTCACAAGATCGTCAAATAATTGAGTGTCAATTATTAGCAAACGGTTGCAATTGATCTTTTTTGATCACGAAAGTTATTCTTTGATCTATTGCCAATGATCTGATTTTTAATTACTTACTTTGTTGCGTAAAGCAATGAAGTACAGTGTAAAAGTCAAGGAAACCCTCAGCCGTATGGTGCATGTTGATGCGCCAGATTGCTTCATTGCCAAGCAAATTATTCGAGACAAGTATAAAAAATCCGAGATAGTCCTTTCGCCTGATGACTTTGAATCTGTAGTGTTCGAAAACGAGGCAAGCGGGATTACGCCATTTTTCAAATCAGACAGCAAGGACTTCACGCTCATACAGGGGGATTGTGTGGAGACGCTATCTAAGTTTCAGTTCAAGTTTGATATGGTGTTTGCCGACCCGCCTTATTTTTTGTCGGGCGGAGGCATATCGTATCAGAGCGGCAAGGTGGTGTGCGTTGACAAGGGAGATTGGGACAAGCCGACTACGCCCGAAGATATGGACGCGTTCAACCTCAAATGGTTGGCAGCGTGCCGCGACCACATGAAGGATGACGCCACGATATGGATATCGGGCACGCATCACAATATATTCAGCGTTCAGCAACAGCTGCTGAAACTTGGTTTCAAGATATTGAACGTCATCACATGGGCAAAAACCAATCCGCCGCCTAATATTTCGTGCCGATTCTTCACCTACAGCACAGAGTTCATAATTTGGGCGAGAAAAAAGCCCAAAGTTGCTCATTACTACAACTATGACCTAATGAAGATGTTGAACGGCGGCAAGCAAATGACAGATGTATGGTCGTTGCCCGCCATCGCCAAGTGGGAAAAATCGTGTGGCAAGCACCCTACGCAAAAGCCGTTGGGGGTGTTGTCGCGCATCATCCAGGCAAGCACAATGCCCGGGGCGTGGATTCTCGACCCGTTCAGCGGCAGCGCGACCACCGGCATTGCCGCCAATCTGCTGGGAAGAAGGTTTCTCGGTCTTGAGATAGAGGAAGAATTTCTGAAGATGGGTGCAGCCCGTCGACAAGAAATCGACAATCTGAGTATTCGCCACAACTACATCGACCGTCTCGAACGCGCCAATATCATCAGGACCGACGCCGCCCACGCAATCATTTCAGAGCCCGAGCAAGAATACTGCGTGCCGTGGCTATGATGCTGTATCATGTTTTTTATTTAACAGCTGTTGTCAATGGGTTTAGAACCTGTCAGTAATGACTGATGTCATGACGAAAGCGGGCGCGAATTTTCGCGTCCTCTTTTGTTGTGGGGATGTTGAGGGGGTTATGGCTGTTGGGGGATGGCGATGGCGATGGATTGCGCGTCGGGGGCTGGGAGGTGGATGATGGTGTGGGATTCGGTGGCTGAAGAGGTGGTGACGGTGGCGGCGTCGAGGATGGGGGAGAGGTCGATTTGGGCGGCGAAGTCGGCGGGGTGGAGGGCTGAGGCTTTGAAGATGGCTTCTTTGGCGGTCCAGGCTTTGAGGAGGGTGGGGAGGTCGTCGCCGACGAATGCTTGTTCGGCGGGGGAGAGAAATCGTGTGGCTACGCGTTGCAGGGTGGGGCGCTGATGGTCGATGTCGACACCGATGACGTGGTGTGCGACGGCGAGCAGGGCGTGTGTCGTCGAGTGACTGATGGAGATGTGGATGCCGGGATGGGCGGAATCGTCAATATAAGGCGCTCCGTCGGCTTTGTGGCGCAAGGTGGCAGAAGTTCCAAAGACGGCTGTCAAAAGCCGCAAAACAGCCTCTTTTTCGCGTTCTCGGCGATTTTGCGGCGCGGATGCGCCCTCGCCGTCTATCGCGGTGAGGTAGAGTCTGATGCCGTGGGGCGCGTCGATGGTGAGGATGGGGGTCATGGGCGGGGGCTGAGACTTTGCATCATGCGGGTGATGTCGCGGGTGATGATGTCGAGCATGGGCGCCACCGAGTCGGCGGCGGCTGTGGCGGCGTCGCTGAAGAGTGTCGCCGAGACGATGGTCGATGTCACCGAGTCGGCGGCGAGTGCCTGCACGGGGGTGTTGATGCCGGGGCAGACAAAGATGGTGGCGTCAAATCCGCCGTCGCTCTTGATGTCGGTGGTCGTGGGTCGGGCGCCGCCCAGGTTGAGCGACACGCGCTCGATGCGGTCGTCGAGGCGCCGGTCGAAGTCGCGGCGGCTCGAGCGTATGGCGGTGACGTAGACGGTCATGCCGTATCGGTCGTAGGTGATGTCGGCGCCGCTGACACCGGGCTCGGTCGAGTCCTTGACGGTGAATGCGGCGTGGGTGTTGGCGTCGAAGGCGACTGATGGCAGCTGTCTGAGGGTGTAGGCGGTGTCGTAGGGCTCGACGCGCGGATATGCCTTGCGGCGCGGCACGGCGGTGTCGTTGCCGCCGTCGGAGCACGAGGCGGCGAGCATGGCGAAGGCGCCGATTGCTATGATGTGACGGATGTTCATGCGTGCTGGATGTCTGGCATCACCTTGACGCGAACCTCGGTGATGCGGTGTCCTTCGACCTCGAGGATGAGGAAACGGCAGCGGCCGTAGACCAGCGGCTCCTTCTCCTTGACAAAGTCGCCCTTGATGGCGAGCAGCATTCCGGCGAGAGTCTCGACGTCTGACGCCACCGCCTCGTATTCCTCGGGGTCTTGCCCGGTGATGCGGAAGAAGTCGGTGAGCAGCGTGCGCCCCTCGAAGATGTAAGTGTCGTCCTTGAGGCGCTTGAATGTCTGTTCGTCCTCGTCGTATTCGTCGTTGATGTCGCCGACAATCTCCTCGAGGACGTCCTCGAGGGTGACTATGCCCTGTGTGCCTCCAAACTCGTCGACGACGATGGCGAGGTGCAGCCGGCGTCGGCGGAAGTCCTCGAGCAGGTCGTCGATCATGCGCGACTCGGGCACGAAGTAGGCGTCGCGCAGCAGGCTCTGCCACTTGAATCCGGGGTGGGGCTTGCCGATGTAGGGGAGCATGTCGCGGGCGTAGAGGATGCCGCGGATGTTGTCTTGCGAGCCCTCGCAGACGGGCAGTCGCGAGTATCCGCTGTCGATGATGACGCGCATCACCCGGTCAAAGTCCCACGAGAAGTCGATGTCGGTGATGTCGATGCGAGGGGTCATGATTTCAGATGCCGTGGTGTCGCCAAACTTGAGGATACCCTCGAGCATCTCCTTGTTTTCCTCGCCCTTGACGTCGGTGATTTCGAGCGCCGAGCTGAGTTCGTCGGTCGAGATGTTGTGGGCGCGCTTGGTGACCATGCGTCTGACGATGGATGTCGACTTGACCATGACGCGCGACAGGGGCTTGAAAATCGTCATGAAGACGATGAGGATGGTGGCGGCAACCGTCATCCAGCTCTTGGGACGGCTGTTGGCGATGAGCTTGGGGAGGATTTCGCCAAAGAGCAGGATGAGCAGCGTGAGCAGCACAGTCTGGAGGATGAAGCTGAGAGCGTCGGGCATGCCGGCAAAGACCGGTCCGAGGGCAAAGTTGGTGAGCACGACAATCGAGACGTTCACGAGGTTGTTGGCGATGAGAATTGTCGCCAGAAATTGCTCGGGACGCGAGAACAGTCGTTTGAACATGGCACCGTCGCGCCGGTCGGCGAGCTCCTCGCGATCGGTGGCTGACAGTGAGAAATAGGCGATTTCGCTGCCGGAGATGAATCCCGACAGGAACAGGCAAAGAAATGCGATTGATAGAGCGACGATTTGCGCCAGTGAGAAGTCCAAGAACAGAAGTTTAAGTTAAACGAATATTTGTGTGTGTCCCCGCGCACGGGCAGTCATGGTGGCGTCAGGTGCGCGGAGGTGGGGGGATCATTTGTTGTATTTGAGGAGCATTTCAGAGAGGATTTTGACGCCCTCGCCGGCGCCAGCCTTGATGACGGTGACGTTTGAGGGCACTGCCGCGGGGTTGGGGTCGATGTAGTAGATGGGCACGCCGGGGCGCACGTATCTGAGGAGGGCGGCGGCGGGATATACCTGGAGGCTGGTGCCGATGATGACAAATATGTCTGCCTCGTTGGCGAGCTCGACTGCGGGCTCAAAGTTGGGCACGGCTTCCTGGAAGAAGACGATGTGGGGACGCACGCGGTGACCGTCGATGACGGTGTCGGGCGTGGTGTCGGGGTTTTGCTCGGAGAGTTTGTAGACCAGCGAGTCATCGTCGATGGCGCGCACCTTGTCGAGTTCGCCGTGCAGGTGCAGCACCTTGCTCGAGCCGGCGCGTTCGTGGAGGTTGTCGACATTCTGGGTGATGATGTAGACGTCATAGAACTGTTCGAGGGCGACGAGTCCGGTGTGACCGGCGTTGGGTTGCGCCTTGAATAGCTCGCGTCGCCGCTGGTTGTAGAATTCGTGCACCATCTTGGGGTTGCGGGCGTATCCGTCAGCCGATGCGACGTCCATGACGTTGTGGTTTTCCCAGAGGCCTCCCGAGTCGCGGAAGGTGGAGATGCCGCTTTCGGCGCTCATGCCGGCGCCGGTGGAGATGACAAGCTTTTTCATATTTGAGAAGAGTTGGAGTGGGGCTATTTTGTTTGTATTGTCTTTATCCGAGAACGTTGTATGTGAGCACCGCAGTGACGAGGTAGAATCGTCGCACGATGGCGCGTTCGATTTCCATGTCGTCGTATGCGGGGTTGTCGCTGTGGAGGATGATCATGTTCTTGTCGCTGGGATGCTTTCTGACAGTTTTGACCAGTCTGTAGTCGTCGGTTAGGATGACATAGACTTGTCCCCAGCACAGCGGCGCGTCGTTGCTGATGGGTCTCAGGGAGATGTAGCTGCCATTGGGGATGGTGGGGTCCATCGAGTTGCCCGAGACGCGTATGATGGCTTGTCCGGCGTCGACCGCGGGCAATGTGAGGTAGCCTATGACGCGGTCTTCGGTGAACATGCGCGAGAGCTCTGTGGTGCCCGCCGAGACGTCGATGTCGTAGATCGGCGTTCCCTTGCAGGCGTCGTTGGCGGTGGCGCCGTCCTCGACCATGGTGAGGTGGCGGGAGGCGCGGGGGAAGGGTACGTCGTTGCCGTTGACGAGCCAGTCTTTTGACACGCCCAGGTCGACGACGATGCGGTTGATGATTCGGTCGGTGATGGGGATGCGTCCCGACAGAATCTTTGACATGTTTGATGGATCGACGCTGATTGCCTCGCCAAACTGTGCTTGCGTCATCCTTTTGAATTTTATGAGATACTTGATGCGGTCGATGACTGTCGCCGTGATGTCTGGCGAGGTGAGCGACTTGAATCGACGGTCAAGTGTTTCTTGAGTAATTCTCATGGGACGAAAAAGAATGGTTGTTTTTGTAGAATAGAAAATTTATGATGAAAGAATGTTGTGTAGTCGTTGAAACAGTGTGTTGCATCAATAGGATTGGATGGGGAGAGGACTATGGGAGGGGAAAAACCCGCGCCGGAGGTCGGTGTGACAGCCGACGCGGGGTTTGTATGGGGGACGATATGGGGGTTGGCGCGTCAGTTGACGGCAACCTTGACGGGACGTCGGCACTGGTCGGTGACGACGAAGTAGATGCCGGTGGGCAGGAAGACGTCGGTGTTGCCGCCGACGGCGTTGAGCGTTGTCACGGTCTTGCCGGTGACGTCATAGACCACCACTCCGGTGTGGTTGACCTCGGTGATGAAGCGGAAACCGCCGGGGATGTTGGCGATGGCAAGGGGCAGGGCGTCGTTGACGATGTCGGTCACGCCCGAGTGTGACACGAAGACCACGTTTGACTCGGGACTCTTGTAGCCAAGGCGCACCGACTGGACGGTGTAGGACTCGGAGTCGCTCTGGTCAAAGCCCTCGATGAGTGTGCCCGACTCTTCGGCAGTGATCTGCTCGACGGTTGCCGAGCCGCCCACATACTTGGTGCGGTTGATGATGTAGTAGTCGGCGACATTGCTCGAGGGGATGGTCCAGTTGGCGACGTAAGATGTCGATGTGATGTCGGTGGCGTCGGTGGCAGTGGGCGCGTCGAGGGTTGGCACGGCGAGGCATTCGCCGCGCAGTTCGATGCCGCGCGAACCGTCGATGCCGCCGCCGCTGATGAGCAGACGCGCGGTGTGGCTGCCGATGGCGCCGGGTGTATATGTGACGGTGAGCCAGTAGCCCGACGAGGCGTTGACGAGGCTGGCGGCGATGGTCTTGGAGGGGATTGAGAAGTACTGGGTGTCACCGCGGTAGATCGAGAGGCTGATGGGCGCGGTGAGGTTCTCGCCCTGGAAGAACAGCTTGGCGGTCACCGAGCTGCCGATGGCAACCTGGCCAAAGTCGAGTGCCATGTCCTGGACGGGAGTCACCAGGATGGGGTCGCCGGCGGGTTCGCTCGAGCCCGAGGTCGAGAATGTGTCGCCCTTCTTGTTGCCCCAGAGGTATTCGGCAAGCTCGGGGTAGTCGATGAAGGGGTTGCGGTTGTTCTGAATCTTGTAGACCTCCTCGTTGCGGTTGGTCTCCTTGTCGCTCACGGGGTCGGCGCGGTGCCACTTCAAGAGCAGGTCGACCGACCATGCGTTGAGGGTGGGATAGAGGTTCTGTGCCACCATGTAGGTGTACTTCCAGGTGAGGTCCTGGTAGGTGGTGACCATGTAGAAGTAGGTGCGGGCAAAGTCGCCCTTGTACTCGTCGGCGGGTTCGAACACCGACGCTGCGCCGCCACCCTCGCCGGCGACGGGCGAACCCACCTTGCAGATGCCGTTGTCGAAGGTGATGTATTTGCTGTCAACCTCGCCCAGGGGGAAGTTGCTCTTTGCCATGTTGGCGGCAGCCTCGCTGGGGTAGAGGTGATTGAGGTCGACATATGCCGTGGTGGTCTCCGAGCCGCCCCACCAGCTCTTGGGGAACGAGTGCTCGCGGTTGAGACCCGAGAACGACGGAGCGTAGAGGGGGATGTCGCTGTACATGTCCCACCAGCGCTGTGAGTCGGGGTAGATGTCGGTCTTCTGGAAGTACTGGGGCAGCGCCGAGTATGACGAGACCGTCGTGAAGTTGCGGCAGAGGTTGTAGATGGCGGTCTTGAGGTCGCCCTCCTTCTTGCCATTGAGCGTGTTGTAGTAGCCGGTGGGCACGGCTGCGCCCGCCGACAACGTTGACATCGTCAGTATCAAAAAGAGCGTTTTGAGTATAGATTTCATCATAGATTGGAGTGTGTGAATAAAAGTTTGGGATATAGGTTCCTTGTATGTTGAATTTTTGGATTCTATGCCAATAGAGGTGTGTTGTCATCCAACTCAAAAAAATCAGTCGATATCCTTCATCCAGGCGCGGCGGCGGCGATGCTGGCGGCGTTCGAAGAACTCCCACTGCTTCTGCACCTTCTCGTTGCCTTCGAGCTCGACATTGCTCTCAGCCTCGATGTATCCGTCCTTGATGAAAGCGGGTATCAGGTAATTAAATAACAACGCGTTGACGCCTTTGTTCTGATACTCGGGCGCGACGGCGACGAGCAGCAGGTCTACGACGTCGGTGTGGCCCTTGATGGCGCGCAGCAGATGCCACCATCCCGTGGGGAAGAGACTGCCGCCGCTCTTGCGCAATGCCACCGACAGCGAGGGCATCGAGATGCCCAGACCCACGAGTTTCTCGTCCTTGTCGATGATGAGGCACACGTCCTCGAGGCGCAGGATGCCCAGATACATGTCGATGTAGTAGTTGATCTGGCGCGGGGTGAGGGCGGTGAAGCCATACAGGTCCTTGTAGGCGGTGTTGATGAGGTCGAAGATGGCTTGGCCATACTTCTGCTTGACAGCCTTGCGCGAGGGGATGTCCCAGCAGCGCAGCTCGTATTTGCGCGATACGATGTCGGCGATGCGCGACATCTTCTCGGGGATTTCGTTGGGAATCTTGATGCGGAACTCAATCCAGTCTGCCTCCTTCACAAATCCCATGCGCTCCATGTGCTTGGGATAGTAGGGGTAGTTGTAGATGGTCGCCATGGTGCCCATCTCCTCGTATCCGTCGATGAGCATGCCCTCGCGGTCCATGTCGCTGAATCCCACGGGACCCACAATCTTGGTCATGCCGCGCTCCTTGCCCCACTGGCTGGCAGCGTCAAAGAGTCGGTCGACAACCTCGTTGTCGTCGATGAAGTCGACAAATCCAAATCGCAGTGTCTTCTCACCGGTCTTCTCGTTGGCGAGGCGGTTGATGATGGCGGTGATGCGGCCCACGGGCTCGCCGTCGCGGTATGCCATGAACGACTGCGCTTCGCAGTGCTCAAAGGCGGGGTTCTCCTTGGGTGACAGTGTGTTGACCTCGTCCATGATCAATGGCGGGACAAACCAGGGGTTGTCGCTATAGAGGTCGATGCCAAATTTGACGTATTTCTTGAGTTCTGAGCGTGAGGTCGAGATTGGTTTGATGGTGATTGACATCAGTATGGGGTTTGAATTGAATTGTTATATGATGATGTTTTCTGTGCGCGATAGTTGTTGGGGAGCGAGGTGTCAGGGTGCAATCTTGGGTGCCAGATGCAGCAGTATTCCCAGAGCGATGACCATGAGGGCGAGGAAGACGATGATGACCGTCATGAGTCGCTTGACCGAGTGGCCGTTGATGTCCATCTGCATGGTGGCGACACTGCGGTAGCGGCGTTTGGGGTTGGACGACAGGCATCGGTCGGCGATGTGCTTCATCGCCGGGTCGCGGCGACCGGTCTTGGCAAGCACCTCGTTGATGATGGCGCCATAGTTGGCGATGTCCTCGTTGGTGTCGTCGTGGCTCAGGCATCTCACCTGGTCAAAGCCCACGTCGATGAGCTTGAGATTCTGTCCCGACTCGGTGAAGAGGATAGTCTCGGGGCAGATGGGGTGGTGCGCCAGGTGGTTCTGCTGGATGTACTCCATCGCCATGGGCAGGCGCGTCTTGAGTTGTTCGTAGTGGCGGTCGGTGAGCTCACCGCTGTCGAGGAGCTTGCGCAGCGAGTTGCCATAGACATCATCGGTGATGATGCAGCGGCCGATGCCGGGCACATCCTCGAGGTCGTTGACCATGACGATGTTGGGGTGGGCGAGGTCATATCGTGCGTCAAACTCCTTGTCCAACATCTGACGGTACTTTGGGTCGTCGCTGTATTCCTTTTTCAAGGATTTGAGCATCACCCACTTGCCAAGTTTCTTGGCGGTGTAGACGTCATAGTATTGCTCGCTCCAAGCCGGCAGAAGCTCGATTTCGGTCCAGCGTCCGTCGGGAGAGTCGGGGAGGTGATTGGGTGTTATTTCTGCCATAACTGAAAAACTTGGTCGTTTGCCATTTGAACTGAATAGCAAAGTTAATGAAAAATTCCGATACCCACCAAATAATAAGCGCCTTAAATGGCATCCCATAATACCCATAACACCACAAAAAAACACAAAAAACCCCGAGAGCCATTGGAATGGGCAATCGGGGTTTGATGGGTTGACGGTTTTGGCGATGCTGAATCGTCGCTGCCGCGTGTCGAGACGATTATTCTTCGTCTTCGTCGAGTTCCTTCATGTTGTGGAATACGTTCTGCACGTCCTCGTCCTCTTCGATGCGCTCGAGGAGCTTCTCGATTTTTTCGCGCTGTTCGGGGGTGACATCCTTGACGTCGTTGGGGATGCGAACAAACTCGGTGCTGATGATCTCGTATCCGTTGTCTTCGAGGTACTTCTGGATGTTTGACGATTCTTCGAAAGCGCCATAGAGGATGATTGCGCCCTCGTCGTCGGCTTCGAGTTCGTCAACTCCGCAGTCGATGAGTTCGAGTTCGAGGTCTTCGAGCGACACACCTTCTTTGGCGGCGATTTTGAACATAGCCTTGTGGTCAAAGAGGAATGTCAGCGAGCCCTGAGTGCCGAGCGAACCGCCGTGTTTTGTGAAGTATGAGCGCACGTTTGCGACGGTGCGGGTGTTGTTGTCGGTGGCAGCCTCGACAAAGATGGCGATGCCAAAGGGGCCGTATCCTTCGTATGTGATTTCCTTGTAGTCGCCGGCGTCCTTGTCGGTTGCTTTCTTGATGGCGCGTTCAACGGTGTCCTTGGGCATGTTGGCGGCCTTGGCGTTCTGCATCAGTGCGCGGAGACGGGGGTTGGTAGAGGGGTCGGGGCCACCGGCTTTGGCTGCGATGGTGATTTCTTTGCCGATGCGGGTGAATGTGCGAGACATGTTGCCCCAGCGTTTGAGTTTTCTTGCTTTGCGATATTCAAATGCTCTTCCCATTGGAGTGAGTTTTTTAGGGTGTTGTTATATTGTTGTTTTGATGATTCGGTGGGATTGGGCCATTAGCGCAGTTCGGCGCCGAGGCGTTTCTTGAGGTTGTTGATGATGTTGTTCATCACCTTGTCGATGTACTTGTCCTGGAGGGTCTTTTCGGGATCCTGGAGGGTGAGCGAGATGGCGTATGACTTCTTGCCGGCGGGTAGCTTGTCGCCCTCGTAGACGTCGAAGAGTGTCACCGAGCCGAGGATGCGTTTCTCGCTGTCGCGCACTACAGCCTCGACGTCAGCCATGGTGACGTTCTTGTCGATGAGGAGCGCGAGGTCGCGTTTCACGGGGTGGGTCTTGGGCAAGTCGGTGTAGCTGATTTTGACGCCCATGGCGAGCTTGACGAGCGCGTCCCAGTCAAATTCGGCGTAGTAGACTTCTTGCTTGATGTCAAACTTGCGGCAGATGCTGTTGGCGACGATGCCAAATGTGCCGATTTTTTTGCCCGATCGAGTGTTGATGTCGGCGGCGACGTCAAACAGGGGGTTGGCAGCGGTAGTGAAGGACAGTTCGGTGGGGTTGATGCCGAGGCGCTCGAAGATGTCGATGATGGCGCTCTTGAGGTCGAACACGGTGGCTGCGACTGCGGGAGCGGTCCAGTTGGCGCGGCGAATGTCGCCGGTCATCCACAGGGCGAGGGCAGCCTTCTCGCTGTAGGGGGCGAGGGGAGTCTCGAGGGTCGATTCGCGCTGGGGGTTGCGGAAGTATATGTTGCCGGTCTCGTATAGCGCGAGATCCTTTGACTTGCGGTTGATGTTGTGGGCGAGTGTTTCGAGTCCGCCAAACAGCATGGTGCGGCGCATGACGTTGAGCTCGCCGCTGAGGGGGTTGAGCAGCGACACGGCGCCGTCGGCTTCGTATCCGGGGATGCCTTCGTAGTATCCCGATGCGGTGAGCGAGTTGTTGAGGATTTCGTTGAATCCGCGTGCTGTGAGCTGCTGTGCGAGGAGTCGGCGCAGGTCGTCGGCGGCATCGGTCGCGGTCTTGTAGGAGAGCGATGCGTGGAGCGCGCCGGGCATCTCGATGTTGTTGTAGCCATAGATGCGCAGGATGTCCTCGACGACGTCGCAGGGACGGGTGACGTCGACGCGATAGGTGGGCACCTCGAGCTGGCGCATGCCGTCGTTGGCGGCGAGGATGTTGATTTCGAGGGCGTTGAGGATGGTGTCAACGGTCTTTTGCTCGAG
>X1_Eurasian_Beaver__coassemble_135_pt1 | contig 12285 bp, 9 predicted proteins | sample X1_Eurasian_Beaver__metabat2_high_PE_005 | metagenome-assembled genome bin X1_Eurasian_Beaver
GCCCGTCACACATACCCTGACTGGTGTTTCGCACAAATCCGCTCTTCGAGCGGCGGGCGCCCCTACAATTTGGGTGGACATTTATGGATGGGTGTCGGCATCGCCCAACCAACGTCGAAGACGTTGTAATCATTGTTAGCCCCACATTGACAGCGCGTTAGCGTTGGCTATGTGGGGGGAGGTGTCATTTGATTCGGCGCTACATCGGAGATGTTGCGCAACGTCTCCTACGTAGCGCGATGGGCGGCGGCATCATGGCATTTCTTGTGAATACAATAGCCGCGGTAGCTCCTTGGGGATGCTATCGCGGCTATTGCTATTGGGGGATGCGGGCGTGGATTAGTATTCCTGCCAGCTCTTGATCTGAATGTCGTCGGGGGTGAGGGTTGTGAATGCGCGGATGTATGCCGATGCCAGGCGGGCGTTGGTGAGGAGGGGGATGTTGAGGTCGACCGCGGCGCGACGTATTTTGTAGCCGTTTGAGAGCTCGGCGGTGGTGAGGTTCTTGGGGATGTTGACCACCATGTCGATTTCGTGGGCGTGGAGCAGGTCGAGCGCCTGGGGCTGCTGGTCGCTCTGCGAGGGCCAGTAGACCTTGATGGCGGGAATTCCGTTGTCGTTGAGGAATCGGTGGGTGCCGTCGGTGGCGTAGATTTTGAATCCCTTTTCGGCGAGACGGTGAGCCGCTTCGAGCATGTCGGCTTTCTGGCGGGCAGAGCCGGTCGAGAGCAAAATCGAGCGTGTGGGAATCTTCTGTCCCACGGCGAGCATCGACTTGAGGAGTGCTTCGGAGGTGTCGTCACCGATGCAACCCACTTCGCCGGTCGACGCCATGTCTACACCCAGCACGGGGTCGGCGCCCTGGAGACGCGAGAACGAGAACTGCGACGCCTTGATGCCCACGTAGTCGAGGTCGAAGGCATTCTTGGCGGGACGTTCGACGTCGAGACCGAGCATGGCGCGTGTGGCGAGGTCGATGAAGTTGATTTTGAGCACCTTGGAGACGAAGGGGAAGCTTCGCGAGGCGCGCAGGTTGCACTCGATGACCTTGATGTCGTTGTTCTTGGCGAGGAACTGGATGTTGAATGGTCCGGTGATGTGGAGTGCCTGGGCGATGCGAGCCGACACCTTCTTGATGCGGCGCATAGTCTCGACATAGAGCTTCTGCGGGGGGAACTGGATGGTGGCGTCACCCGAGTGCACGCCGGCAAACTCGATGTGTTCGCTGATGGCGTATGCCACGATGTCGCCGTCCTTTGCCACGGCATCCATTTCGATTTCCTTGCCGTTCTGGATGAACTCGGTGACCACTACCGGGTGCTGCTTGGAGACGTTGGCGGCGAGCTGAAGGAATCGCACGAGCTCGTCGTTGTTTGAGCAGACATTCATCGCGGCGCCCGAGAGCACATAGCTGGGACGCACGAGCACGGGGAATCCCACCTCGTCGATGAACGCGTTGATTTCGTTCATGTTTGTCAGCTCCTTCCAGCGGGGCTGGTCGATGCCGAGTTCGTCGAGCATTGCCGAGAACTTGTGGCGGTCTTCGGCGTTGTCGATGTCGCGCGCCTGAGTGCCGAGTATTGTGACCTGCTGGGCGTCGAGGCGAGTGGCGAGGTTGTTGGGGATCTGACCGCCCACGCTGAGGATTGTGCCGTGGGGCTGCTCGAGGTCTATGATGTCCATGACGCGCTCAAAGGTGAGCTCGTCGAAGTAGAGTCTGTCGCACATGTCGTAGTCGGTCGACACGGTCTCGGGGTTGTAGTTGATCATCACCGAGCGCCAACCCTGCTTCTTGACGGTGAGCAGCGCGTTGACCGAGCACCAGTCGAATTCGACCGACGAGCCGATGCGGTAGGCACCCGAGCCGAGGACGATGATCGAACGGTGGTCGTGCAGATATGTGACGTCGTTTTCAGAGCCGTTGTATGTGAGGTAGAGGTAGTTGGTCATCGCGGGATACTCGGCGGCGAGGGTGTCGATTTGCTTGACGACGGGGACGATGCCGAGCGATTTGCGATATTGGCGCACCTCGAGGAGCGACTTGTCGGGATTGGTGAAGTTGTCCTTGAGGACAGCGCGCGCGATCTGGAAGTCGCTGAATCCCTGCTGCTTGGCTTGGCGCAGGAGGTCGGCGTCGATTTTGTCGACAGCCTCGGCGAGTGCGAGCTCGTCGGCGGTCTCCACGATGCCCTGCAGCTTGTAGAGGAACCACTTGTCAATTTTGGTGAGGTCGTGGATCTGGTCGACGGTGTATCCCGCCTGCATAGCCTTGGCGATGACAAAGATGCGTTTGTCGGTGGGCTCGGCAAGAGCGCGGTCGATGTCGGCAATCTTGAGTTCCTTGTTCATGACTAATCCGTGCATTCCCTGACCGATCATGCGCAGACCCTTCTGGATGGCTTCTTCAAAGTTGCGGCCGATAGCCATGACTTCGCCGACAGACTTCATCGACGAACCGATTTCGCGGTTGACGCCGTGGAATTTGCCGAGGTCCCAGCGCGGAATCTTGCAGACCACGTAGTCGAGCGCCGGCTCGAAGAATGCCGAAGTCTCTTTGGTGACCGAGTTGCGCAGGTCGAAGAGCCCGTATCCGAGGCCGAGCTTGGCGGCGACAAACGCCAGGGGATAGCCGGTGGCCTTTGACGCCAGCGCCGACGAGCGGCTGAGGCGCGCGTTGACCTCGATGACGCGGTAGTCCATCGACATGGGGTCGTAGGCATATTGCACGTTGCACTCGCCGACGATGCCGATGTGGCGTATGATTTTGATTGCAAGCGAGCGCAGGTAGTGGTAGTCGTCGTTTGAGAGAGTCTGCGAGGGAGCGACAACGATGCTCTCGCCGGTGTGGATGCCCAGCGGGTCAAAGTTCTCCATGTTGCAGACGGTGATGCAGTTGTCAAAACGGTCGCGCACCACCTCGTATTCCACTTCCTTCCAGCCTTTGAGCGATTTCTCGACCAGCACCTGGGGAGAGAACGCGAGGGCCTTCTCGGTGAGGGCGCGCAGCTCGTCGTCGTTGTCGCAGAAACCGCTGCCGAGACCGCCCAGGGCATAGGCGGCGCGCACAATCACGGGATATCCGAGCTGATTGGCAACCTCGAGTGCCTCGTCGATCGACTCGACGGCGCGGCTCTTGATGGTCTTGACGTCGATTTCGTCAAGTTTCTTGACAAAGAGTTCGCGGTCTTCGGTGTCCATGATTGCCTGGACGGGCGTACCGAGCACCTTGACGTTGTATTTTTCGAGGATTCCGCCGCGATAGAGTTCGACGCCGCAGTTGAGCGCTGTCTGTCCGCCGAAAGCGAGGAGGATTCCGTCGGGACGTTCCTTGGCGATGACCTTCTCGACAAATTCGGCGGTCACGGGCAGGAAGTAAATCTTGTCGGCAAACCCGTCGGATGTCTGCACTGTGGCGATGTTGGGGTTGATGAGCACCGTCTCGATGCCTTCTTCCTTCATGGCCTTGAGCGCCTGTGAACCCGAGTAGTCAAATTCGCCGGCCTCACCGATTTTTAACGCGCCGCTGCCAAGGAGCAGCACTTTCTTGATTTGTGATTTGTCCATATTGATAGAGTATGCTGAGTTGGGGTGAGGTAAACGTATTTATTTGAGCAGAGAAATGAATTCGTCGAATAGGAACTCGGTGTCGCGGGGACCCGAAGATGCCTCGGGGTGGAACTGCGCCGAGAAGAATGGCTTGGTTTTGTGTCTGATTCCCTCGTTTGTGCCGTCGTTCATGTTGATGAAGAGGGGTTCCCAGTCGGCGGGGAGGGTGTTGTTGTCGACGGCAAAACCGTGGTTCTGGCTTGTGACAAAGCATTGGTTTGTGCCTACGCGGCGCACGGGCTGGTTGTGGCTTCGGTGACCGTACTTGAGTTTGTAGGTCTTTGCGCCGGCAGCCTTGGCGAGCAGCTGGTTGCCCATGCAGATGCCGCAGATGGGCTTGCCTATTTCGATGGCCTTGCGCAGGTTGGCGACTGTTGCTTCGGCGAGGTCGGGATTTCCGGGGCCGTTGGAGATGAACACGCCGTCATAGTCGATGGTTGTGAAGTCGTAGTCCCAGGGCACGCGCACTACCTTGACGCCGCGGCGCGAGAGGCAGCGGATGATGTTGTGCTTGACGCCGCAGTCGACGAGCACGACCGTCTTGTCGCCGTCGCCATAGGTGAGCACCTCGGGTGCCGATGTCTTGCCCACGAGGTTCTCGCGGTTGGGGTCGTACCATTCTATAGAGTCGGGGTCGGTGTCGCCGATGACGATTTTGCCGAGCATCGAGCCTTTTTCGCGCAGGTGCTTTGTGAGCGCGCGAGTGTCGATATCATAAATTCCGGGGATTTTTTCTTCCTGCAGCCATTCGGCGAGCGAGCGACGCGACTGCCAGTGGCTGTTGTGGAACGAATAGTCTTGCACGACCAATGCACGGCAGTGGATGTGGTCGCCTTCATAGTTCTGACTCAGGTGGTTATTTTGAAGTTCTTCGGCAGGGACGCCATAGTTTCCCTGCAGTGGGAACGTAGTGACCAATATCTGTCCCTCATAGGATGGGTCGGTGAGGCTTTCGGGATACCCGGTCATAGCGGTGTTGAAAACTACTTCGCCCGAAGTGGGGCCTTCGTATCCGAAAGATTTGCCTCGGAAAATTGTGCCGTCTTCCAAAATCAAGGCGGCGCGCGGTGACTGTCTCATGCTCTGCGAGTAAATTCAGGTGAATATTAAGCGGCCTTTTTCGGAAAGACCGTACAAAGTTACAAAAAATCTCTCAGTCGACCAATTGTTTGATTGGACTGAGTGTCGCAAAAATGGTTTTTGCCACCTTTTTAGCTATAATTAATGATGTGATAGATAGGTATTCGCACTTTTGACAACTATTTGCCGGCTGCCAAGATTGTATTTTTGATTATTAACCCTATTTGTCAAAAGTTAAAGAAGCTAAGTGAGGCATCGTTTGTTGTATATATGAAAAGTTATTTTTAACTTTGCCGCTGAGGGTGGTCGCGCAAAACACCCTCGTCACCATTAAAATAGAGAAAAATGCAGACACAAAAGTCTATCAATCAGTTCATTCAGGATTCCATTCGGAAAAACTGGGAACACCTCGCGCTGACCGACTTTCATGGTCAGTCGTTTCAATACCGTGATGTCGCACGAAAAATCGCCAAGCTGCATATAGCCTTTGAGGCAGGAGGACTACAGCGCGGTGACAAAGTCGCCTTCTGCGGTCGCAACAGTGCCCAGTGGGCTATCGCCGTCATCGCCACACTCACCTATGGCGCGGTAGCCGTGCCTATCCTCCACGAGTTCAAGCCCGACACCATCCACCATCTCGTCAACCACAGCGACGCCCGCATCCTGTTTGCCGACGCCCAGACCTGGGAAAACCTCGACCCCGACGCCATGGGCGAGCTCAAGGCTGCGTTCCTCATCAGCGACTACTCGCTGCTCATGTCGCGCGACCAGCGCGTCACCGAGGCGCGCCAGCACCTCAACGAGATGTTCGGTCAGAAATATCCCGAGCGCTTCACGCCCGAAGATGTCGTCTACCACGACGTGCAGCCCGACGACCTCATGCTCATCAACTACACCTCCGGCTCCACCGGATTCTCCAAGGGCGTGATGCTCTCGTGCCGCAACCTCACATCCAACCTGCAGTACTGCGTCGACCACCTGCACTTCCTGCTGCCCGGCGACGAAATCGTCTGCATGTTGCCCCTCGCACACATGTACGGCCTCATGGTCGAACTGCTCCACACCTTCATCAAGGGCTGCCACGTCTACTTCCTCACACGTGTGCCCTCGCCCAAGATCATCATGGACGCATTTGCCACCATCAAGCCCAAACTCATCGTCACCGTGCCCCTCATCATCGAGAAAATCATCAAGACCAAGGTATTCCCCCTGCTCGACAAGCCCATCATGAAGCTCATGCTCAAGGTGCCCTTTGTCGACGACCACTTGCTGGGCAAAATCAAGGAGCAGCTCACCAAGACATTTGGCGGAAACCTGCAGGAGCTCATCATCGGCGGCGCCGGCCTCAACAAGGACGTCGAAGACTTCTTGCGACGCATCCAGTTCCCCTACACCGTGGGCTACGGCATGACCGAGTGCGCGCCCCTCATCGCCTATGCTCCCTGGCAGGTGCAGCGCCCCGCCTCGTGCGGCAAGGCGGTCGACCGCATGGAGGTGCGCGTCGACAGCGTTGACCCCGAGAATGTCCCCGGCGTGCTCTGGGTGCGCGGCGACAACGTCATGCAGGGATACTACAAGAACCCCAACGCCACCAACGACGTCTTCGAAGACGGGTGGATGAACACCGGCGACATCTGCACCGTCGACGCCGACGGATACATCTACATCCGCGGTCGCGACAAGAACATGATCCTCGGTCCTTCGGGACAGAACATCTATCCCGAGGAAATCGAGAGCAAGCTCAACAACATGCCCTATGTGCTCGAGTCGCTCATCATCGACAACAACGGCAAACTCGAGGCGCTCGTCGTTCCCGACTTTGAGAACGCCACCCGCCAGGGTATGAGCAACGAGGAAGTCGACAACCTGATGAAGCAGAATGTCGCGCAACTCAATCCCGAGCTGCCCGCCTACTCGCAAATCAAGGCCGTCAAAATCTTCCACGAGGAGTTTGAGAAGACCCCCAAGCGCTCAATCAAACGCTACCTCTACCAGCTCCCCGCCAAGTAATCGCGAATACTCGACACCGCATACAGTCAGCGGCGACCACTCGATGTGGCCGCCGCTGTGTTTTTTTATGCTTTTGGGGATTGTCAGTCTACGATTGTGGCGCGACCGTCGCGTCGCGGCTTGGGTGCGGGGTAGGAACCGTCGCAGTAGCCGAGGGTGACAAAGCAGCGCGCAATCATGTTGTCGGGGATGCTCCACCGGGCGAGCAACCGCTGTCCGTCGGGGTGGGTGAAAGTCTCCTCACCGCGGGCGACGACACACGAGCTGATGCCCAGCGCGGTTGCCATGAGCACCATGTTTTCGGCGATGCAAAAGGCGTCGGCGACGCTGTAGAGGAAGTTGCGCTGACCGAAGACGCAGACCACGGTCGGAGCGCCATAGAATCCGCTCTTGATCGTGGGGTCGTCGATGAGCGACGGTTGGTCGGCAGAGACGTGTCCGCCGGCGAGATTGTCGCGGCGCATGCACGAGGCGTTGAGGCGTCCCACCTGTTCGACCAGCACGGGGTTGTGCAGCGCCAACAGCATCGAGCGCTGTCCGCCGCCGGCATTGGGGGCGTGGAGTCCGGCATCGATGATGGTGTCGAGGTTTTCGCGCGAAATCTGGCGCGTGGTGTATTTGCGTATCGAGCGGCGGCGTCGCATGATGTCGAGCAGTGCCGATGTCATATCTTTTTCCAGCATTGTGGGTCGGGTGCAAAAAATGAGTGATGGTATCCGTAGGCGACGGCGGGGCATCCGCGGCAGAATCTCAGCAACTCGCAGCGCGAGCACTTCTCCATCTTCTCGTGCTGGCGGTAGTATTCCTCGCGCTCGCCGTGAAATATGTCGTCGATTGACGTGGTGACGCGGCAGTCTGTGCCGTTGTCAAAAAGTTTTCCGACGGGCGAGTCAAAGCGCCGACACGCCATGACCTGTCCGGTGGGCAGGATGGTGATGTGGCAGTTGGCGCAGTTGCAGCCGTCGTATATCGTGTCCTCGTCGAGTCCCTCGGGGATTTTGAACAGCCCTTTCTCGTATAGGAACAGTGTCCAGAGGTGGTCCTTGAGGTTGAATGTGGTGTCGCTGTCGCGATACTTCTGGTATCGTTGCCAGAGAGTCTCGAGCAGTGCGCGGTAGTCTTCGGGCTCGATGTGGGTGCGCTCGCTCACCGCCTTGGCGAGCGAAGTCGGGCAGTATCTGCCAAAGGCGAAGATGTCGACATGACGCTCGACGACGAGGTCGACGATGTCGGGAATCTGGTGGATGTTTGTCCCACTGACGGTGGTCATCACCGCGCAGTGTATGCCGGCGCGGCGTATGGTGTCGATGGCGTCGAGGGTGGCGTCAAACGAGCCGGGTTTGCGTATGGCGTCGTGGATGTCGCGCAGTCCGTCGATGCTGAGCTGGTATTTGCGGCAACCCAGCGCCTTGAGGCGTTGGCACACCTCGTCGTTGAGGTGAAACGGGTTGCCCATGATAGTGAATGGAATACCCCGCCGGTGCACCTCGCCGAGAATGTCCCAGAATCGCGTGTGCAGTATGGGGTCGCCGCCGGTGATGTAGAAGTATGGCAGGCGGTGTGTGCGCTCGCACATGGCGACGCACGTGTCGATGACTGCCATGCATCGCTCGTAGGGCATCTCGACAAGTCGGGGATGTCCCTCGCTGAAGATATAGCAGTGTTCGCAACGCTGGTCGCAGACGTCGGTTATGTGCCACTGAAAGGCGAAGTATTCCATTGTGACGGGTAGAGTGGGAGGGGAAATTTTTATTTCTCGCCGGCGCCGCAAGCGCTGCCGCAAGCCGCGGGTTTCTCTTCCTTGTCACCGCTGCCGCAAGCGCTGCCGCAAGCCGCGGGCTTCTCTTCCTTGTCACCACTGCCGCATGCTGTTCCTCAAGCTGCGGGAGCTTCTTCGGCTCTCAGAACGTTTTGAGCGCTGTGGCCGAAATAGATTTCGTTTGAACGTTTCATAGTTTGGGTTTTTGATTGAGTTGAAAAATTGGGTAGTATTTGTGAGATTGTAATATAAATAGTATCTTTGTGCAATGACAGCTAATTGAGAGTCATTAGGATTTCCTGTATGCAAAGTTACATTTTTTTTCTTTGCAATGCAAACGGGATGTTAATGCCACGCGATTTTTAACATACTCACCATCACACGAATCAACACCAACCAAAACCATCTGCAAAATACAGAGTATTATGATACGCATCAACTGCTTCTTCCAGGCGCACGACCAGCTCGCCTACGACTATGCTCTCGCCGCCGCCAAACTCCTCGTCAAGGCATCTCAATCTCACGAGGGTGTTGTGGCATACGACGTCTTCGAGAGCGGCACACGCCCCCTGATTTTCATGATTTGCGAGACATGGCGCGACCAGGCGGCACTCGACAAGCACTCTGCCACCGCCGAGTTTGGCAAATATGTCGGCGTGATGCAAGAGTGCGGCGACATCAAAACCGAGATATTCGAGTTTTGACAATTCAAATGATGTTTGGCGTCACGGGTTGATTTTGGCAAAAAATTATTAACTTTGTGGCGATGAACTCCCGATTGTCTGACATATCCTTCGGACTGCTCACGGCGGTGCTTCGTGCCATGGCGCGATTGCCGCTGGGGGCGTTGTATGTATGTGCCGACGCTGTGGCGTGGCTCATGCGCCATGTCGTGCGTTATCGCCGTCGGCTGGTGCGCCAAAATCTCGCGGCGTGTTTCCCCGAGAAGTCCGACGCCGAGTTGCGCGACATCGAGAAGCGATTCTACCGCAACTTTGCCGACAACATCGTCGAGACCGTCAAGCTGCTGCACATCTCCGACGCCGAGATGTCGCGCCGCATGACATGGAGCGGACTCGATGTGATGCAAAAAATCATGGACCGCGGGCAGTCGGTCACCGCCTATTTTGCCCACACCGGCAACTGGGAGTGGGTGACGAGCCTGTCTCTGGCGATGCAACCGCAGATTGAGCGCGGCTGCCGGCTGTGCCAGATCTACCGCCCGCTCAAAAATCGCCACTTCGACGCGCTGATGCTCAAGTTGCGCAGCCGATTCGGGACGCACTCCATCGCCAAGGCACACACCCTCAGAGAGTTTGTCGAGATGCGCCGCGACGGGGTGGTGTCGGTCACCGGATTCATGAGCGACCAGAAGCCCAGCCACGGCGACGCCATCCACACGGTCAAATTCCTCTGCCGAGAGACCTATGTCATCACCGGCACCGAGACGCTGACCCGCCGCATGGGCATGGCAGCCGTCTATTTTGACATGCGCAAGGTGTCGCGCGGCCACTACCATGTCGACGTGCGACTGCTGTCCGACGATGTGGCGCGCCTCGAGCCCATGGCGCTCACCGACAGATACTTCGCGTGCCTCGAACAGACCATACGCCGCGACCCCGCCATCTGGCTCTGGAGCCACAACCGATGGAAGAAGCCGCCAAATGTTGTCGCCGCCGAGAAGAAGTGACGGCACATTATATATAACATAAACAGTATTTACCACAAACAGACTATGCCCTATGCCACAAACAGCTGTCGTGATACTCAACTGGAACGGTGAGAAACTGTTGCGCGAATTTTTGCCCGGAGTGGTCGAAAACACCACCCCCTCGCTCGGCAGCGTGATAGTCGCCGACAACGGGTCGACCGACGGCTCGCTCGGCTATGTCGAGCAGACCTTCGGCGAGCGCGTCGAGGTCATTGCCTTTGCCGAGAACTACGGATTTGCCGGGGGCTACAACCGCGCTCTCGCCGCCATCGCCGGCAGGTACCGCTATGTTGTGCTGCTCAACAGCGACGTGCTGCCCGCCGCCGGGTGGCTCGAGCCGCTGGTGGCGTTCATGGACAGCCATCCCGAGGTCGGCGCGTGCCAGCCCAAGATTTTGAGCTACCGCGAGCGCGACACATTCGAGTATGCCGGCGCCGCCGGGGGCTACATCGACAAGAACGGCTACCCCTATTGCCGCGGCCGCATCTTCGGCACGTGCGAGAAAGACCACGGGCAGTATGACACCGAGGCAGAGATATTCTGGGCTACCGGCGCCGCGCTGATGATACGCCCCGAGCTCTATACCCGTGTCGGAGGACTCGACGAAGACTTCTTTGCCCACATGGAGGAGATCGACCTGTGCTGGCGCGTGCTGCTCGACGGGCACAAGATATGCTGCGTGCCGTCGTCGGTGGTCTATCACCTTGGCGGCGGGTCGCTGCCGGCTGCCAATCCACGCAAGACATTCCTCAACTTCCGCAACAACCTGCTGCTGTTGCACAAGAACCTGCCCGACGGCGACCGCCGCCGCGCCTTGCTGCGCCGCCGTCTGCTCGACACCATCGCCTGGGCAAAATTCATGGCTACCCTCGACTTTGGCAACGCCAACGCCATCTTGAAAGCGCATCGCCAATTTCGCAAAATGGCACCGCGCTACACCACCCACCCAAGTGTCAATTTGCTAAAAAAAAGCCGCGAATCGCGCGTCAACATTCTTGTCGCCTACTACTTGCGCGGCAAACGTCGCTTCTCGCAACTGTTCCCAGCCTGAGAAAATTGCCATAAAATGGACAAAAACTAAACATTTATAACGAAAAATCAATAATTTTTTGGGATAAAGTTTTAATATTAGAAAAATTTGCACTATATTTGTGGCACATAACTGACGGACGAAAGATTGGAAACATGGTTTCGTTAAAATACTTTAAACGGCAAGATTTTCCCCAACGACAAATAAACCTAAGAAGTGATTTAACGTTTTAATATCAAAATGTAACTAACTTGAATCCTCAAAACAATGACATACACACAACCCCCGCTACCATATAACGAGGACGCTCTCGAGCCCGTTATCAGCAAAACCACCGTGGAATTCCACTACGGCAAACACGAAAAAGCCTACATCGACAATCTCAACAGATTGATTCAAGGCACCGAGTTTGAAGACCTGGAACTTGAAGAAGTCATAGAACGCGCCACGGGTCCGTTGTTCAACAACGCCTCCCAGGCTTGGAACCACATCTTCTACTTCTTCACTTTCAATCCCGACGGTGGCGGCGCCCCCCAGGGCGACCTCGCCAAGGCAATCGATGCAGAGTTTGGCTCCTTCGAAAACTTCAAGAAGGCTTTTGTCGACGCCGGTGTCGGGCTGTTTGGCTCGGGATGGGTGTGGCTGTCAAAAGACAACAACGGCAAGCTTTTTATCACCCAAGGTAAAAACGCCGAAAACCCACTGACCGAGGGTCTCACCCCGCTGCTGACCTTCGACGTCTGGGAACACGCATACTACCTCGACTATCAAAACCGTCGTGGCGACGCCCTCAACAAGTTGTGGGACATCGTAGACTGGGCGGTTGTCGAAGGCAGATACAATGGATAAGGAAAGATATTAACATTCCCCATACAGACCTGATAGCACTAAATTTAAGCATAATGTGATGAATGGAAAGGGAGGTACTCGTGAGAGCGCCTCTTTTTCTCGTTTTGGGTGGGGGTGTCATTTGATTCGATGTTGCGCAACGTCTCCGACGTAGCGCGATGGAGGGATGAAGATGCTGCGTGGCGCCGCTCGGAGAGCGGGGCGTGTGCGAAACACCAGTCAGCGAAGGATGATGGCGGT
>X1_Eurasian_Beaver__coassemble_143_pt1 | contig 11927 bp, 7 predicted proteins | sample X1_Eurasian_Beaver__metabat2_high_PE_005 | metagenome-assembled genome bin X1_Eurasian_Beaver
TTGATGACGAGAAGCAGAGGTTGGGTTTGGCATCTGTTTTAACTGGAATGAATGGTGCTTTTGACGGTACGTTCAATTCGTTTGTGACGAAGTTTATATTTACCTCTTTAAGTCGAAGCATTAAATCACTGCCTAACATAATACTGAATGCATCCGTATATTGGTCAGCCTCGATATTATTGGATGAAATTGAGACCACTGAAAAAGGCACGTCTCTAATCGTAATATTACCTAATTGCAGTTCAGTAGCGATAGCCATGTACCCTTCTTTAGAGGCTATACCATTCACAGAAATTCTCGTTCCCTCCAAAGGAATAAGGTTGAATTTCTCTGCCATTTCCGGAGAAATCAAATTGGCGCTCGCTCCTGTATCAAAAGTGATATCCGCTGGTATTCCATTGATTGTACTCTCTTTAAGGTGCATCAAAACCGAACCCTTTTCAGTCGGGCCAACGGGAACGATAGCAAAAGGCACCGTTCCCACACTATCACCGTTAAATTGAATTTGATAAGGATTATAAGCTGCAAGAGCAGAATAACGGTTGGCATGTGAAGTAAGATTAGAAATAGTTACTGAATCAAGATATTGTCGGGTTGCATCCAAAACCGAATTTGTCAATGATGCAGCTGCTTCATTTTGTCCCACTCTGCTCAAATCCATGCCGAACATAAAAGTAGAAGAAATCATATTGCCCAAATCAAGATATTCTGATTTAGTGTTGAATAGTTCCTGAAAAGCCGGGATAGATACATCAGGGCGATTGAGCCGGTTTCCAAGTAGACAGCGAGAATACACTTCGAGAAATGGATGAATTGAGTCTTTAGGCACAGAATTGTAGATCGAATCAAGTGCGAACCAATCAGAACGATTCATCGCATTGCCAATTTTTTCATCGATTGACTGCGAATAACCGCTCAAGAATATAATGCCTACAAAAGCATATAAAATAATTCTACGTAACATAGATGGTTTTGTATTAGAGTCTGCGTAAAGGTAAGAATAATCCACGACATATCAAAGTGATACCTCACAACCATTAACATAAAAAAGCAGCCGTCGCGCCTTTTGCGCTGAGCAATTGCGGGGATGGGGGATGCCATTTCAAATGGAAGGGGGGAGGAAAAGGCGGGTGGTTGGTGGATTTTTGATGGAAAATTTGTAATTTTGTGGAAAATTATTTTTAGACAAATGAAACTTTTTGACGTTTATCCACTCTTTGACATTGATATCGAGCGCGGCAAGGGATGTCGCGTCTACGATACGAACGGCACTGAGTACCTCGACATGTATGGAGGTCACGCCGTCATTTCAGTAGGTCACTCTCATCCTCACTATATCAAAGCTATTGAAGATCAGGCTTCTAAACTGGTGTTCTATAGCAATTCGGTGCAGAATTCGCTGCAGCGACGTCTTGCCGAGAAGCTTGGCCGTGTGTCGGGCTATGATGACTATCAGCTTTTTCTCATCAATTCGGGCGCCGAGGCAAATGAGAATGCTATCAAGCTCGCGTCGTTTGTCACCGGTCGCAGTCGCATCGTGGCGTTCTCGCACGCTTTCCACGGTCGCACTTCAGCGGCTGTAGAGGCTACAGACAATCCCAAGATTCAGGCTCCCGTCAACAGCAACGGCAATGTCACATTTGTTCCTCTCAACGATCGCGAGGCTGTGAGTCGCGAACTCGCCGCAAACGATGTGGCGGCTGTCATCATCGAGGGCATTCAGGGCGTTGGCGGCATAATCCTGCCCGACGACGACTTCCTGGTATGGCTCAAACAAGAGTGCGAGAAGCACGGCACATTGCTCATCCTCGACGAAATCCAGAGCGGATATGGCCGCACCGGCAAATTCTTCGCTCACCAGTGGAGTGGGGTGCGTCCCGACATGATCACCGTCGCCAAGGGTATCGCCAATGGCTATCCTTTTGCCGGAGTGCTCATCTCGCCAGACATCCAGCCCGTCTATGGTCAGCTTGGCACCACCTTCGGCGGCAACCATCTGGGATGCGCCGCCGCCATGGCAGTGCTTGATATCTTCGAGGCTGAAAACGTAGTAGAGAATGCTCACCAGGTCGGTGAATACCTCATGGTACAGTTGCGCCAGATTCCCGGCATCAAGGACTTGCGCGGTCGCGGTCTGATGATTGCCATCGAGATGGACTATCCTGTCAAGGAACTGCGCTCCAAGCTCATCCACGAGCAGCATGTGTTCACCGGAGCCGCCGGTACCAACGTCATCAGACTGTTGCCTCCGCTTACACTCACCCGTGCCGAGGCAGACGAGTTCATCGCTTGCTTCAAGGCAGCGTTAGGCGCGTAATAATTTTCAAGACACATAAAAACAAGAATAGCAGTCCACAAAGGGCTGCTATTCTTGTCTATAGCCAAAGTCGGTGTTATTTGCGGAAGAGCTTCACAGGATTCCAGGCGCCATCGAGCGCGTCGGGGACAAAGTCCTTATCGGAGTCGCCTTTGAGGTCTGCCCAGCGGCTTTCGCTCCAGATGAATGGTTTGCCGTTGACCGTAGCCGTGCCATATTTCATGCTGAACGACGTCACCGCGCCATCTTTGGCGGGCTGAGCTCCGGCGATTGCCGCGAGCGTGTTTTTGATGATTGTCGTTGAGCAAGCCTTGGCGTCAATCGAGCCGTCGGGGCGGCAGCGTGGCATTTCGGTTGTGCCGTACCCCAGGTCCCATCTGCCATAGATTGACAGCGGTTCGCGGTCGGCGGTGAATGTTACGAGCGCCTTTGCCGTCTCGACGTCATAGACCTTGTCGATACCCATCCACAGCTGGTTGCGACGCATCGGGCGAAGGTTGAAACTCTGCAGCTCGTATTCCACCCAGAATGACACCGGCTGATTGCATCCGAAGATGTGTGTCGGGGTGATGAGGTGGGGGTCATAGTCGAGAAAAGACGTCTCCTTGGTTGTCGAGTCGGTGATGGTGACATTCTCGCCGTCGCAGACAAAGAGCACGTAGCGTCGGTAGGACATGTCGAGCAGCCCGATGCGCGAGGTGTGCGCCTCGACGAGTTCGAAGCCACTGAGATATGTGCCTGTGTTGTCGATTGAGATATATTCGTAGAACTCTTCGATTGTCTCCGCAAACTGTTCGGCAGCTGCCGAGCGCCAGGCAAGCCACAGTCCATCGACGCGCGGCTCGCTGTAGAGGTCGACGTGCGTTGTCTCGTTGAATCCCAGGCCGTGTCCATTGAACCCGAAGTCGGTGTTTGAGCCTATCTGTCCCTGGCAAAGACTGTTTTGCGTCACAAAATCGTCGGCGATAAAATAGGAGACTGCACACGACTGAGACCAGAAGCAGCACCACGAGTTGTGTGCCCAGACCACCTCGCCATCCGGCAGTTTTTTGACGAATGCCGTGCAGTGGTCGCTGGTCGCGGTCTTTGCCTCGGGAGACGATGCTTTGCCATATCCCATGACGAGTCCAATCTTGTCGCCTACGGCGTCAAAGAGGTCAAACTGTGTGTTGACAAAGTAGAGGTCGAGGAATGTGAGCGAGTCGGTGTCGTAAGTGAGCCTCAGCTGATCGGGCGCGAATTTGTCGAGGTCGAGCATGTCGAACGAAATCGATTGGCGTCTCGGCGTGCCCGTCACGGCGTCAAAGATGCCGAGCATCCTGAGTAACAGGCGTGTGATGGCAATGCCCTTGGTGTCGGTTTGCTTGCCGGCGAGCCAGTTGTAGGTGTATCGGTAGTTTGCGAGCAGCGCTTCGCCGCAGGCGTCGAGATATTCGGGGCGTACGTCGATGTTGATGCTGTCCTCAGGGGTGGATCCGATGAGGAAGTTGCGCCAACTGTTGTCGCGCGAGGCGAGTATCGCGGATGTGGTTTGCACCATGCCTTGCACGTATCCGGCGTTGTATTCGTTCTGATAAACAGATAGTTCGGGGTTGCGAGCGAATATAGCGTAATTCCAGTTGTTGTCGATGCATTGTGCGAATCCGCGGGTGAAATCGTCGACAACAAACTCGGTCGCTTCTGTATTTTTGAATTTGGTATTCATTGTGGTCTCGATTTATTTCATGAACATTTTGACGGGATTCCAGCGACCGTCGAGCGCGTCGGGCACGCAGTCGATGTCGGACGATTGTTTGAATGGAGCGAAAAGAGATTTTGACCAGATGAACGGACGTCCTGAGATGTAAGGCGTGCCGTACTTCATCTCGAATGATGTCTTGGTGCCGTTGATATCCGGCTCGAGCGAAATCTTGTCGAGCACGTCGCGCATCTGACGTGTGCCGAATGCCTTGCTGTCGATGGCACCGTGGGCTCGTGCCCTGAGAAATTCGGAAGTGCCATAGCCATAGTCCCAACGTCCGGCGATGGATATCGGTTCGTTGTCGGAGTTGAACGTGATAAGCATCTTTGCAGCGTCGAGGTCGGTGACTCGGTTCATGTTGGTGAACAGCTGATAGCGGCGTTTGGGCGCGCCGTCGATGGTCTGCAGCTCGTGCCAGATGCGTTTGTAGGTCGGGATGTTGCATCCCACGATGTGTGTAGACGACACGAGATTGTGGTCATAGTCAAGGAATGTGGGAGTGTATCCTGTCGAGTCGGTGACCTTGAGCTCCTTGCCGTTGCCGCGCATCATGGCAAATCGCGCGTATGACATGTCGATGAGCGCGAACTCGTTGCGGTAGGCGTCGACAATCATGTATCCGTTGAGATACGTGCCGGTGTTGTCGAGAGTTACATAGTCCCAGAACTCGTCGATGGAGCGTGCAAAGTTCTCAGCCGCGGCGGCGCGCCACGTCAGCCAGACACCGGCGGTCTTGGACTCGTTGTAGAAGAATGTTTCGGTGGTCTCGTTGAACCCTATGCCATGGCCGTTGAACCCGAAGTCGGTGTTGGAGCCGAATTGTCCCTGACAGTAGCAATTCTGGGTGAGGAAATCGTCGCCCACGACATAGGTCACGGCACAAGACATGGCATAGAAACACGCCCAAGAGGTGTGTGCCCAATATATGTCGCCGTTGTCGAGCATGTGCACGAATGCCGAGCAGTGACTGGGACGGTAGCTCAACTTCTTTTTCTCGTCGTCCAGCTCGAGCAGGTTGATCTGGGCGCCGAGTTTGTCTGCCACAGCGTCAAATAGATCCATCTGGGCGTTGATGAAGTATATGTCGATGAATGTCAACTGCTGGTCGCCGACATGCATGAGACTTTGCTCAGCCGGCATCGCCGACAGATTGAGGTCGGCATAGGTGATGTCCTTGCGCTGTGGATTGTCGGCGGCGCCATCATAGATACCCAACATCTTGAACATCATGCGCTTGATGCCTATGGTCTTGGCATCGTCGGTACGGTTGCCAATCCATTTGTACAGATAGTTGTAGTTTTCTGCCAGAGCCGCTTGGGCAATTTCGACGCCCTGTGGAGGGATTTCGCAAGAGAGTTCGCGACCGGCTGTGGCGTCGAGGGTGAAATTGCGCCATGTGTTGTTGCGGGCTGCTATGATGGTCTTGTTGCCCTGGACTTTGCCCTGGATGTATCCGGCATTATATTCGTTCTGGAATATCGACACGTTGGGATTGCGCGCGTAGATGGCGTAGTTCCAGTTGTTGTCAACGCATTGAGCGTACCCGCGCGAGAACTCGTCGAGTACAAACTCAACCGGTTCGGTGTTTTTTAATTCAGGCTTGTACATTTGTGCTGTCTTTGGTTGAATTGTTAGGTGTAGTTGTCTTGTGTTTTCTGACGATAATTTGGCGAGCCAGAACTATTATTGTCGAAACAAGCATCAAGAGCAGGGATATCTTGAATGCCATCATGGGGTATTTGTCTGTGGGGTGACCTAACGCTTTGGCAATGGTGTCTATGATAAGTGGAGCCACTACACTGCCAATCGAATACATGGCTGAGAACCACGCCAGAGTGAGTGTCAGCGCTATGCGGCTCGATATCAGCGAGCATTTGTCATAGAAGTATGGTTGGGCTACGCCATACATGTATGATGCGATGAAGATGCCTATGCCGCAGATGATGGCGCAATCTTTGACGAGCATCAGCGAGAAGCCCACGACTATGCCCAACAGCACGAGCACGGCAACGTTGTTCTTGAGCAATTTGAGTGTATGGTTGAGCGTGAAACCGGATGCCATGATGCCGAGGAATAGAATCGATGTGAGGTCGCCGGCGACGCTCGAATCTGTGTAAAGAAAGGGTATGTAGAGGCTGATTGAGGCTATCGCGATGGTTGTGGCAAAGTAGAAGATGCAGTATCGCGCGAATGTCCCCAACTTGACTTCGTGGCTGAAACGGTAGGATGCGTTCTTGCCTTGCGCCGCACTGTCTGCCTTGCGTATATCGGCGGGGTCGCGAACATAGTTCTTGAATTTGGAGGCGAAGAACAGCGGGAGTAGTGGAAGCAGGTAGATGAGAAATGGCAGCCGCCAGTCGATTTTGGCGAGATAGCCGGTGCCAATGACACATAGCATCAGCACGAGGTTGAGCACTGCCGAAGCATAGCCGTATTGCTTGGTACGTTGCTCGCCGTCAAAGATGTCTGAGATAAAGGATGTTGCCAGTGGCGAGATGATGCCGGCGGCTATGCCTATGGTGAAGCTGAGCGCGATAAGCGCAATCATGTTGGGGGCGATGAAGAATGCCGCTCCGGCGATGCCGAAGAGGAGACAAGCTGCGTTGAGCATCTTCATGTTGTTGACGCGCGTGCCGATGTATCCGCCGAGGAACACAAAGGGTATCGCCGCGATGTTGGGACCAAGATCGAGGAACTGCGTCTCGAGCTCCGATGTTCCCGGGAAAATCTTGGTGAGGTCGCCCATGATGGGAGATATGGCAAGCCCGGGGATAGAGGTGATTATAAAGATTATGTAGAGGTTGAAAACCATCCAGAAAGGTATGGTTTTGCTGCCGTAGCCGGTTTGAATGTTCATAGATGCAGTGTTTAATAATTAACGAAACACATCTATGAATGGTTGTCAAAAAAACGCAGCAAATATTGACACTCATGCCGTAAAAGCTGAGCTCATGACATTGCGTCGAGCGCGTTGGCGACGGATATCAGTATCTGAGGTAGACGAAGGGGACGAGCTCGCTTTGGCGGGTCTGGATGATGATGAAGAGCACGATGGCGAGCGCGATGGCTTGGATGAACAGCGGTTGTCGTGCCCAGCCGCCCTTGATTGCCGTGGTCCATGAACGGGGCGCGAAGTGCATGAGGTATCCGGCGAGGATGGCGAGGGTTATCAGCGCGTAGGCGACGATGAACTGCGGGATGATGTCGGGATGGAATTCGAGGAATATCTGTCTCGACATTTCTCCGAGGCGTTCCATAGACTCGGCTCGGAATATTGTGAATCCGACTATGACGAGCACCATGGTGATGAAGACGTTGCCGGCTGTAGCCAGGGCGCTGCGGCGCCAGCGTTCAGAGGCATGGAACACGCTTGTCAGGGTCTTGTGCCCGATGAGTATCGCGCCCTGGAACGCGCCCCAGATGAAGAACATCCACGATGCGCCGTGCCAGAGCCCGCCGATGACCATGGTGGTCATCAGGTTGATGTGCTGGCGCACTTTGCCGTGTCGGTTGCCGCCCAGTGGTATGTAGATGTAGTCGCGCAGCCAGCTCGAGAGCGAGATATGCCAGCGACGCCAGAATTCGGTGGGGCTGGCAGACTTGAATGGAGCGTCAAAGTTGTCCTTGAAGCGATAGCCCAGCAACAGCGCCAGACCTATTGCCATGTCGCTGTAGCCCGAGAAGTCGCAGTAGATTTGGATGGTGAATCCGATGGTGCCCATGAGGTTTTCGAATCCGCTGTAGAGAGATGGATTCTCGAAGATGCGGTCGACGAAGTTGCCGCTGATGTAGTCGGCGATGACCACCTTCTTGACCAGGCCGCAGATGATGAGAAACAGCCCTTCGGATACCATGGCGCGTGTTGCGGCGGGATTTGCCTCGACCTGCGGCAGCATGTCCTTGGCTCGCACGACGGGACCGGCGAGCAGCGGAGGAAAGAAGGTGAGGTAGAAAACGTAGTCCAGGAAGTTGCGGCACGGCTCCATCTCGTGTCGGTAGATGTCGACGATGTAGCTGATGGACCGGAATGTGAAGAAGGAGATGCCGGCGGGAAGCACGATGTCGAGTGGGTCGAATGATGTGCCGGTGATGCTCGCGAATGTCTCGTAGAGGAGGTTGAAGTATTTGAAGTAAACGAGCATCCCCACATTGATGATGACGTTGAGAGCGACAATAGCCCGTCGCCCTATGGAGGATGATGTGTTGCCGAGGATGTGTCCGAGCACATAGTCGCTGACGCATACGCCCAGGAGGATGAAACAGCAGGTGTAACTTGACTTGTAGTAGAAATATAGGGAGAAGAGTATGACAAATATTTTCTTGATGATGTTGCTGCGGCTCATCATGGAATAGATGAGGATGAAGCAGGTGAACAACACGAGGAACAATCCGGTGTTGAACAGCAATGGATGCGCGGCGTCGTAGACGAGCAGCGATTTGAGCATTTCGCTGTCGCCGAATGTCGAGAAGTATTGTCGTGCTTGTTCGATGATTTCGTCCATGGATTGATTACTGAGGTTTTACTTGCGAGTTTATGGCATCGTATAGCATTTCGCCCATCACCGTGTATCCGGGCCAAGAGAGGTGAATTCGGTCTCGCCCCAACAGCTTCTTTTCGAGCCATTTGTATGACGAGCCCTTGCCGCCTGCGACCTCATACCAGTCATAGACAGGGATATTGTTGTCCTTGCCGTACTCGACAATCACCTCGCGCAGGCGAGCGACATTGTGGTTGACGGCATAGGTCTTGATCTTGCGGCGGCGTTTGCCACGCTTGATGGTGCGGATTGACGATTTCTGGCACTCTGACGGTGTGGTGAGCAACAGCGCCGCGTCGGGATTGGACTGGCGCAACTCTTTGACAAACTTGTCGATTGTGTCGTAGAATGCCACATCGCTGATGGTGCCGAATGCCTCGTTGGTGCCGAGGCTCACGATGATTAGGTCGGGGTGAAGTTTTGCCACAGATGGACCGACGATGCCGCCGAGATCGGTGTATGACGAGAACGCCGCGCCGTTGTTGCCAAATGCGCTATAGGTCACGCCGCGGTAGTTGCCCAGCAGTTCGAGTCCGCAGATGATGGCGTCGCGAGTGCTCAGGGTGATTGTCGCTTCGGTGGTAGATGCAAATGTGACGGTGGGGATGCTGTCGGTGATGGTTATTGCCCACGGCTGTATCGAGGCGTCAGTGATGGCGATGTCGCCCGAGCCAAAGACACGCACGCCGTCAAATGGCGTTTGGGACGTTATGGTGAGCGTGAAATTGCTTTTGGTGGGCTTGATGCCGATGCCGGTGAATCCGGGTTGCACGGGCCACGGAGTTTTGAGCAGGCGGGCACCGGTGAACTCGGTGTCGGAGGTCACGGTGTAGTCGACCGGCTGGTTTGTTCCCGCGAGTTTGAATGGCGTGACGAGCCCTCTGCCGCCGTCGCCGTATCGCTCGGCAAACTTGGCGCGTGTCACCGATGTGCTGCCTTCTGCCTGGATGTGCGAGTCGCCGATGTGCACAATCGAGACTCTGCCGGTGTCGGCGGTCGCGGCAAATTTCTCGGCGAGGCCTTGCCACGAGCATCCATTGAGGTGGATGTAGTTGGAGTCGTATTTGATGAAGTCGTATTGTCGCTCCGGCTTGTCGTTGGCGGCAGCCTCATCGATGACGGGGTTGACGCGTATCTCGGTGTCGGTTTCGCTGTTCTGCTGCGGGACGGTGTGCTTCAGGTTCCGTGCCTGCAGTGTTAGCGACGCGGCGACAGACAGTGCGACAATAGTATATTTGTATCTTGAAATCATTGCAATGCGATGGTTAGGGAGTTCATGAAAAGTTCGGCGAGTTTCTTTCCGCCCTTGCCGTTGAGGTGGATATAGTCGCCGTTGAGCATCTTGTCTTCGCGCCATTTGACCGCTGCGCCTTCGCCGCCCATGGCTTCGCGGGTGTCCCAGAAAAGGCATTTGGCGTGTGATGCCGCGGCGCGCTGGGCGTCGACCATGTTTTGGGCGGTAGGCACAGAGACGTATGTTGTTCCGGCCTTCTGACCGCGGTCGCCGATACCCATCATGACGATGTCGGCAGACGGATAACACTCGCGCACGGTGGATACGATGCGCTCGAGAATCTTGCCGTAGCTCGAATAATCTGACTGCTGCGACGACAGGGCATTGATGCCATACTCGATGACAATCATGTCGTAGTCAATGTATTGTCGCATCTGCGTGGCGAGGTCGACATCAAGCTTGCGGTGTGTCGCGCCCGAGTTGCCGCGCAGCGACATGCAGTCGACGGTGATGCCGGTACTGTCGTTGATGTATAGTCCCAGAGCCACGAGGCCATATATGTCGGTGGTGACAGTCGCCTTGGCGGTCTCACCGTCAACCTTGATGCACTGCACGTCTTTTGACGCGGCGACCTGATGCTCTCTGGCGCCGCTGTCGGTGGTGATGGTCACCTTGCCGTCGGATGGCGCTATGAACAGGAATGTCGTTGAGTTCCATGTCGATGAGTTGGCAAATCGCGATGTGCCGTGGCATGATGTCTTTGCCCCCGACTTAGCTACGAAGTATTCGCCCGACAGTGGCTTGTACTTGTGGGATGACGACTTGAGATCGATGTTTTGCCAATTTGAGCACTTGCGCACGACGCTGGTTCTGAATCCGGGGATGTCGGTGAATAGGTTCATGTAGCCCACGCCGTGCCCGCCGTATTTGCTCTGCAAGTCGTCGCGCAGGTCGGCGGTGAAGATGTCGCCCTCGATGTACGAGTCGCCGATGACGGCAATGCGGGCGCATCTGCTGCCGCGTTCTGCCAGTGCCTTGCGCAGATGCTCGATGCCGCGGTGTCCTTCGGTATAATCTTCGATAATCAGCTCGCCGTTGACGCGCGGAGATATGATTTGTTGCACTGGCACGGGCACTGTGTCGGGCTCGGCGACACTGGTCTCTTCGTCGATGGCGGTGCTCAACGCCGGGTCTATATGCTCGGTGGCAGTGACCCCGACAACGGCATTTTTGAGATCGCCCAGCAGGTCAAAGTCCTTGATGATGTTTCCCGTCAGCGACCCCCATGGGACAAATGACAGGGCAAAAAGGATGACGAACGCCAACAGGATGATGAGTGCCGGGCGTCCCTTGCGTGTATCTTGAGGATTGTTGTGATCGATTGGCTGTTTAGGATTTTCCATATGGATGTGATGGTGTGACTTATGGCGTTGAGCGCTCGATTATGGCAAGCAGAGCCGAAGCCTTGAGCTTGGTCTCCTCCCACTCGTCCTCTGCGGAGGAGTGGGGCGTGATGCCGCTGCCGGTGAATATTGTGTAGCCGCCGTTGTCGAACCGACAGCAACGGATTGCCACCCACGCCTGTATCGCTTCGGGGGTCTCGAGTGCGACGTATCCGCCATATAGCGCGCGGGGTGTTTGCTCGACGCGACATATTTCGGCGATGGCAGTCTCGCGCGGAAATCCCGCGAGCGCCGGGGTGGGGCTCAGCATGTCGAGTAGTCGCTCATACTGCGACATCGAATCGAGCTTGCCGCCAAAAATTGTGCAAAGATGCTCGACGCGGTTGGCGACCTTTGTGAAAGAACGAATGCTGTCGGGAGGACAGTCGCCACGGTCGAGCGTGTAGTTGATATATCGTGTTACAATCTCTTGTTCGTCAATGTTTTTGTCGTCCCAAGGCGCATCTTCTTCGCCCTCGATGTGGCGTCGTGTCCCTGCCAGAGAGAATGTTTCGTAGCGCATGGTCTGTTTGTCGGCTGACAGCAGCAATTCGGGCGACGCGATGAGCCAGCACCCCGACTTGGGGGTGTAGTACAGGCATCTGAATGCCGCCGGATCGTCGTCGAAATAGCCTGCGGCGGCAGATACAATGTC
>X1_Eurasian_Beaver__coassemble_145_pt1 | contig 11901 bp, 5 predicted proteins | sample X1_Eurasian_Beaver__metabat2_high_PE_005 | metagenome-assembled genome bin X1_Eurasian_Beaver
GACATCATCTCGGCGACTTGCCGCAGACGTGTCTCGACGATGCCAAAGTCGGTAGACCATGCCATGTCGATGGCCTTGCGGCGGGCAAGCTCAGAGCGGCAGTGCGCGACAATCATGCGGCGCACCGTGTCAAAGCCCGTTTTCTGTTCTATAGTTTGCAGTCCGTTGTTCAAAATATATTGTCAATCAGGATTATAGTGTCAATGAATGGCTGCGAGGCCTCCGCGAGCCGTTTCCTTGTAGAGCGACGGCAGGTCGTGTCCCGTCTGCTTCATGACCTCGACGATGCGGTCGAAAGTCACCGAGTGGCGGCCGTCGGAGAATGCCGCGTAGAGGTTGGCGTCGAGGGCGCGGGCGGCGGCGTAGGCGTTGCGCTCGATGCAAGGAATCTGCACGAGTCCGCATACCGGGTCGCAGGTGAGACCGAGGTGGTGTTCGAGCCCCATCTCAGCCGAGTATTCGATTTGGGCGGGCGTTCCGCCGAAGAGTTGCGAAGCGGCGGCGGCAGCCATGGCGCAAGCGACGCCTACCTCGCCCTGGCATCCGACTTCGGCTCCCGAGATCGAGGCGTTGTGCTTGACGACGTTGCCAAAGAGTCCGGCGGTGGCGAGGGCGCGTAGCACGCGCTGTTCGCTGAAGTTCTTGGAGGTGTGCAGGTGGTAGAGCACGGCGGGAACGATGCCGCACGAACCGCATGTGGGGGCGGTGACGATTTTGCCACCGGCGGCGTTCTCCTCGCTGACGGCGAGGGCATAGGCGTAGACGAGTCCGCGGCTCTTGAGCGAAGCGCTGTAGCCGGTGGCGTGGAGGTAGTAGCTGATGGCCTTGCGGCGCACGCCGAGACCGCCGGGGAGCACGCCCTCAGCCTCGATGCCGCGCTCTATTGCCTCCTTCATCACCTGCCAGACCTCGCGCAGGTAGTCCCAGATGCCGGCGCCTTCGCATTCCTCGACATACTCCTAGTAGGAGCGGCCGTATTGCTCGCACCAGCTGAGGATTTCCTTGATGGTGTGGAGGTCGTAGATGTGTTCGTTCTCGTGTCGCTTCTCGCCCTCCTCGACGATGTCACCGCCGCCGATGGAGAAGTAGGTCTTCTCGGCGATGATGCTGCCGGCGTCGTCAAATGCGGCAAACTTCATGCCGTTGGGGTGGAATTCGAGGACCTCCTCGGGCTTCCAGATGATTTCGGTGGGCGCGAGCGGAGTCAGCACGTCGAGTATTGCGACATCTGTCATGTGTCCTTTGCCGGTAGCGGCGAGAGAACCGTAGAGAGTCGACTCGTAGCGTGCGGCGCCCTTGCCCGGACCTTCGCTGAATCGTATCGCGGCCTTGCGGGGTCCCATGGTGTGGGAGCTCGACGGGCCATAGCCTATCTTGAAAAGTTGTTTTAGTGACTCCACCTGAATTATATAGTTGTATATTTTTACTTAATAATGATATGAGTATGCAAAGTTAACGCTTATCTCGCAGATTTTAGGTAAATAATTCGTATTTTTGCACATTCTAATGACAAAGAAAACAAAAATCGCATGATAGAATACATCAAAGGCTCAATAGCCGAACTGACACCCGCCTCGGTTGTCGTCGAGACGACCGCCGGCGTTGCATACCTGCTCAACATCTCACTGAACACCTACAGCCGCCTCGAGGGTGTCGCCGAGGCAAAGTTGCTGGTACACGAAAACATACGCGAAGACGCCTGGGTGCTCTATGGCTTTCTCGAGGAGCGTGAGCGCAGTCTGTTCCGTGCGCTGATCGGCGTTTCGGGCGTCGGTTCGTCGACCGCCAGAGTCATCCTGTCGTCGATGTCGTGCGCCGAGCTCGAGGGCGTGATAGCCGGCGGCGATGTCAAGGCGTTGAAAAACGTCAAGGGCATAGGCGCAAAAACGGCAGAACGCATCATCGTGGACCTTCGCGACAAAATAAAAACCGATGAATCAACGTTATTAGTACAGGCTTCGGCGACAAACGATGTCTTTGACGAGGCGCTGTCGGCGCTTGTCATGCTCGGCTTCACTCGCCAGCAGAGTCAGAAAGCGTTGAAAAAACTCTTTGAAAGCGACCCGACCATCAAGGTCGAGGCAGCCATCAAGAAGGCGCTGGCGATGATGTGACGCCGTCACCATCAGCCAATTGCACACGCCTTAGCTTCTCGCCCCGCCACATCCGAAGCCTTCCGCCGGCTCATGACGAGCCGGCGATATGACTGTAGCCTCGCGAAATGTTCAGAATAAACCAACGTCTCTCACATATAAAATTCCCTGCGCGCCTGACAATCATGACTGTGGTGCTGGCAGTGGCGGCAATCTTTGCTGTCCGCGGTCAGTTTGCCACGCCCAAGGTTGTCGCGCCGCCGCCCTCGGCATATCCTCCCCCCGCTCCCGGCGACTCGGTGCCGCTGCCCATGCCCGTGCCTCCCACGGTGCCCACCAACTATGAGCAGCTCATGGCAGACGAGCTCGCCTATGACTTGTCAACACCCTCAAACATCAGCACCACAGCCGAATACGACCCCGCGACGGGTTGCTATGTCGTGCGCACCAAGGTCGGCGACCTCGACATCGCCACGCCGTTCATGCTCACCGAGGCGCAGTATGACAACTGGCAGCTGAGGCGCTCGATGCAGCAATACTACAAGGAACGCAACGCCGCCCAGCTCACCGAGAAAGAGAAGCAGCCGTTTGACATCCTCGACATGAACTTTGCCCTGGGTCCGCTGGAGAAAATCTTCGGTCCCGGCGGAGTGCAGCTCAAGACCCAGGGCTCGGTGCAGGTGTCGATGGGCATCAAGTCCAACAAGACCGACAACCCCACGCTGTCGCTCTCGGCACGCCGCAAGACATATTTTGACTTCCAGCAGAAAATCCAGGCTACAATCGCCGCGTCGGTGGGCGACCGCATGAAGTTCAACATGACCTACAACACCGACACGACCTTTGACTTCGACTCCAAGAACATCAAACTCGGATACGAGGGCAAGGAGGACGACATTGTCAAGTCGATCGAGGCGGGCAATGTGTCGATGACCACCGGTTCGTCGCTCATCCGCGGCGGAACGGCGCTTTTTGGCATCAAGAGCAAGCTGCAATTTGGCAAACTCACCGCCACGGCGCTGGTGTCGCAGCAAAATTCGGAGTCGCAGTCGGTCAGCTCGAAGGGTGGGGCGCAGACCACCGAGTTCTCGGTCAATGCCGACGAGTACGACCAGAACCGCCACTACTATCTGGCGCACTACTACCGCGACAACTACGACAAAAACGCCTCGCGCATCCCCCTGGTGACCTCCGGCATCAGCATCACCCGCATGGAAGTGTGGGTGACCAACAAGAGCGGCAAGTATGACCAGGCGCGCAACATCGTCGCGTTCATGGACCTGGGCGAGAACTCGCATCTCGCCAACAGCTACTGGGTGCCCGACGCGTCAAAGACCGAGCCCTGCAATGCCGCCAACAACCTGTTGACAACCATCAAGAACGACTATCCCGACGCCCGCAACATCTCGCAGGTGACACAGGCGCTGTCGCCGCTGTCGGCATATGGCATCGAGGGCGGCAGAGACTTTGAGAAGGTGGAGAGCGCCCGACTGCTGTCGTCAAGCGAATACACCTACAACTCGACACTCGGATACATCTCGCTCAAGTCGCAACTCAACTCTGATGAGGTGCTCGGTGTGGCGTTTGAATACACCTACAACGGCCAGGTGTATCAGGTGGGCGAATTTTCGTCAGACATCACTTCGACCGACAAGTCGCTGTATGTCAAGATGCTCAAGAGCACCACAGTGTCGACCCAGCTGCCCATGTGGCGACTGATGATGAAGAACGTCTACAGCCTCGGCGGATACCAGATACAGAAGACCAACTTCAAGCTCAACATCAAGTATCTGAGCGACACCACCGGCACATCCATCAACTATCTGCCCATCACCGGCATCAACGACAAGTCGCTGTTGCAGCTGATGAACCTCGACCGTCTCGACTCAAACCAGGAGAGCAACACCGACGGATTCTTTGACTTTGTCGAGGGATACACCATCATCACGTCGACCGGCAAGATGATATTTCCGGTTGCCGAGCCGTTTGGTTCGCACCTGCGCGAGGTCATCGGCAACGATGTCATCGCCGACCAATACTGCTATCAGGAACTCTATGACTCGACGCTCGTGGTAGCCAAGCAGTTTGCCGACAAGAACAAGTTTATCCTCACCGGCGAATATCAGGCGTCGTCGGGCAGCCAGATACGCCTCAACGCGATGAACGTGCCCCGCGGCTCGGTGGTAGTGACCGCCGGCGGCGTCACGCTGACCGAGAACTCAGACTATACCGTCGACTATGCCATGGGTATCGTGACCATCACCAACCAGAGCATCATCGACTCGGGGCAGAGCATCAATGTCACCCTCGAGAACCAATCGCTGTTCTCGACCCAGCGCAAGACGCTGCTCGGTCTCGATTTGCAATACGAGTTCAACAAGCACCTGACCGTGGGCGGTACGCTGATGCACTATTCGGAGAAGGCGCTGACCGAGAAGGTGAGCATCGGCGACGAGGTGGTCAACAACACGATGCTGGGATTCAATGTCAACTACAACAACCAGTTCATGTGGCTGACAAACTGGCTCAACAAGATTCCGACGGTCAACGCCACCGCCCCGTCGAGCCTCAACTTCACCGCCGAATACGCGCGCCTCATCCCTCACTCGCAGAAGTCGGGTTCCAACGCCGGGTCGTCGTATGTCGACGACTTCGAGTCGACGCAGACCGGCATCGACCTGCGCTCGCCCTACTCGTGGTTCCTTGCCTCGACGCCCTACGACAGCTCTGCCGACGCGCTGTTCCCCGAGGCAGCGCTCTCCAACGATGTCGCCTATGGCAAAAACCGCGCGTTGCTCAACTGGTACTACATCGACCGCATGTTCACGCAGCGCAACTCGTCGCTGGCACCGGGATACATCAAGAGCGACCTGGCGCAGCTCTCCAACCCCTATGTTCGCGAAGTGACCACCCGCGAGGTGTTCCCCGGCCGTGAGCTCAGCTATGGCGAGTCGTCATATATCCAGACCCTCAACCTGTCGTTCTATCCCACCGAGCGCGGTCCCTACAACCTCGACGCCGACAACATCACCGACGCCGGCGAGCTCCTCAACCCCGAGAAGCGTTGGGGCGGCATCATGCGCAAGATGGACAACACAAACTTTGAGCAGAGCAACATCGAGTATGTGCAGTTCTGGCTCATGAACCCGTTCCTCGACCCCGACAACAACAATCTCGAGGGCGGCGACCTGTATCTCAACTTCGGCGAGATCTCGGAGGACATCCTCAAGGACGGTCTCAAAAGCTATGAGAACGGCATCCCCGTCGACGACGACAACACCTATCTCAAGGAGACAGTCTGGGGTCGCGTGTCGTCGCAGGCGTCGCTCACCTACTCGTTTGACAACGCCACGGGCGCGCGTCTCAAGCAGGACGTCGGCCTCGACGGTCTGCCCAACGACATGGAGTTCAACTTCTCGAGCTATCAGGACTACCTCGACAAACTGCGCGTCAAACTGTCGCCGTCGACCATCGAGACCATGCAACAAGACGCCTTCTCACCTTTCAACGACCCCGCGGGCGACAACTACCACTTCTACCGCGGATACGACTACGACGAACAGCGCCTCGGCATCCTCGACCGCTACAAGAGATACAACGGTGTCGAGGGCAACTCGCTGTCGCCCGACGACGCCACCGAGCCCCTCTATCAGTCGGCTCGCGCCGTGCCCGATGTCGAGGACATCAACCAGGACAACACCATCAACGAATATGAGCGCTACTTCCAGTATCGCATCTCCATCCGCCCCGAGGACCTTGTGGTGGGACAGAACTACATCACCGACAAGCAGACTTCGCTGGTGGCATGTCGCGACGGCAGCACCCAGGAGGTCGAGTGGTACCAGTTCAAGGTGCCCTTGAGCGACTATGAGAAGAAGGTGGGCTCGATCAACGACTTCACCACCATCCGCTTCGCGCGTATGTTCATGACCGGCTTCAAGGCAGTGACCCACCTGCGTTTTGCCACCCTCGAGCTGGTGCGCGGCGAGTGGCGCAGCTACGACTTCAACCTCAACAGCCGCGGAGAGACTCCCGCTGAGGGCAATCTCGACATCTCGGTGGTCAACATCGAGGAGAATGCCACGCGTACTCCCGTCAACTATGTTTTGCCTCCCGGTGTGACACGTATCGACGACCCCTCGCAGAGCCAGATTGTGCAGCTCAACGAGCAGTCGATGTCGATGAAGGTCACCGACCTCGCCGCCGGTGATGCCCGCGGTGTCTACAAGAACACCCAGCTCGACTTGCGCAACTACAAGCGCCTGCAGATGTGGACCCACGCCGAGGCGCTCATCGACAATACCACCAACCTGCACTCGGGCGAGCTGTCGATGTTTGTGCGCCTTGGCACCGATGTCAAGAACAACTACTATGAATACGAGATACCGCTGACGCTCACCGCGCCCGGCAAGTACAACAACAGCTCGTCGTCTGACCGCTACATCGTGTGGCCCGAGGCAAACCGCCTCGACTTCAACCTGCAATCGCTCGTTGACCTCAAGGAGGCTCGCAACAAGGCAAAACGCGCCGAGGAACCCGGGGTGGGCTACAGCATCCTGTACACCGGTCGCGATCCCGACAACGAGAAAAACCGCATCGCCGTGATGGGTAACCCCACGCTCAGCGATGTGCGCGTCATGCTCATCGGTGTGCGCAACAACTCGTCGGTGACAAAAGCCGGTACGATCTGGGTCAACGAACTCAAGGTCACCGACTTCAACGAAGAGGGAGGTTGGGCTGCCAAGGCCAACGCCACGCTCGGACTCAGCGACATTGCCACCGTCAACATGGGCGCGCATGTCGAGACTGCCGGATTTGGTAGCGTCGACCAGTCGCTCAACAATCGCCGCCTCGACGACTATGAACAATATAATGTGGCGGTGAGCGGCGACCTCGGGCGACTCCTCCCCGAGAAGGCAAAGCTCAAGGCGCAGGTCTACTACTCGTATTCGAGCGAAAAGACCACGCCCAAGTACAACCCCCTCGACCAGGACGTGCTGCTCAAGGACGCCCTCGACGACTGCGCCACCAAGCAGGAACGCGACTCCATCAAGGCGTATGCCGTGGAGCGCACGACCATCCAGAACTTCTCGCTCTCGGGCATGAAATTTGATGTGCGATCCAAGAATCCCATGCCCTGGGACCCCACCAACTTTGCCGTCAACTTCTCGTTCTCCAAGACCGCCAAGGTCGACCCCACCACCGAGTACGAGAACACCAATGACTACCGCGGTTCGCTGCAGTACTCATATTCTCCCTACATCAAGGGTCTCAAGCCGTTCAGCTTCATCAAAACCAAGAACAAGAATCTCAAGTTCTTGTCGGAATGGGAGCTGCAATGGCTGCCCAACACCATCTCGTTCCAGACCAACATGAGCCGCTACTACTATGAGCAGCAGACGCGCTCCGAGACCGATGTGATGTTCACGCTGCCAGTGTCGGTGTCCAAGAACTTCTTGTGGGACCGCCAGCTCTCGTTGACATGGAACGTCACCAAGACACTGTCGCTGTCGTTCAATTCCAACACCTCGGCGCGCATCGAGGAGCCGGTCGGTGCTGTCAACAAGAAGCTGTTCCCCGATGCCTACCGGGAATGGAAAGAGACGGTGTGGAACAGTATTCTGTCGATGGGTACGCCCTGGGATTACAACCAGACATTCACCGGCAGCTACAAGGCTCCGTTCAGCAAGATTCCGGTGCTCGACTTCCTCACTGCCAATGTCAACTACAATGCCACCTACAAGTGGGATCGCGGCGCGACGGTCGACGATGTGTCGATGGGCAACAGCATCTCGAACCAGGCGGCGTGGACTGCCGACGGACGCATCAACTTTGAGTCGCTGTGGAACAAGATTCCGTTTGTCAAGGACGTCAACAAGCGTTTTGCCAACACACGTTCCGGCTCCAACAGCCGTGCCGCGCGCAAGGCCAAGAAGTTTGGACGCACATTCAAGCTGCAGCCCGACACCACGTTGACCATCAAGCACAATCTGCGCACCAACAAGATCAAGGTCACCGCTACGACTACCGACGGCAAGCCATTCCCCGTCAAGACCAAAATCGAGGATGCCAACACCGTCACCGTGCTCACCCATGGCGAGGACAACATCAAGTTCACCATCACCGAGATGCTCAAGGAAGAGAAATCGACTTTCCGTGAAATCGGGGAATACGCCACCCGCTTCATCATCTCGCCGCGCAATGTCTCGGTGCGCTACCGCAACACTCGCTCGATGACGCTGCCGCTCTACAGCCCGTCTGTTGGCAACATCTTCGGTCAGTCCAACTCCTACGGTCCCATGGCGCCGGGTCTTGACTTCGCCTTCGGATTTGCCGGCGACGACTACATCGACAAGGCACTCGAGCGCGGATGGCTCATCACCGACGACGGCCAGTCGTCGCCCGCCATCATCTCGCGCACCAACGAGCTCAATCTCGAACTCAACCTCGAGCTGTTCAAGGGCTTCAAGATTCAGCTTACTGCCAATCGCACCGACAACCGCACCTCCCAGATACAGTTCATGTACGAGGGTATGCCCACCACATATTCGGGGTCGTACACCAAGACCCACTGCGCCATCGCCACCTCGCTGCGTTCGGCAAGCGCCAACAATGGATACGAGACCAAGGCATTCAACGACTTCCTCGCCAACATTCCCGTTGTCAAGGCTCGCTATGAGGCTCTTTACGACGGGGTCTATTACCCGAACAGCGGCTTCCTCAAGGGATCTGCCGAGGCAGGTTTGTTGTTCAACCCCGAGATAGGCACCGTCAGCGAGACATCGAGCGACGTGCTGATTCCCGCCTTTGTCGCCGCCTACACCGGCACCAATCCCTCCAAGACCTGGCTCGACCCGTTCCCGTCGTTTGCTTCGGTGCTCCCCAACTGGAAGGTGACCTATGACGGGCTCATCAACCTTGGCAACCTGCGCCGCCGCTTCAAGTCGTTCACTCTCACTCACGCCTATCAGTGCACATATTCGGTGGGCTCCTACTCGTCGTATCTCAACTATGTCGAGGCGGGAGGCAAGAACTGCGGTTTCACTCTTGACGAACTCACCGGCAAGCCCATTCCCTCGTCGCCCTACAACATCTCGTCGGTTGCCATCACCGAGAAATTCGCTCCTCTGCTGGGCGTGAGCTTCACCCTGCAAAACGACCTGCAGCTGTCGGCTGAATACCGCGACTCGCGCACCCTCACGCTCAACACGTCGGCGGGTCAGGTGGTCGAGGCAACCACACGCGGCATCAAGGTCGGCGCCGGATACAAAATCGTGGGATTCAACACCTTCCTCAAGATGAAGGGCTCGCAGCAGGGCGTCAGCAACGACCTGACGCTCAATGCCGATGTCGCCGTCGAGAACAATCAAGCGCTCATCCGACGCATGGAGTCAAACTACACCCAGCCCACCAGCGGCGCCAACACCATAAACATCAATTTCACAGCAAATTATGTCCTCTCCAAGAAGGTGACCATCTCGGCATATTTCGATCATCAGGTCAACAATCCCATCGTCACCACATCGTCCTACCCGACGACCAACACCTCTTATGGTTTAACATTCAATTTGTCGCTGGCGAGATAATGAAAGGTGGCGCCAAGACGCGGCATCAAGTCGCCGGCTGGGTGATGTGAGTGTGTCATCTTGTTGGCGGAGATGTTGAATTTGCGGCGTTTTACATTAATTATGGAAGTTTTTTAACGCTATCTCGATAAAAATCACTAACTTTGCGAATAATATTAAATGTTGATAACTGTATCATAAGATGGACGTAAAAAAAGTGCTATATATCTCACAGGAGATCACACCATACCTGCCTGAAAACAATATGTCTAAGTTGAATCGCGACCTGCCCGCGGGCATCCAGCAACTTGGACACGAGGTTCGTAACTTTATGCCTAAATACGGCTCCATCAATGAACGACGCAACCAGTTGCACGAGGTGATTCGCCTCTCTGGTCTCAATATTGTTATCGACGACACCGATCACCCACTCATCATCAAGGTCGCCACTCTGCAGCCCTCGCGCATGCAGGTCTACTTCATCGACAGCGAAGACTACTTCAGTCGTCACGACAATGCCGAGCTCGAGCTTGTCGCCGATGCTGAGGTCAACGACGAGCGCTCGATGTTCTTCGTGCGCGGCGTCATCGAGACCGCCAAGAAGCTGCGTTGGGAGCCCTCGGTGATTCACTGCACCGGTTGGGTGTCTGCCCTCGCGCCCCTCTACCTCAAGAAGACATACGCCAACGACCCCACGATGAAGGACGCCAAGGTGGTCTACTCGCTCTATGACGACAAGTTTGACGGCGCACTCGATGCCCGCATGGAAGAAAAGCTCGTCATGGACGGATTTACTGCCGACGACCTCAAGACCGTTGCCGGCGCACCCATCGACTACATTGCCCTCAACAAGCTCGCCATGGACTATGCCGACGCAATCGCAATCTCTTCGGAGAATGTTGCCCCCGAGCTCGTCGAATATGCCAAGGCCACCGGCAAGCCCGTCATGGAATATCCCGGCGAAGAAAATATCGCCGCCAAATACAAAGAATTTTACGCGTCGCTCTAATCGGCGCCGCGATACCAATATCCCGCCAGTAACGGGAGCTAAAAAATTGACATCCTATTCCCCAAGATGAAATCATTCACCACAAAAATAGCAACATTGCTACTTGGCTCAGCAGTCATGATGACCGCCTGCCAGGACACTTCTACCATCGGTTCATCACTCACTAATGACAACGTCGAAATCGTAATTGACTCGACATTCACCGTTTCAGGTCAATCCATCGAAAGCTATGCTGTCGTTTCGCGCACCATCACCCAGCTGCTCGGCGAAATCGATGCCCCCGGTTATGGAACACTCTCGAGCGACATCGTGACCCAGTTTATGCCCGCCATCGAAATCGACACCACCGGCATCACCCGCAACGACATCGACTCTATCAAACTCGTCTTCCAGGCATCGGCAGGCGCTTTCACCGGCGACTCTGTGGCTCCCATGGGACTCGAAGTTTACAAACTCAAGAAAGAACTCCCCTCACCCATATATTCAGACTTCGACCCCAGCGGTTACTATGAATCGACACCCATCGGTTCGCTCATCTACAACATGACCGTCGTTGGCGAGAACGATTCAATCCAGGAACTCACCTATCGCCAGTTTGACGTCACTCTCCCCGTTGAGGAAGGCCGCAAGCTCTTCGACGAATACAAGAAAAATCCCGCGTCGTTTGCGTCGCCCACCGCGTTTGCCGACATCTTCCCCGGTCTATACATCAAGAACTCTTACGGCAGTGGTCGCGTGACTCGCATTGCCAAGACAACAATGCGCATGTACTACCACCAAACATACTATGACGAGGATCTCGAAAAAGATACCACCGTCTATAATACCGGTGTGTACTTCGCCGTGACCCCCGAAATCATCTCAAACAACAATATCCGTGTGGAGATTGCCCAGGACCTCAAAGAGCTCGCTAAGACGGAGACAGTTCTCGCCGCGCCCATCGGATATGACGTGAAGTTTGTCTTCCCCGGTCGCGAAATAGTCGCCGCATACAAGAAGAACGCCGGCAGTGTCGCTGTTGTCAACACATTGACATTCAGCATTCCCGCCGAAGCTATCGAAAACAAATACGATCTCCCCGTTCCTCCGTCGATTCTTATCGTACGCTCTGACATGAAGGACGAATTCTTCATCAAGAACTCGCTCACCGACAGCAAGACATCGTTCTATGCCAGCTATGACTCGACAAACAAGCAATATCTCATCTCCGATATGCGCGACTACATCCTCGACC
>X1_Eurasian_Beaver__coassemble_147_pt1 | contig 11787 bp, 5 predicted proteins | sample X1_Eurasian_Beaver__metabat2_high_PE_005 | metagenome-assembled genome bin X1_Eurasian_Beaver
GCAGCATGGCTTTGATGTCGGCGTCGCTGATGGAGCCGTTGCGCTGTTTTTCGCGGATGGAGGTTTTGACGCTTTGGATGGCTTGGCTGCGGGCTACGGCGTCGAGTGCCATGGATGAGACTTCTTTGATTTTGTCGTTGAGTTGGGCTTCGAGGAGTTGTTGCTTTTGTTGGGCGATGATTTTGTCTTGCTCGAGCATTTTGAGGTCTTGCTGCAGTTTGTCTGCCTGGTATTGTCGCTGCAGGTCGCGGGCTGTCTTCTGTGTGCGATATCTGACGACGAGGTAGATGATGGCGAGGAGTATGATGAGGTAGATGATCCATGCCCACCATGTGAGGTGCCATGGTCGCGGGTGCGAGAAGGTGTATTGCACTGTGGACAGTTGCTCGCCGTCGACGTTGGTGACGGTGGCGGTGAGTTGGTAGTCGCCGTATCCGAGAGAGTTGTAGGTGATGACGGGCTCGGGTGAGTCGTTGTCGAGTGTGATGTCTCCGCCTTGTAGGTGGTAGTGGAATGTGAGAGCCTCGAATCGGTAGTTGGGGTATGAGAGTGTGATGGTGGCGTTGGATTCGATGCTGCCGGTATCGTCGATGGGCAGTCGTGTGGTGTTGCCGTGCTTGTCGGTGGTGATGACGCTGAGCAGACGCAGTTGCCGCCGCGCGGGCACTCGTGCGTCGTGCCGGCTCATGTCGAGGCATCCGATGCCGTTGTTGAGGCAGAAGTATGCCATGTTGTCTTTGACGTTGACCATGTTGATCTCGTCGTTACCGTCGAGTCCGAATTGGGCTGGTGTGACGGTGTGCGCGACGGCGTATTTGTCGCCGACCCATCGCACCATCATGAAGTTGGTGGCGGTGGATATCCAACTGGTGTTTTTGTCGACCTCGGTGGCTGAGTATATGTCCATGTTCTCGATACTCTTGAGGTCTGTGAATCTGACGATTGTGTCGTTGAGATCGTCGTAGGTGTAGAGTTTGTTGTGGAACGAAAAAATGATGCGGTCGCGCAGCTTGATGAGGTGAAATCGGTCGAATACACTGTCCCCGTCGAGGTGTTCGAATCGTTTGTAGGTGCAGTGTCGCAGGTCGTCGGTTGGTCTGACTCGGAACAGTCCGTGGCTCATGTGTGTCGCCCAGATGTTGCCGAGGTGGTCGACTTCGAACTGTGCCACTGGGGCGTAGAATCCGTCGATGCTGTGGGCGAATTTCCATGTGCCGTTGTCGTCGGTGTAAACCTGGAGACTGCCGTAGCTTGACTCGAGCAGCACTCGCTGTCGGGCGATGTCGCACACCTGCATGAATGTGCTGCTCTGGTTTGCCTTGCCGAGTGGTGCCGAGGATAGTCCGCTGACTATGCGCGAGCCCTCGTTGTTGCCGACGATCACCTGGTGGTTGTAGCTGTTGACAAACCAGTTTTGCCCGTCGCATCCGGGGATGATGTTGAATCTGCCGTTCTCCCGGTTGAATGCCCACGCCGCCTGGTTTGTGGCGATGTAGAGCTTGTTGTCGTGTGAGCATACGCCGTAGACCATGCCTATGGTGGGGCTGCTGTTGTCGGGCGAAAGCAGTGAGAATGGCGAGCCGGTGCCTATCATTGCTATGCCGGTGTCGAGAGCTACCCACAGGTCTCCGTTGTCGTCGCTCTTGAGGTCGAGTATCGAGTTGTTTGCCAGGCGATTGTTCATGTTGTAGTGCCAGCGCAGTTTCCCGTCGGCGCCAATTCCGTAGACGCCGTCGAGGATTGTCCCCACGGCGAGCACCGAATCGTGACGCAGGATGGTGGCGCGATTGACATTCGATGCCTTGAGTTTGTCGTCGACCTCGGTGATCATGCGCGAGACATGACCCTTGTCGTAGGTGTAGAGTCCGCTCCACTGGGAGCACAGCACGATTTTGCCTGCTCCGGCACCGAGTGCCGCGACGATATGGCTGTCGCCGACGCGGTCGCGTGTGAACAGCAGGGTGAGTTTGTCGCCATCGACGCGATAGAAGTCGCCGTTGAGTATCTGGGTGTATATCTCTCCGTCGATTTCAAACAGATACAACGGTCGTTTGCCGTCGTCGATGTGCCGCGTCACGGTCTTTCCGTCGTAGACAAACCACGAGTAGAACGACTGGAAGTATATGTTGCCTTTCTTGTCCTTGACGATGTTCCAGATTTCTTCTTCTTGCTCGGGGATGTTGTCGGGGTAGAGGGGAGTATACCGGAACACGCCGAATCGGTCGCTGGTGAAGTATCCGAAGTCGCGATAGCTGCCTACATACACGCGGTCGGCGTCACAGAGCACCGAGCGCACCACACCTCCGCGCGGCAGCGAAGTGTGCGACCAATTGTATCCGTCATATCTGAGCAGTCCTGTCGAGTTGCCGACGTATATCTCGCCGTTGGGGCCTTGCGAGATGTCCCAGTTCTGCAGCGCTCCGCCATATTCGACCTTCGAGAAGTTGTGCAGAATGGGCATGAAGGAGTTTGCTGCCACCGAGCAGATGGCAACGGCGATGCTGAGAGTCAGGGATATCAGGGCTTTATGCAGTTTCATATAGGGTTCTCAAAGCAAGAATATGGTTGGTCAATTGCAAAATTACGTAAATTTTTCGACCCTGCAAGCATTTCGTCCATATAATTTCTGCATCAGCGGTGGCACGGCGGGCATCTGAGCAAACCTTTATCAAAATTAAATATCATCGAAACGAAAAAAAAGTAGCTCCGACCGATTTTTTTGTTAAAACACTAATTTAGTGGCTAATCTATAGTTAAAATCGTAGTAAAAACGTAGTGTTATAAAACATAGTAGTATTACGCAAGTGTCTGAAAATTTGTTTAAAACTTAATATCGTTGTTACTTTGCGTCCATAATCTATTAAGTTTTACGCAAAAACTGTAACAACCGGTATAAAACTATTTTTTGCAAAAGCATACTATTAATTAACTTTTTTGAATTGTAATGGATAAAAGATTACTCGCACTATTACCGCTGAGTATTTGCATCGGTCTTAGCGCACAAGCACGCACCGTGAAAGGCACAGTGGTCGACCAGACCAATCAGCCCGTCATAGGTGCATCAATTCATGTCAAGGGTGCCACCATGGGCACTGTGTCTGATGTCGACGGCAACTTCACATTGACAAATGTTCCCGACAAAGCCATGATCACATTTGACTATGTAGGCATGGTTTCCAAGGAAGTTCCCGCCAGCGACAACATGAAGGTATCGTTGTCTGACGACCTCCAGAAACTCGACGAGGTTGTGGTGATCGGTTATGGCTCAGCCAAAGCCAAAGACCTGACATCGCCCATCTCGGTAGTCAAGGGTGATGAACTGACCACCACCACATCTTCTGTCATGAACGCCCTGCAGGGCAAAGTCTCGGGTGTCAACGTCATCAGCAACGGCACTCCCGGCGAGGGCCCGACAGTGCAGATACGTGGTGTCGGCTCGTTTGCCAACAGCACTCCTCTCTATGTTGTCGACGGCATGTTCTTTGACAACATCAACTTCCTCAACAGCTCAGACATCCAGGAGATGTCGGTGCTCAAGGACGCATCGGCAGCCGCCATCTATGGTGTGCGCGCCGCCAACGGTGTCATCATCATCACGACAAAGAAGAGCGCCAAAGGCTCGTCGACCAAGGTCACATACGACGGATATGTCGGCATCCAGAAGGCATCAAACATGCTCAAGCTTTGCAATTCTTCGCAGTATGCCACGATGATGCTCGAAGGCAACTATGACGCCTATGTCTATCACTTCAAGCAGTCTATCGACCGCTACGGAGGCAGCTATGCCGACTCTGACTTCCACAACTGGACCTACGCCACCGACAACAACTGGTACGACCTGCTGACCCGCACAGCCGCCATCACCAGCCACAGTGTCAACGTGAGCGGCGGAACAGAGAAAGCCACATTCACCATGGGTGGCAACTACCTCTATCAGGACGGTATCATGAACGTTGACAACAGCTATCAGCGCTTCAACCTGCGCGCCGCATTTGACTACGACGCCACCAGCTGGTTGAAAGTCGGCTTCAACGGCGTGTTGAGCCAGTCGACCCAGCAAGTGCCCAACAATGCCGCTTGGCAGAAGGCATTCAACTGTCCTCCCATCGTCGCCCTCTATGACGAGAGCAACGAGAACGCTTTCCCCGACAAGTATGGTTCGCCCGACGTATTGGGTTACACTTCAAACTTCTACAACCCCATCGCAACCGCCAACTACTACAACAATAAGAACAAGAGCGTGCAAGTGCTCACCAACTACTTCGCACAGATCAACTTCATCCCCTCCAAACTGTTCTTCAAGACCAACTATTCTTACAGCCTGCAGACAAGCAACAGCCGCGAGTTCACTCCCGCCTACTATGTGAGCAGCTGGCAACAGTCGACCACCACGGCTCTCAACAAGACCGAGGCCAAGTACTACAACAGCATCTGGGACAACACATTGAACTACGAAGACAGCTATGGCCTCAACCACTTTGGCGCCATGCTCGGTCTGTCGATGCGCGAGGAAAACTACCGCATGATGTATGGCTCGACCACCAAGGTCCCCGACGGAGCCGAGGAATATTGGTACCTGAGCAACGGTGACGCCTCGAGCGCAACCGTTTCGGACGGCGGAACAACCTATCGCGGCATGTCTTACTTTGCCCGTTTGAACTACAACTACGACGAGAAATATTTGCTGACCTTTACGATGCGTGCCGATGGTTCGAGCAAGTATCAGGAAAAGTGGGGTTACTTCCCCTCTGTAGGTGCCGCATGGCTCATGTCAAAAGAAGAATTCATGCGCAACCAGAACGTTTTTGACTACTTGAAGCTTCGCGCCAGCTGGGGCAAGCTCGGTAACGACCACGTTGCCGCCAGCGACGGTTTTGCCTCCATCACCACCGGCACCGGTGTGTCGGGCGTCTTTGGCAACACCACAGTCGCCGGTTTTGAAGACAGCTCATACTTCAGCTACCTCAAGTGGGAAGTTGTCGACGAATACAACGCCGGCATCAACTTCAGCACCCTCAACTATCGCTTGAACTTCGATATCGACTACTACCACCGCATGACCAACAACGCCGTGATTTCTCCGCTGCTGCCCTTCAGCACCGAGTCACTCGCCGGCAACTATGGCAAGATTCTCAACAGTGGCTTTGACATCAGCGCCACTTGGACCGACCGCGTGGGCAAAGACTTCAGATATACCGTCGGCGCCAACCTGTCGACCGTGCGCAACCGCGTGAAAGACCTAGGCGGCGCCAGCATCATCAAGGGCGGCAAGACCGTCAACATGGTGGGCAAGGAAATGAACTCGTTCTACGGCTTCGAAATGATCGGTGTCTATCAGACAGCCGAGGAGTGCGCCGCAGACCCCATCGCCGTTGCCAACGAACTCGAACCCGGCGACCTCAAGTACAAAGACCAGAACGGCGACGGTGTCATCGACGGCAACGACCGCGTGTGTCTGGGTTCATACATCCCCAACCTGCTCTACAGCTTCAACTTTGGATTTGAGTGGAAGAACTTCGACTTCAACCTCAGCACCTACGGCCAGGCTGGAGCACAGATGTTCAACCGCAAGAGAGCATTGCGCTACGCCCAGCAAAATTACAATTTTGACCTTGCCCAATATGAAAATAGATGGCACGGTGCCGGCACATCCAACACCGATCCCTCGGCAGCCGCGCTTCTCAAGGCATGGAACGTGAGCGACCAGCGCTACAGCTCCTACTTCGTGGAGAGCGCCGACTTCTTCCGCATCCAGAACATCACCCTCGGATATACCGTCAAGAACATCAAGATGGGCAACTACACACTGCCGAGCCTGCGCGTGAGCCTCACCGCCGACCGTCCATTCACAGCTTTCTCTGCCAACAGCTTCTCGCCCGTGTTGAGCGACTCTGAAGGCTGGGACACCGAAGTATATCCCCTCACATCGACCTACACTCTCGGGTTGCAAATCAATTTCTAACATTGTCAAAAATAAAACGATAAGCAATGAAAACTATCAAATATCTGTCGTGTGTCATGGCATTTTCGCTCGGCTTGTCGATGGCGTCTTGCGACTACCTCGACAAGGCTCCCGAAGGTCAGGTGCCCACAGAAGAAATCGACTATACAAACATCAGCGAAATGTACATGCCGGTGTCGGGCTGCTACGCCAAGGTCAGAACCAGCGGCATGCACTGGGCCATCTGGGAACTCACTGTCATCAAGGAACAGGACGTCTTCAGCGGCCAGTTCAATGGCAGTCTCTACTACAAGGTCGGCGAATACACCTACGACGACTCGTTCTGGGCTATCGACGAAATCTGGAAACAGTACTACAACATCATCAAGGTCACCAACTCGGCTCTCGACGCACTCTACAAATATGAGGCAAACTGCACATCGGCAGCCGACAAGAGCACTTGTCTCGCCTACCAGGGCGAAGTGAGATTCATCCGCGCCTATGCCTACTTCCGTCTCGTCCAGCAGTTTGGCCCCGTGACCATCCTGCGCACCAACGACCAGACCGACATGCAGCGCTCGACCATCGAAGCTGTCTACAAATATGCTCTCGAAGACCTCCAGTTCGGCATGGACAACATGCCTCGCCTGCGTCCCAACCAGAACACCCACATCGGTGCCGTCACAGCATTCTCGGCAGAGACTCTCGCCGCCAAGATCTATGCCAACCTCAAGGACTACTCAAAGGTTGAGGAACTCACCGACGACATCATCAACAATGGCAACTTCTCGCTCTATCCCGACTACTACCAGCTGTGGAAGATTCCCGGCAAGCTCTGCGACGAGTCGATCTTCGAATGCCAGTGCACCGACTACGGCACCGGCTCGGGCGACCTCATCGACGCCGACCAGTGGTTTGTTTGCCAGGGTCCCGAAAACAGCGGCAGCGACATCTCGGGTTGGGGTGACTGCGGAATCTACACCTCGTTTGTAGACTGGGCAAAGGCTCGCGGCGAGACTGTGCGCTACACCACCTCGTTCCTCTTTGCCGACTCGACAACTCCCGACGGAGACGTCATCGCTCCCCAGTCCAATCCCATCAACGCCACTGTATGGAACGGCAAGGCCTACACGCCCCTCAACCAGCTCACCCCCGGCCGCACAAAATATGGCACAAACAACAACATCCGCATCTTCCGCTATGCCGACGTGCTGTTGCTCAATGCCGAGGCAAAGGTGCGCAACGGCAAGAATGGCGATGTGCCCTTCAACTTGGTGCGCCGCCGTGCCGAGATGCCCGAACTCTCGGGTGTGACAGTCGACCAGATCCTCGACGAACGCCGCATGGAGCTCGTCTGCGAGTGGGGCGAACGCTACAGCGACCTGCTGCGCTCGGGCAAGGCTGCCGAAGAACTCAAGGACCTCAACTGGTCTGAAGATCGTCAGTACTTCCCCATCCCCTACAACCAGTACACCTCGAACTCTGACCTCCTCCTCGATCCCAAGGACGAATAATCTCATCACGGCATCCCCCCGGCCCTCTTGTGGGTCGGGGGGACGCCCAATCCCAAAGTAAATGCACAAATTCGCAAGATATATTTTAGGACTCTTTTTCGTGACACTGGGCGTCACCACCCTCAACGCGCGCGACAAGGCCGAAATCACCATCATGAGCTACAACATCAGGCTCAGCTTTGACGATGGCGAGAACAAGTGGTCAAACCGCAGCGCCGACAACATGGAGATGCTCAAGTATTACGCACCCGACCTTATCGGGATGCAGGAAGCCTGTCCCGACCAAATCGCCGACCTCGACGCCAACCTCTCCGGATACGGACGCATAGGCGCCGGACGCGACGACGGCAAGGACAAGGGCGAGCACTGCCCGATATTGTACAACAAGAAGAGGTTTGAGCTGGTGAAGTCGGGAGACTTCGCGCTCTCGCCCTCACCGACCGAGTTTGGCAAAAAGGGCTGGGACGCGTCATATCCACGCATCGCCACGTGGGCGATTCTCAAAGACCGCAAGACGGGCAAGAAAATCGCCTACTTCAACACTCACCTCGACAACGATGGAAAGGTGGCACGCCGCGAGGGCATCAAGCTCGTGCTCGACATGGCCCGCCAGTATGCCGCCAACATGCCCCTCATCATCACGGGCGACTTCAACTGCACTGCCGCCGAAGCGCCCCTTGATATCCTCAACAACGAGCAAATATACAGCATCTATCAGCTGTCGCCCATAGTCTATGGTCCCAAGTGGTCGTTCCACGACTACGGCAGGGCGAGCGGCGACGAGCTCGAACTGATAGACTATGTGTTTGTCAGCAAAGCTTTCACGGTTGAAAGATGCCGCGTGATCCAGGACAAGCCCGAGGGACACTATCTCTCTGACCACTATCCGGTCATCGCGCAAATCGCATATTGAAAAAAGATAATTATTTGATTTGTTAATAGACGGTGTGAGCGGGTCGAGCCGGTGGTTTAGCCCGCCCATATTTGTCAAACCCACACTCACGACTTGTTATGAAAACCCGACAGTTTCTTGCCCTTCTGGCGATAGCGTTGCTATATGTCCTCGGCATGGTCTTTTGCACCACCGCCGACACCGACGCCCGACCCACGGCTTTTGACGACGACGATGCCTTTCTCGACTACATCCAGCGAGTCCACTTCAACTACATGTGGGAGGGTGCCGAGCCCACCTCGGGATTGGCGCGCGAGCGCATTCACCTCGACGGCATCTATCCCGACAACGACGAGAATGTTGTCACCACGGGCGGCAGCGGATTTGGCGTCGCCGGTCTGCTCGTCGCCATCGACCGCGGATTTATCAACAGAAACGAGGGGGTCGCGAGACTGCACAAAATCGTCGACTATCTGGCGCGTGCCGACCGCTTTCACGGCATGTGGCCCCACTGGCTCGACGGTCCCACGGGCAAGGTGGTGCCGTTCGGCAAGAAGGACAACGGCGGCGACCTGGTCGAGAGCTGTTTCATGATGCAAAGCCTGCTGTGTGTTCGCCAATACTTCAGGGAAGGAAAAGAAAACGAGCGCGAACTGGCACAGAAAATCGATGCCCTGTGGCGCGACATGGACTTTGACTGGTACAGAAACGGCGGCAAGGACGTGCTATACTGGCATTGGTCGCCTGACTATGGCTGGGAAATGAATTTCCCGCTCGAGGGATACAACGAATGCCTCATCGCCTATGTCCTCGCCGCGGCATCACCCACCCACGGGGTGCCCGCCGAGTGCTATCACAAGGGATGGGCACGTGATGGCGCGATACGCTCTGACGCCGCGCCGTTCGGCTACAAACTCTATCTGCGCCACAACGGTGCCGAGCAATCGGGCGGACCGCTCTTCTGGGCGCACTACAGCTGGATCGGACTCTGTCCCAAGGGGCTGTCTGACCAATATGCCGACTACTGGGAGGCAATGAAAAATCACGCCATGAGCAACTACGCCCATTGCGTGGCAAACCCCGACGGATACGCCGGATACGGTCACGACTGCTGGGGCCTCACCGCAAGCTATTCGACAGTAGGATACTCGGCACACTCGCCCGGCAACGACCTGGGCGTCATCACGCCCACGGCGGCGCTGTCGTCGTTTCCCTACACCCCCAAGCAGTCGATGGCTGCACTCAAGGGATTCTGGGGAAAGGGCGAATGGATATGGGGAAAATACGGATTCTATGACGCATTCAGCGTGCAAGACGACTGGACATTGCCACGATATCTGGCTATCGACCAGTGCACCATCGCCCCAATGATTGAAAACTATCGCTCGGGATTGCTCTGGAAACTGTTCATGAGCTGCCCCGAGGTCAAGGCCGCACTCGACAAGCTGGGCTTTGAAGTGAAACCGACAACAAACTAAACAAAACAGGATAAGTATATATGAAAAGATTTTTTGTGCTCGCGATGGCTGCTGCATCGCTGATGGCAAACGCTCTCACCGACGAGGCCAAGATGAACAAGTTTGTCGACGACCTCATGTCGAAGATGACTCTGCAAGAGAAACTCGGACAGCTCAACCTCCCCGTCGCCGGCGAAATCGTGACCGGCTCGGCAAAGAGCAGCGACGTCGCCGGCAAAATCAAGCAGGGACTCGTCGGAGGCCTCTTCAACCTCAAGGGCGTCGACCAGATACGCGAGGTGCAGCAGATTGCCGTCACCCAGAGCCGACTGCACATACCTCTGATATTCGGCATGGACGTCATCCACGGCTACGAGACTGTGTTCCCCATCCCCCTTGCCCTGGCAATGACATGGGACATCGACGCCATCCGCAACTCGGCACGCATCGCCGCCGTCGAATCGTCGGCAGACGGCATCTCGTGGACATTCAGCCCCATGGTCGACATCTGCCGCGACCCTCGTTGGGGACGCATGGCCGAGGGCGCCGGCGAAGACCCATACCTGGGCGCGCAAATAGCACGCGCCATGGTCGAGGGATACCAGGGCGACGACCTCGCCGCCAACAACACCATCATGGCGTGCGTCAAGCACTTTGCGCTCTACGGAGCTCCCGAAGCCGGACGCGACTACAACACCGTCGATATGAGCCGCACGCGCATGTTCAACGAATATTTTCCGCCCTACAAGGCTGCCGCCGAGGCTGGTGCCGGCTCATTCATGACAGCATTCAACACCGTCGACTACGTGCCTTGCACCGGCAACAAGTGGCTCATGACCACCGTGCTGCGCGACACATGGGGATTTGACGGATTTGTCGTCACCGACTACACTGCCATCAGCGAGATGACGGCACACGGCATGGGCGACCTGCAGACTGTGTCGGCTCTCGCGCTCAACGCCGGCACCGACATGGACATGGTCGCTGACGGATTTGTCGGCACACTCGAGCAGTCGCTCGCCGAAGGCAAGGTCACCATCGACGCCATCGACACCGCTTGCAGACGCATACTCGTCGCCAAATACAAACTCGGCCTCTTTGACGACCCCTACAAATACCTCGACAGCGAACGCGCCAAAAAAAGAGATATACACCCCTCAGCACCGCGCCGCCGCGCGCAAGCTCGCCACCGAATCGTTTGTGCTTCTCGAAAACCGCGACAACATCCTGCCTCTCAAGAAGTCTGGCAAAATCGCTCTCGTCGGTCCGCTCGCCGACACTCGCGCCAACATGCCCGGCACATGGAGCGTGTCGGCAGCAATAGACAAGTACAAGACCGTTCGCGAGGCAATGACCGATGCTCTCAAAGGCAAGGCTGAGGTCCTCTATGCCAAGGGATGCAACATCTGCTATGACTCGATACTCGAGAAAAACAGCACCATGTTTGGCCGCGAAATGCGCGACAACCGCGACGCCAACACCATGCGCGACGAGGCGGTCAACATCGCTCGACAAGCCGACGTGATCGTCGCCTGCATGGGAGAACCCAGCGAAATGACCGGCGAAAGCAGCAGCCGCACCAACCTCGAGATACTTGACGCGCAAAAAGACCTGCTCACAGCCCTCAAAGCCACAGGCAAACCCATCGTCCTGCTCAACTTCTCGGGACGCGCCACAGTCATGAACTGGGAAAAGGAAAACTTCTCCACCATCATGAACGTCTGGTTTGGCGGCAGCGAGACCGGCGACGCCATCTGCGACGTCATCTTCGGCGACGCGTCGCCCAGCGGTCGCCTCTGCGTGTCAATGCCCAAGAGCGTAGGCCAGATACCCATCTACTACAGCCACCTCAACACCGGACGCCCCTGCAAAGAATGGTTCTCAAAATTCACAAGCAACTATCTCGACGTCGACAACCAGCCTCTCTACCCATTCGGCTACGGACTCCCATACAGCACAATCGAGTGCGGCACCCCCACCCTC
>X1_Eurasian_Beaver__coassemble_150_pt1 | contig 11741 bp, 6 predicted proteins | sample X1_Eurasian_Beaver__metabat2_high_PE_005 | metagenome-assembled genome bin X1_Eurasian_Beaver
CGACACAGTGTGGGTGATGGGCATATTCCTCACCGGCATCCTGGCGCTCAAATGCGTAGCCACCTCACTGACCAACAACGGCGGAGGCGTCGCCGGCGACTTCGCTCCCACCTTCTTTGCCGGCGCCATGCTCGGCATGCTCGCCTGGAACTACGCCTCATTCATCTCCCCAGCCACCCCCATGATAGCCGACTGCGTCATCGTGGGCATGGCGACCGTGATGGCGGGCGTCATCGGCGCCCCACTCACCGCCATCTTCCTCACCATCGAAATGACCGCCAACTACCAGAGCATCCTCCCCGTCACCATCGCCGCCCTCGTCTCTTTCGGCATGGTCCGCATCCTTGAAACCGGCCGCCGCTCTCGCCTCCTCCACCCGTCCCCACCACCCCAAGACGGCAAATCCTCCGACGAAGTCGACCCCGAAAAAGAATCCGTTCCCGGCACCCCTCCCGTCATGAGCGACTGACCCCAAGCCAGCCCAGTCTGCAACCGGCTTGTCCCCCGAATTTGCCGTATTGCCGCAACGTCTCCGACGTAGCGGAATGTATTGGTGACATCTACACCTTCGACATAGCCGCATTGTTACCCAAGTTTATGTGGGGATAAAAAGATGACGGCGCTCCGCGGAAGCGGAACGCCGTCTTTGTGATCCGGACGGGATTCGAACCCATGACCGTCTGCTTAGAAGGCAGATGCTCTATCCAGCTGAGCTACCGGACCTACCCCTAAAATCAAATGCAAAGTTAGGCTTTTTTGACGACATGGCAAAATGGTTTCTCATTTTTTAAACAACTTTGCATCGCGACGGGCGTTATATTTAGTGAATCGCCTCGAGTTTTGGGGCGATGGTCAACAAAGATCAATATATTTTTTATCAACACATAACTCTCTGATATTTATGAGCAGCTTTTATGACATGATTCAGGACGAGAAGCCGACGCTGGTCGACTTTTTTGCCACCTGGTGCGGTCCCTGCAAGATGCAGTCGCCGATTCTCGAACAAGTGAAGAACAAGGTTGGCGACAAGGCCAACGTGGTGAAGGTGGACATTGATGTCAACCAGGAACTTGCGGCAAAGTACAATGTGCGTTCGGTTCCGACGCTCATCCTCTTCAAGAAGGGCGAGCCGGTGTGGCGCACTGTGGGTTTGCAGCAGGAGGATGTGCTCACTGCCAAGCTGCTCGAAAATGTCTGAGTCCCCGCAAACCAATGCATACTCATGCAACAATTAAATATTATCAAAAGAAGGAAACCTAACTCAATCGCACCGCTATGACAACACTTAACGAAAAGTTGCAGCAGGTACTGTCGGACGCAAAGCCCACGCTGGTGGAGTTTTATGCCGACTGGTGCCCCCACTGCCAGAGAATGATGCCTATCGTGGCACAATTGCAAGACGCTCTCAAGGGCAAAATCAATGTCGTGCAGATCGAGGGCGATGAAAACCCCGATCTGATGAAGGACTTTCGCGTCGAAAGCTATCCCACATGGTTTGTCTACAAGGACGGCCAGCAGGTGTGGCGCGACGGCGGCGAGAAGCCTTATTCGGAGCTGAAGGATATGGTCGAGAAGTTCATCTGACGTATCCGCAGGCGCCGAGAGAATCCTCTCCAGGCATCACAAACATAGCCAAGCAAAACGGCACCGGTGTCACTTGTACACCGATGCCGTTTGTTATGTTAGGCAGATATTGTGTTGTTTAGGGGAGACAGAGCACGAGGACCTGGGCTGCTACCACGCGCAGGAACATTGTGAGCGGGTAGACGGTCGAATAGGACACGGCGGGGGCGTCGTTGCCGGTAGAGTTGCCGGCGTAGGCGAGTGCCGGGGGATCGGTGTAGGAGCCCGAGAAGAGACCCATGATGGTGAGCATGTTCATCTTGAACTTGGCGCGGGCGATGAGTCCGACGACGAGCAGGGGAACGACGGTGATGACAAATCCCCAGATGACCCACCACATGCCGGTGATGTTGAAGACGGCGGCGCCAAATCCCTTGCCGGCTGAGATGCCGACTGATGCGAGGAAGAGGCAGATGCCGAGTTCGCGCAGCATGAGCGATGCCGACGATGAGGTGTAGGTGACGAGTTTCATCTTGTAGCCGAATCGGCTCATGAGGATGGCGACCACGAGGGGACCGCCGGCGAGGCCGAGTTTCATGCCAAATCCGATATTGATCGATCCGAGGACGATACCGAGGATGATGCCGACGAAGATGGTGATGAGGTTTGGCTGGTTGAGGCGCTTCATCGAGTTGCCGAGACGTTCGGCGAGGCGTTCGATGTCTTGGAGGTCGCCGACCACTGTGATGCGGTCGCCGATCTGGAGTCGCAGGTTGGGGGTGGCGAGCAGGTCTACGCCGGCACGGTTGACGCGGGTCGCGTTGAGGCGGTAGCCGTTGCGCAGTCGCAGCTGACCGAGGGGTGTGCCGTTGAACTCGCTCTTGGTGATGACGATGCGTCGCGAAACGACGGCGGTGGGAGTTGCCTGCCAGTCCATCTCGATTTGGGGACCGAGGACGGCGCAGAACGATTCGACATCGACGGGCGAGCAGACGATGAGCAGGATGTCATCGTGGTTGACGACGGTGGTCGATGTGGGGATGAGGATTTGTCCGTCGGGCTGCATGAGTCGCGATACGACAAAGTTGGAGTGAATGATCTGGTGGAGCTGGGCGAGGTTTTTGCCGTTGACGAGGTCGTTGGTGACACGGACGGTGAGCAGGAATGGCTTGAGCTGCGACTTCTCCTGGTCTTCCTCGATTTGCTTGATTTCGTCGGGGATTTTCACTTTGAAGAGTCCTTTAATGACGAGCATCGAGAGGATGATGCCGACGACGCCGAGGGGATAGGCGGCGGCATATCCCGACGCCATGATGTTGGCTTGTTCGGCACCACCGGCAAACTGTGCGACCGCTTGCTGTGCGGCAGCGAGACCGGGGGTGTTGGTTACGGCGCCGCTCATGATGCCGACGAGCGCCGACTTGTCGTTGACGTTGCCCAGAAAATAGATGGCAACCACGATGAGCACGTTGAGTGCCACTGCTGTGACGGCGAGCAGGTTGAGTCTCATGCCGCCCTTTTTGAGGGATGAGAAGAAACCGGGTCCTACCTGCAGACCGATAGAAAAAATGAAGAGAATGAGGCCAAACTCGCGAACAAACTTCAGAATCGAAGCGTCAACGATGTAGCCCAGGTGTCCCATGAGAATACCCACGAACAGCACGAATGTGACGCCGAGCGACACGCCCATGAGCTTGAGCTTTCCCAAAAAAATACCGGCAGCGATGACGAACGAGTACAGCACCAGCGTACTTCCTATCGACGTGCTTCCGGGACAGAAAAGGTCATAAATCCAATCCATAAATTTAAAAAAAAGATAAATTTTAATAGCACCGTCCACACATGTGTGGGGAGGCCTGCGCAAAAGCGAGTGCAAAGTTAGTCATTTTTTGCGACATAACTAACAAAAAGCAGTCTAAATCTATATCTATTTGTCAAAATGTGTGGGATTGTGCCTGGAATGCGCAAGGAAATTGCGTGGAAAATGAGGGCGCGATGTCGCCGACGCGGCGCGCCGAGGGTGGCTCACTGCCAATGTCGTTGGGGGCACGACTTGCGTCGGCACGAAATGGAACGAGCCCCGATCATGACGCCCGGGGACGCGGGTCAGATGGAGTCCATAGACATGATTTCGCGCAGGACAAGGAGGGCGGCGCTCACCGAGGGAACATGGTCGATGGCAAACGAGCGACGACCGTTATTCTCGCGTATCTTGACGCGCTTGGTGTTGTGGGTCAGATAGTTGACGATGCGACCAAACATCTTGGACTGATAGTATGCCTTGTTGGTCTCGTCGACAAAGTAGGTGAACATCTTGCCCTGTTTGAGCACCACCTTCTCGATGCCCATCTGTCGGGCGAGGCGTCGCAGTCGGGGCACTTCGAGCAGCTCGGCGGTGACCTGGGGGATGGCGCCGAATCGGTCGCGCAGTCGCTCGGCAAAGGCGTTGATGTCGTCGTCGCGGTCGATGGAGTCGAGTTCGCGGTAGAGATTGATGCGCTCGCTCTCTTGTGGCACGTATGATGCCGGGAGCAGCAGCTCGAGGTCGCTCTCGATGGTGGTGTCGGCGACAAATTCCTCGTCGGCGGGGTCGTTCTTCTCGGGTAGCACGCCGGCAAATTCCTCGGTCTTGAGTTCGATGACCGCTTCTTTGAGAATCTTCTGGTAGGTCTCGTATCCGAGGTCGGAGATGAATCCGCTCTGCTCGGCGCCCAGCAGGTTGCCGGCGCCGCGGATGTCGAGGTCCTGCATGGCTATGTGGATGCCGCTGCCCAGGTCGCTGAAGCTCTCGATGGCCTGCAGTCGGCGGCGGGCGACGGGTGTGAGCGGCAATCCGGGCGGCACGAACAGGTAGGCGAATGCCTTGCGCGAGCTGCGTCCCACGCGTCCGCGCAGCTGGTGGAGCTCGCTGAGGCCGAAGTTCTGGGCGTTGTTGACGACGATGGTGTTGACGTTTGGCATGTCGATGCCGCTCTCGACGATGGTGGTCGCCAGCAGCACGTCGTAGTCGTGGTTGGCAAAGTCGACGATGGTCTTCTCGAGCTTGTCGGGCGGCATCTGTCCGTGTCCCACGATGGTGCGGGCGTCGGGCACAAGGCGGCGTATGCGCTCCTCGAGTTCATAGAGCCCGTCGATGCGGTTGTTGATGATGAACACCTGTCCGTTGCGCGCGAGTTCAAAGCCTATCGCCTCGGCGAGCACATCGTCAGAGAGGGTGGTGACCACAGTCTCGATGGGATAGCGGTTGGCGGGCGGAGTGGTGATGGCAGAGAGGTCGCGGGCACCCATGAGCGAGAACTGCAGGGTGCGCGGGATGGGCGTGGCGCTCATGGTGAGTGTGTCGACATTGACCTTCATCTGCTTGAGGCGCTCCTTGACGGCGACGCCAAATTTCTGTTCCTCGTCGACGACGAGCAACCCCAAGTCCTTGAACTTGACGTTCTTGCCGATGAGTTTGTGAGTGCCGACGATGATGTCGATTTTGCCCTCGGCGAGGCCGTCGAGTATCTGCTTGACCTGTTTGGGTGTGCGGGCGCGCGAGAGGTATTCGACACGCACGGGGAAGTCCTTGAGTCGGTCTTTGAATGTGTTGTAGTGCTGGTAGGCGAGCACCGTGGTGGGCACGAGCACAGCGGTCTGCTTGTTGTCGCAAGCTGCCTTGAAGGCGGCGCGAATAGCAATCTCGGTCTTTCCAAAACCCACGTCGCCGCAGATGAGACGATCCATGGGGCGGTCGCTCTCCATGTCTGCCTTGACCTCGCGTGTGGCGGTGAGCTGGTCGGGGGTGTCCTCATAGATGAACGATGCCTCGAGTTCGTTCTGCAGGTAGCTGTCCGGGGGATAGGCGTGACCCTTCTCGTCCTTGCGTTGGGCATACAGCCTGATGAGGTCGCGGGCGATGTCCTTGAGGCGCGACTTGGTTTTCTCCTTGACGCGCGCCCATGCGCCGGTGCCAAGCTTGTTGATGCGCGGGGGCTCGCCCTCGCGACCACGATATTTTGAGAGCTTGTGCAGCGAGTGTATCGACACAAAGACAATGTCGTCGTTCTGATAGAGAAGCTTGATCATCTCCTGGGTGCGGCCGTTGACGGCGGTGCGCAGCAGTCCGGCAAATTTGCCCACGCCGTGGTCGACGTGCACGATGTAGTCGCCGATTTCTATCGACCCCAACTCCTTGAGCGACAGGGCGAGTTTGCCCGAGCGTGCGCGGTCGCTCTTGAGCGTGAACTTGTGGAAACGGTCAAATATTTGGTGGTCGGTGAAGACGCATGTCTTGGTGGCGTGGTCGACAAAGCCCTCGTGGAGGGTGAGGTCGACCGCCTCAAACGGGATGTTGTCACCGCGGTCGGCGAAGATGGCGCGCAGACGCTCGATTTGCTTGGCGCTGTCGCTGAGTATGCACAGGCGGTAACCGTCTCCGAGGAATCGGGCGAACGACTCGCTGATGAGGTCGAAGTTCTTGTGATAGAGGCTCTGGGGCGAGCACTCCATGCGTTTGACATTCTTGTCGTCGACATCCGCCGAGCTGATCACCAGCTTGTTGAACCCGTTGTACAAATCGCCGAATCGGGTGGCGTCAACTATATCTGCCTTGATGTCGTCGGGTGCCATAGTGTGGTCGACGTCTGCCACCATCGCCGAGGTCGAAATCTCGGTGTCGGCAAGGGCGGCGACACGTGCCACGGTGTCGGTGAGCGAGCGGGTGATGATGAGAGTCGCCGGGTCGACAAACTCGAGCAGCGACATGCCGGCGTCGTTGCGCACCGAGTGGCGCGAGATGTCGGCGCTCACCGAGAACTCGTCGAGTCGGCGCTCAGACAGCTGGGTCTCGACGTTGAACATGCGTATCGAATCGATCTCGTCGCCGAAGAAGTCGACGCGCACGGGCATCTCGTTGCTGTAGCTGAAGATATCGAGGATGGAGCCGCGCACCGAGAAATGCCCCGGCTCGTATACATAGTCCTCCTGGACAAATCCGTTGTCGCGCAGCCATTGCGCCGCCTCGGTCATGTCGATGTTTTCGCCGCGAGTGAGCTTGAGCGTGTGCTTTGACACCTGCTCACGCGAAGCCACGCGCTCGGCGACAGCCTCGGGCCAGGTGATGAGAAACCGCAGCGGCGAGGCGGTGTCGGTCAGGCGGTTGAGTGCCTCGGTGCGCAGTATTCGCCCCGGCTCGTCGATTTGTCCGTACTTGATGGAGCGTCGGTATCCCGACGGGAGTATCGCCACTGCCTCCTCGCCGACGAGGCGCGACAGGTCGTGGTAGATGTATCCGGCGTCGTCATAGTCATTGGCGATGACCACCGACGGCAGCTTGGCGCGGATGAGTGCGATGAACATTGCCGCCGCCGAGCCGGGGAGCCCCGAAACGACGGTGTGGCGGCGGGTCGCCACGATGTCGGCGACCTTCTTACGCTCGGGGGTGAGAAATACGTGTTCGAGTTCTTTGAGCGTCATGATTTGTTGGAGACGGAGAGAGTCTTGTCGATAGTGTTATTTGGCGCCGTCGCCATCCTTGCGCGGCGAGAGCAGCACGCCATACTGGCGGGGATCGGCGAGGATGATGACAGCCTGGCGCAGCTCGTCGTTGCCGCGCATCGAGCGCTTGACGCAGTCTGAGTCGCTGTACCAGCGGGTGCCGAGCTCCTCGTCGAGGAGGTCGACTATGAACTTGCGATTGAAGTCCAGGTCGTGACCGAGGTCGTGGCGCATCATGGTCTCGAGCTTGTCGATCAACGAGTTGACCGAGTCGTTGTCATATCCTTCGATGCGCGCCGCGTCGCGCAGGTACTTGATGCCATCTTCGCTGGCGCGGTCATATTTGAATTTCACTGGGTCGATGAATGCCTTGAATTCGTTGAATATCGTGTCGCCGACCACAAATGTCTCGGGGTCGGGCACGTCGGGGTGGTCGTTGACATATCGGTTGGCGAAGTCCCACGACCACATGTCGGCGACGATGTTGTACATCAGTCGGTTGGTCTCGGGCAACTCGACCTTGACATCGGGGGTGATGCCTCCGCCGTCGCGCACCTCGCGTCCATTGAGAGTCTTGAAGACACGTGTCAGCGAGTCGGGGATGCGCGTGGGGCGTCCGTCCTCGTCGCGGTGAGAGTAGTCGATGGCCTGGATGAGTCGTCCGCTGGGGATGTAGTAGCGCGAGACGGTGACCTTCATCATGCCGTCATAGGCGATGGGGCGCGACTGTTGCACGAGTCCCTTGCCATAGGAACGCTGACCGACGATGACCGCGCGGTCGAGATCCTGGAGCGAGCCGGCAAGAATCTCAGACGACGATGCCGAGTTGTTGTCGATGAGCACGGCGATGGGCATCTTGAGGTCGACGGGGCTGTTGGTGGTCTTGTAGCTTTTCTCCTCCTCGCGTGTGCGGCCCTTGGTGGTGACGATGGTCGTACCCTTGGGCACAAAGTTGCCGGCAATCTGCACCGCGGCGTCGAGCACGCCGCCGCCGTTGCCCTTGAGGTCGATGACCAGCGAGGTGATGCCGTGGTTCTTGATGAGGTCGAGCAGCGCCTTGCGGAACTCGCCGGCGGTCTTCTCGTTGAAGCTGTCGATTTTGATGTAGCCGGTCGATGTGCTGTCGACCACGCCATAGTAGGGCAGCGAGTTCATCTTGATGGTCTCGCGAGTGAGATTGAGGTCGATGATGCTGTCGCGACCGTTGACTACGCGTCGCACAGTCACCTTGACGTCGGTGCCGGGCGCGCCCTTGAGGCGCTTAGACACGTCGGCAGAAGTCCATGACGGCGTGAGCGTGTCGTTGCCCACGGCGATGATGACGTCGCCAAAGTGCACGCCGGCACGCCGGGCGGGTGCGCCCCAATAGGGTTCGCTGAACACCACGGTGTTGTCGCGCTGCATGATGATGGAGCCCACGCCGGCATATTGTCCCGACGAGATCTGGGTGAGGTCCTGAGTGCGCTCGGCAGGATAGTACTCGGTGTATGGGTCGATGTTGCGCAGCATGGCAGTGATGGCGGTGTTCATCGTCTTGTCGGCATCGATGGTGTCGACATAGCTGGTCTGCAGTTCCTTGTAGACATTGGTGAATATCGAGAGATTGCGCATGATGTCGCTCTTCGAGCTGCGGGTCTTCGCCGATACGCCGGCGATGAGCCCGATGCCGAGTGCGACTGCCAATAGTATCTTCTTCATATAGTGGTGGTGTATGAGGATTTTGTCGTTTTCATATAATTAACGTGCGAAGTTACACAAAATCCCGCCAAAAACAAAATTTAGTACACCGACACTTCTCAGCACGTGTTATATTATTGTGCGAGACGAAAAAATTTAGTAACTTTGCGGCAGAAACAGCGGTATCAGACCATGACGGTCGGCACGACGCCACATTGCTGCTATCGGTTGCTCTGACGACAAGATGCGCGATGAGGTCGGCGAGTCGATGTTGTGTTTGTGTTGTTTCTACTCAATCCGTTATCAATCAACCTATTTAAATTTTTAGATTTGGAAACGAAATACATCTTTGTCACCGGTGGCGTGGTTTCTTCGCTCGGAAAAGGAATCATCTCCTCGTCCTTGGCATGCCTCCTCAAAGCCCGCGGATACAGGGTCACAATCCAGAAGTTTGACCCCTATATCAACATCGACCCCGGAACGCTCAACCCCTACGAACACGGCGAATGCTATGTGACCGTCGACGGACACGAAGCCGACCTCGACCTCGGACACTACGAACGTTTCACCGACATTCAGACCACTCGCGCCAACAACGTCACCACCGGACGCGTTTACCAAAGCGTCATCAAGAAGGAACGCGAAGGCGTATACCTGGGCAAAACGGTCCAAATCATACCCCACATCACCGACGAAATCAAACGCAACGTCAAGGCACTGGGCAAAACCGGCAAATTTGACTTTGTCATCACCGAAATCGGCGGCACTGTCGGCGACATCGAGTCGCTCCCCTACCTCGAGAGCGTGCGCCAGCTGCGCTGGGAACTCGGTCGCAACAGCCTCTGCATCCACCTCACATACGTCCCCTATATCGCCGCTGCCAAGGAGCTCAAAACCAAGCCCACACAGCACTCTGTCAAGCAGCTCCAGGAAGTCGGCATCCAGCCCGACATCCTCGTCCTCCGCACCGAGAAGAACATCTCGGTCGAGATGCGCAAGAAGATCGCCCTCTTCTGCAACGTCGCACCAGACGCCGTGATCCAGAGCATCGACGTGCCCTCGATCTATGAAGTCCCCCTCAAGATGCACGAACAGCACCTCGACGAAATCGTCCTCAAAAAAACCGGACTCGAACCCGACGGCGAACCCAACATGAAGCCATGGCGCGGATTCCTCGAACGCATGGAAAAAGCCGACAAGACAGTCACCATCGCACTCGTCGGCAAATACGTCGAACTTCAGGACGCATACAAGTCTATCAACGAAGCCCTATTCCAGGCTGCGACATACAACGACCATCGCCTCAAACTCGTGAGCATACACTCCGAGAAAATCAACGACGCCAACGCCGACGAACTGCTGCGCGACAAGGACGGCGTGGTCATCGCCCCCGGATTTGGCAACCGCGGTATCGAAGGCAAATTTGCCGCGCTCAAGTGGTGCCGCGAACACGACGTGCCCACATTCGGCATCTGCCTTGGCATGCAATGCATGGTCATCGAGTTCGGTCGCAACGTCCTCGGCCTCACCGACGCCAACTCAACCGAGATGGACCCCCAGACCCACGACAACGTCATCGACCTCATGGAAGAACAGAAGAGCGTCACCGACAAGGGCGGCACAATGCGACTCGGAGCCTATGAGTGCGAACTCGTCCCCGGCTCCAAGGCTGCTCAGGCATACGGCACAACAACCGTCAGCGAGCGCCACCGCCACCGCTTCGAGTTCAACGACAACTACCGCGAGATGTACGAACAAGCCGGCATGAAATGCGTCGGCGAAAACCCTCACACCAAGCTCGTCGAAGTTGTCGAAATCCCCGACAAACGTTGGTTCATCGGCACGCAGTATCACCCCGAATACCGCAGCACAGTCCTCAACCCCAACCCCATATTCCTCTCATTCGTCAAGGCTGCCATCGACTACCGTGCCGAAAAGGATATCGAAAAAGTCTAACAAAATTCAATTCAACAACAGAACAAAACTCCGGAGATTGGTAATAGGACAATCTCCATCTATCACGACACTCAATGGATAAGAACACACTCACCGGCATGCTGCTCATGGCACTCGTACTCTTCGGGTTCATGTACTTCAACCGTCCCGACGCTTCGCAGCTGCAGAACGCCGAAACGACCGAGGCACAAGCCACGCCCAAGACTCCGACTGCCGAGCTGTTGACCGACGCCGACTCTGTCGCTCTTGTCAACGCCATCCGAGCCTACCACACCGCAATCGACGAGGACGCCAACACAATGGCTCTCAACAGCGGAGACCTCAACGTCTCCCTCGCAGCCAACGGACAAGTCAGCGGAACAGTAGCCGTCAACGGCAGCAACATCAACATCGACCAGATCTTGCATCCCGCCGCCGACCAGCTCCCCGAGACAACAACACAGAACACTCGCGGACTGCGCGAAGCAATCCAGAAAATAAACAAATACAAGAGCTTTGCCAAATACCTCGGTGGCGAAAACCAAACCGTCACCCTGCGCAACGACCTGCTCGAAGTCACACTCCAGACCCAGGGCGCACGCATAACCTCGGTCAAGCTCCTCGACCCAAAATACACCACCGAAGTGGGCGTCAACCGCGGTCAAATCGTCCTCTTTGACGACAACACCGCCGACTACGCATTCTCATTCCAAACCGCCGACCAAAACATCTCGACCGCCGACCTCAACTTCAAAGTCACACAGCAAAGCGACACCGCCGTGCTCATGAACATGACAATGAAAAACGGCGCTATGCTCGGATTCCGCTACTCGCTCGCTCCCGGCAGCTACATCGTCAACATGGACATCGTGCAGAACGACATGGAGACAATCATCCCCACCGACCGCAACTCGATGAACTTTGACTGGCACCTCAAGATGGCACGCAACGAGCAAGGACGCACATTCGAAGAACGCAACTCTGCCATCTACTTCAAGATGGACGGCGAGTCGCCCGAAGACCGCAAGGCACACGGCGACGACGAGAAAAAACTCTCGGGCAACGTCAAATGGGTAGCATTCAAAAAC
>X1_Eurasian_Beaver__coassemble_151_pt1 | contig 11728 bp, 4 predicted proteins | sample X1_Eurasian_Beaver__metabat2_high_PE_005 | metagenome-assembled genome bin X1_Eurasian_Beaver
ACACCCCCGGCGTCACCCCGGCGCGCATCCCGGTCATCCCCGACCCGCGCGGCAACCTCTCGTTCATCGAGGGGGGCGGCGCTCTGCCATTTGAGATCGCTCGCGTCTACTGGATATACGACGTCCCCGCCGACAAGCAACGCCACGGTAGGGCGTTGCGCGACACCAACGAGATGATTGTGGCGCTTTCGGGCGCGTTCGACGTCGTCACCGACGACGGGCACGGCAACATCTCCCGACACCGGCTCGACCGCGGATATAAGGCGCTGGTCGTCCCCGCCGGCACATGGCGCGTCATCGACAATTTCTCGTCCAACTCGGTGGCACTCGTTCTTGCCGACCGTCCGTTTGACGAAGACCAATATATCCGCGACCACAGCGACTTCGAGCGATGGGCGGCATGTCGGCACACTCCCGCCGAACCTTGGGCGTCATTCCGTCCCGAGGTTCCTGCCGCAGACCCGCACCCCACCTCTTCGCTCGACAGATGCCGAGTGGTGCGCCTCGACCGGCATGTGCATCCCAACGGGTCGCTGTCGGTGGTCGACAACGGCGACACCGCGTCGCCATTCGACGTGCACCGCGTCTTCTACCTCTACGACGTGCCAGCCGACTCAGAGCGCGGCGGACATTCGCACTACGAGGCTGAGGAGCTCATCACCGCCGTCGCCGGCAGCTTTGACGTCGTGCTCGACGACGGTCACCGACAACAGCGATTCACCCTCAACCGCCCATATCAGGCACTATACATACCCACCGGCATCTGGCGCACCCTCGACAACTTCTCGTCGTGCTCGGTGTGCCTCGTCCTCACCTCACGCAAATACTCCGAGGCAGACTATGTGCGCGAATACCAGCGCTTTGTAGACCTCTGCAACCCCAAAACCAATCAATCGTGATCCCATTCATCGACATGAAGCGCCTCACGGCGCCCTACAAGGACGAGCTCGACCGTGCCGCCCTCGACATCATAGCCGCCGGAACATACATCGGCGGTCGGACGGTAGCCGACTTTGAACGACAACTCGCCGAGTCCTGCGGCAGCACCCACGCCATCGGCGTCAGCAACGGTCTCGACGCGCTGCGACTCATCTTCAATGCCTACATGCAACTCGGCGTCATGGCGCCCGGCGACGAGGTCATCGTTCCCGCCAACACATACGTTGCCTCGATACTCGCCGTCACCGACAACGGCCTCACTCCCGTATTTGTCGAGCCGTCTATCGACACGCTCAACCTCGACACGGCGCTTGTCGAACAAGCCATCACTCCACGCACCCGCGCCATCCTCACGGTGCATCTGTATGGCCGCGCATGTTGGGACAGCCGTCTCGCCGACATCGCCAAGCGCTATCCCCACATACGCATCGTCGAGGACAACGCCCAGGCCATCGGCGCCAAGTCGGCGGTTGCCGGACTCAACGGCTCGCACGTCACCGGCGCACTCTGCCACGCCGCGGCATTCAGCTTCTACCCCACCAAAAACATCGGCGCCCTCGGTGATGCCGGAGCGGTCACCACCGACGACCGACAACTCGCCGACACGGTGCGCGCGCTCGCCAACTATGGCAGCGACCGCCGATACCATAATATATATGAGGGCTACAACTGCCGGCTCGACACTCTGCAGGCTGCATTCCTCTCGGTCAAGCTACGCTACCTTGACAACGTCTGCGCACAGCGCCGTGCCAACGCCGCGCTCTACGACCGTCTGATCGACAACCCTGCCATCGTCAAACCGCTATTTGCTCCCGACGACCCCTCTATGGTATGGCACCAATACACCGTGCGCGTCACCGACCGCCAACGCCTGCAGCAGCACCTCGCCGACCTCGGCATCCAGACCGACATCCACTATGCCACCCCACCCCACCGCCAGCCCTGCTACAGCCGCTACGCCCGACTCTGCCTACCCGTCACCGACACCATCGCCGACACCATCCTCTCGCTCCCCATCGCCACAGTCACCCCCGACGAAATCGCCCAAGTCGCCGCCGGCTGCAACGCCTTCTGACCCCGATAAAGACTATCGTCGCCACCTCTGCCATGATAGTCATCTCTGCCATCATTGCCATCTCAGACCCGCATCAATTAACTTTGTTTAACTCTGCCGTGACAGTCAGTTGCCCAGGGTGCATCGTAGCTTTGCACTATAAATCAAAAACTTGGACAACATGGCTACCATATCACCCTCCGACATCGTTTTTGCCACCGTCACATTGCGCGGCGCCATCGTGGCAAGTCTCCGCCTCAGTGGCCTCAACTCATTCGACGAACTCATGACCCGCGTTCGCCAGTCGCTCTCCACACTCCGTGGCCTCGTTACGCTCGACCTCCGCTGCCTCAACGCCGGCTGGTCACGCCGCAGCGCCCTCCTCGTCCGCTAAAAACGATCCGCCTAATATACCCAATTATATTTTACGTACATAAATTGTGGGAGCAATCACATTTTATGCACTTGTTTTGTGATTGAACCTGCTACATGTCGGGGCAGGTTGGGCGAGGTGATGGAGGGATGATTTATGGGTTTCTCGAGGTAATAGTTAAGTTATTTAGGCAAAATTTGGTGAAATATTTTAAATTCCATACCTTTGAAGTGTGAATAACTTCATATCATTAATCAACTCGAGCCTTCTACCGATTTTAGAAGAGTAGGCCATATAAAATCATTTCATATATCTATGAAACTAAAAATTATCCTGTCTATAGTGTTAGTAGTCGTTGTATCTTTATCTGCAGTGTCACAAGAGAAATACTACGATAATGATAGCAAAAAGTACGGATACAAAGACGCAAGCGGCACAACTGTTATTGCTCCCAAATTTGATAATGCCTGGAATTTCTCCGAGGACGTTGCCCTTGTTAAACTAAACGGCAAATACGGTTATATCGACAAAAAAGGAAAATTTGTCATTCAGCCACAATTTGAATCTGCCGGGGATTTCTCCGAGGATATTGCCGAAGTTAAATTAAACGGCAAATATGGCTATATCGACAAAAAAGGGATATTTGCCATTCAGCCACAATTTGATTATGCCTGGAATTTCTCCGAGGATATTGCCGTTGTTGAACTAAACGGCAAATGGGGTTATATCGACAAAAAAGGGACATTTGTCATTCAGCCCCAATTTGATGATGCCAGGGATTTCTCCGAGGATATTGCCAGAGTTGAACTAAACGGCAAATGGGGTTATATCGACAAAAAAGGGACATTCGTCATTCAGCCACAATTTGATGATGCCTGGAATTTCTCCGAAGATATTGCCAAAGTTAAACTAAACGGCAAATGGGGTTATGTCGACAAAAAAGGGACATTTGTCATTCAGCCACAATTTGATGATGCCGAGAGTTTCTCCGAGGATGTTGCCGCTGTTATGCTAAACGGCAAATGGGGTTATGTCGACAAAAAGGGAACACTTGTCATTCAGCCCCAATTTGAAGGTGCCAGGAATTTCTCCGAGGATGTTGCCGTTGTTATACTAAACGGCAAATACGGCTATATCGACAAAAATGGGACTATTGTCATTCAGCCCCAATTTGAAGGTGTCTGGAAATTCTCCGAGGATGTTGCCGTTGTTAAACTAAACGGCAAATACGGCTATATCGACAAAAATGGGACTATTGTCATTCAGCCACAATTTGATGATGCCTGGAATTTCTCCGAGGATATTGCCAAAGTTGAACTAAACGGCAAAGGGGGTTATATCGACAAAAAAGGAAACTATTATGACAGTAAAGCAAAAGCACAATTTGCATTAAAGCAAAAGCAACCACTGCCAGGGGAAAGCTATGCGACATACATCAACAGAGTGGCGGGAAGTTTGGAAGGTTACATTGCAAGGCAGCATCTAACCAAACCTACAATTGCCGACGCCGCAGACATCAAGCAGCAAGTGGAGCGAGAGATAAACGCTTGGCAGATAAAGGGAGAATTCGAAACAACTGCACAGTGGCAACAGCGTGTCAATGAGACTACTCGCAATGAAAAAATCAAGGACATAACTGCACGGATTCTGTCTGAAAACAATCGTAAGGTCGAGAATTACAACACCAAACTGGCGGATTGCAGAAAGGAATATGAAGCACAAGTCAGACAGGCGTCCATTGGTTTCTGCTTGTCAAGAGCTGCATCATTCTCAAACCAACAATTTGAGCTCAAGCCGTATGATGCCGACAATCAGACATTCCTAATCAGCACACAGACTGCCGGCGACATCCTTTTGCCAGTTCCTCTGGCTAAGGCTCAGACATTCAAACAAAATTGGAGTAGCATCAAAAGGGAGGTTAAGGCTGAGTACGTACCGGTAGGCGATGATGTGGCATTGAAGAGCGTATCGTTTGGCGAATATACTTACGATAGCAATACGAAGGCAGATTATGCTGTTACTACGGTCGATTACAATTTCAAGCCGATTGAAATTTCGGAGGTGGAATTGGCGGCGGTCGATTATAAGTTTGACAATATAAGTTCAGAACCGGCGATGACGGTGTCAAATCCGGAGGTGAAGACGGTGACAACCACCAAGGTTACTCCCAAGCAGAACAAAGTGACTGTCGGCACTGCCAGCGATGTTGATCTGAATATTCCTGCCGGCGCGGCAAGGTCAATAAATACCTTTGCCATCGTTATTGCCAATGAAAATTATAAGAATGTAGAGCCTGTCGCTAATGCTGCCAATGATGGCAAGGTCGTGGCGCAATATCTCTCGTCAACATTAAGCATACCGCAAAACCAAATATACAGTTATACCAATGCAAGTTATGGCGAAATAATTGCCGGTTTGGACAAAATAAAAAATATTGCGAAGGCTTACCAAGGTTCAGATTTCGAAGTGATTTTCTACTATGCCGGTCACGGTGTTCCTGACGAGCAAAGCAAAGAGGCATACATTCTACCGATAGACGGGATAGTTGGCAACACATCTGTCAGCATTCCGCTTGGCAAACTTTATGACACGCTTGGCAATCTCGGGGCGTCGTCGGTGCTGGTGATGCTTGACGCATGTTTTAGTGGCTCGCAGCGCGGTGATGGCATGTTGGCGCAGGCTCGCGGTGTAGCCATCAAGACAAAAGCCGCTGAACCCAAGGGCAATATGATAGTACTCTCAGCAGCTGGAGGCGACGAAACCGCCTACCCCTATAAGGCAAAGAGCCACGGACTATTTACCTACTTCTTGCTCAAGAAGTTGCAAGACACCAAAGGCGACGTTACCATCGGCGACCTCGCCGACTACATCATCGACAACGTCAGGAAGACATCCGTGATTGAGAACGACGGCAAAATCCAAACGCCTACCGTCCGAGCCTCCCAAAGCACAGCAGACTCCTGGCGCAACCAAAAAATCATAAAATAATGGCTACCATGAATGTGAGTCAGGCGCTGTCAATGTGAACATGGCTGAAACGTCTCCGGCGTAGTCATGCGGGCGTCCTCAGGGTTTGTCGGGAGATTTCTTTTTTGCCGAGAACATTCATACGTTGTTTCACAAAAAAAGAAAACAGACTGCGAAGAAGTGTTCGCAAATCTGTTCTCTATTTTTTAGCTGCTTGACAATCAAGCATGTTTGTGGAGTTGGAGGGACTTGAACCCTCGTCCAAACGTGGAACTAACTGGCTTTCTACGTGCGTAGTCACCGTTTGATTTTCGAGCGCCGGCAGGTCGGGACTGCCAACCGTCGCCTTATCCTCTAAGAACTTCGGTGTCTTCGCGAGGAACTCGGACACCTATTCCCGATTTAGCTGCACCGCCTTGTCGATTAGTCTCGGAAAAAGGACAATCGGGCGATGTCTCGTCACCTCAACTGTTGAGGTGATAAAGCGGATCTACTGTACTTCGATCAGGCTGCGAGAGCGTAGTTGTTTTCGCCATTTAAAAAAGTCGATGACATGGATTATAGAGATAGTCACCATCTCTCTGCACGCTTACCCGCCACCTCTACACGCTGTCAAAACCGGTCAACCCCATTGTTGTGGATGACCTGACGGAAGCCGCGCAATCTCTATCGCGCTGTGGTGCCGGTCGGTCTTTGTGCCGCAAAGATACACACTTTATTCCACTCCACAAAATTTTTTATCGGACATTTTTCTTTACTAAATGTCCGACTGTTTGTCAGTTAGCGACATTTTATACATGTTTAACATATAAAATAATCTTGTAACAATTCGTACACAAACGTCATACATTCCTGTAATTCAGCGTATTACAAAAGCAATGTTACAAATTCGGTTTTTTGGCTGTGTTAAAAACATGTTTTAAAACATACTTTTAGATTTGCTTCAAACATTCAACTCTACTAACTTTGCTCCCGAAACCTAAAACAATCTTTTTTACCTTAGAAATTGTACCTATTGGAAATTCATAAAAGGAGCACCGAGAGGCGTTCCTTTTTTATTTTTTAAAGTACCAGATTATTTTACGCGAATAAACTTTTTTATTCGCACTGTGTCACAAATTTACAAATATTTTTCTGTAAATTTGCAACTGAACCCCAAATTCGCCATTCTATGAACCCGAGCAGACTGTTACTCGCCGCCATTGCCACATGCATGACTGTTTGCGCGACGAGCGCCAAGGATTACACACCCGACTTCGCATACCCAAAGGATGTCGCCGAGAAGGCCGAAAAGAAGTTCAAGGACTCCAAAAACGGCGTCGACCGCCTCGAGGCGCTCATGCTCTCGACATACGCCGACTACTGCATCGACACCAAGTCGGCTCAGGCGTCTGCCGAACGGGTACTTGCCCAGGCCAACAAGGAGAAAGACGCCGGCGTCAAATCGCTGATGCGCCTCTTCGCCGCCAAAATATACTCGACTGTCCTCGGCAGCACCAACGCCTACAGCCGTCGCGACCTGCCGCTCACGCCACGTCCCGCCGACATCGCCGAATGGTCAGAGCCAATGTTCCGCACTGTCATCGACTCGCTGTCGATGCTCGCCTGGAACCAATCGACCGACGCGATGAGCATAGACAAATTTGCCCGGCTCACCACCATAGACGATGGAAACGCGCAGTTCAACAAACGCTACTTCTCCACCCAGCGCGACTTTGCCGCCGCGGTCATCATCAACAACTATTTCAACGTATCCGACTCGATCAGCTATGTCGTGAAAAGGCAGATGATAACCGAACACCCCGCCGACACGCCCAAAGGAGTGTACTGGCTGCAGTATGACGGCACGGGTATAGCCAAATATGTCGACATCTACCGCACATCCACCGACGAACAGACACGCGAGACTGCGCTCTACTACATAGCCAACTGGTACAACTCCAACGAAGGAAAATACTACGTCGCCAACCACGCATACACAGCGATGGACTATGACGAATATTGCGCCGCGCTCACCCAAGCCATCGACCGCCACACCATGCTCGAAGGCTACTTCATGAACGCCCTCAACATGGCAAAACCCACGGCGGTTTCATTCAATCTCCCCGCCTCCATCGTCGCCGGCAAGCAGTATCGCATCCCCATCACATGCCGAGGCGCCAAGTCGCTCAAAACAGAGTTCTACAGCGTGCCCTGGTCGTATGTCTACTCCAAGAACAACAATGAGAAACTTGTCGCCGCCAACAAGCCCGCCATAATCCACGATTACCGGCTCAACGCCCCCGAGTGGCCCGCTGCCACGGACACCATCGACATCACCCTCGACGAGGGCAACTGGCTGCTGGTGACGTCGGTCGACGGCGAGAGAGACGATCCCGGCAACTGGCATCCCATACGCGCGTTGTCGTGCATCCCGGTGTCGCTCAATGGCGAAAACGGCTCGACGGTGCTCATCGCCAACCCCGAGAACGGCGCGCCAATCAAGGGCGCGAAGGTGACCACCGACAGCGGGACAACATCGACCACCGGCGCAAACGGCATGACTGTCGTCAAAACCTCCAAGAGGACTTCGCTGACAATCACCAGCGGCGACAACACTGTCAAATTCAGCGACCTACTGTGTCTAAACAGCAAAAAAGAGTCAACCGAAGCACCCTACAAAGTGTCAATGTCGACATCACTCGCAGCCTACCATCCGGGGGACACTGTGCGTTATGTCGGTGTCATCACCAAAGACGGCAAAGTCGCCAAGGATGTCAAAAAAGAAGTGACACTGTATGATGCCGGCTACAAAGCGATTGCCAAGCAGGAGCTTGCCACAGACATCTACGGCAGATTCTCTGGACAATTTGCCATTCCCACCGACGGTCGCACCGGCAATTATACCCTCGAATGCATTTCCAACAATTGCCGATTCACGGTCAGCGACTTCAAGGTCGACGAGTTTCGCGTTGACAGTATCGTGGCATGGCCATGCACCCCCAACAAGGATTGCAGCACAGTGCGCGGCACTGTCACCACATACTCGGGCATGCCCTTGGCAAATGTCACCGTCTCGGCGCTCAACGATGACAACAAAGCAACGGCATCAGCCATCACCGCGAGCGACGGCACTTTCGAATTGACTATCTCCACCGCGCCAATCATCAATGAATACGGCACGAAGACTACGGGCTACAGCACGTACCAGAATTGCCAACTCACCTTCACCGCCCCGTCGGGATACTCCATATCCAATGACATCACGCTCAACGCCAAGTATCGCAACACCATCGAGTGTCCCTTGGCGTCAAATATCATCCGCGCCAATGACACGGTCGCAATTGACTGCCGCGTCCTTGACGCCGCGAAAAATCCCGTCGCCACCACCGTCAACTGGTCGCTCATCAAGCAAGACCAAATCATCGACAGCGGCTCGGCGCCTGCCGGCAAAATGGCCCTCGACTGGCGACATGTCACCCCGGGGCAATACAGATTCACCGTCCAACCCGCCGACTCGTCGGCTGTCGCCCAGGTGCGGTATGTCACCATCTACAACACCAAGACACCGTTGACGCCCAATGGCAAAGCCATCTGGTCGCCCATGGAAAAAATCGCCGACAACAATGGCAGCGCCAAGCTCGAAGTCTGCATCATGCCCGGCACAAAATACATATATGCCTTCACCAACGACGAGAACGAGACCATCCCCACCATCGAGGCTCTTGCCGTCGAACCCGGATGGTTCACTCTCACCGTCTCCACGAAATATGGTGACAAGGTGACAATCTTCACAGTATCCGACTGCGAGGTACAACGTCTCAATTTCACTGTCACCCACGACAATACGCCGGATGCTCTCAATGTCGAAATCGAAAGTTTCCGCGACAAGGTCACATCGGGCGACAAGGAGTCGTGGACTCTCAAGGTGACAAACTCCGCCGGCAAACCCATGCAATCGGGAGTGGTGCTCAATGTCTTCAACAAACAGCTCGACGCCCTGGTCAAATACAGACCGCTCGACGTGATTTTCACCCAGAACATCGCCAAGCGCTACCAGAGTTTCGGATTCCCATGGCTCAACACCTTTGGCGTCAGCTACTACAAAATTGCTTCGACCGACACGGACATATATAAAATTACGGCTCCATACTGGAATACCTTCGGATGCGAGTGCATGTCATTCCAACGCAGCATGAGGCTCTACTCAATCTCAGGCTCCAGAAACCTGAAGGCAATGAAGGCACAATCCAATGTGGCTATGGCGGCGAGCTATGACGACGATGGCTCCGCGAGTGTCGCTACTGCAGCGACCGGAGAGGAGTGCGAAATGGCAACCGACTCTGACGCATCGTCTGCCGGGGACAATGTGATCTGGCGCGACGACGAGCAGCTGTCGGCTCTGTGGATGCCCGACCTCGCCACCGGCGCCGACGGAAAAGTCAAGGTAGACTTTGACGCGCCAGCCACCGCCAGCACATGGATTGTATGCGCCTCGGCATGGACCGCCAACGGACTTTCCACCAAGGTCACCCGCGAGTTCACCACCGCCAAGCCTGTGATGGTCGACTCCAACCTGCCGCGATTCCTGCGTCAGGGCGACAAGACACTCATCAACTCCACAGTCTTCAACAACTCTGACGCCGCGCGCACCGTGCAGGTATCGGCGATGATATACAACGCCGCCGACACCACACTGCTCGCCGAGACGGTCCAAACTGTGGATATCGACGCCAACGGCAGCGTCATCGTGCCCATTGCTTTTGACGTGCCCATCGGCGACCTCGCCGCCGTGCTCTATCGCGTCAAGGCATCAGTCGCCGGATTTGCCGACGGCGAGCAAGGCGTGGTCGACATCCTGCCCTCGCAGAGCCGCGTTGTCGAGGCAGACAACTTCTATCTCCCGGCATCACAGTCTGTCTACGCCACCGCGCTGCCCGCCGCCCACGACCTCGACTTCTCGACCGTGCTCGACTTCACCGCCAACCCCATGGCAACCGTTGTCGATGCTCTGCCGACACTCTACGACCTGCCCTATCGCACAGCCATCGCACGCGCCGCCTCCTACTTCGGCCCGGCAGTGGCACTGTCACTCATCAAGCAGCATCCCGAACTTGAAATCAAACTCGACAAGAAGGCAGCCAACATCGCCATGTCGACTGCCATCGCCGACCTTGTCAAGCTGCAGGCTGCCGACGGCGGATTTCTATGGTCGCCATGGTCGGCGCAATCAAATGTCTGGGTGACCGGCTCGGTGCTCCAATATTTCTCGTGGCTCAACCGCAATGGCATGCTCCCCGACGATTCGCGCATCAGCACCATGCTCGCCAAAGCGCTCAAATACTACGACGACAGCCAGACCGGCATCCCCAACCTGTTCTATGCCGAGGTCCGTCTTGGCTTCCCCGACATCACCCCCACCCTCACCGGCAAGCAGACTGTCGACGCCACAGTGCAGCACATCGTCAAGAACTGGAAGAAATTTGACATCGACACCAAGGCTCAAGGCGCATGCATCCTCGGCTTGGACAAAAAGACTTCGACCGCCAAGCAGATTCTCAAGTCGCTCACCCAATATGCCACCATCACCCCCGACAAGGGCATGGTGTTCAAGAACAACCCCGACATCAGCACCTACGCGTGGGCGCTTCAGGCGTATGCCGCCGTCACCCCACAGGCAGACGAAGTCGACGCCCTGCGCCAGCAGCTCATCGTGCGCAAGCAAGCCACCGATTGGGGCAACTACCCCATCACATCGGCTGTCATCGCGTCGATGATCAACAGCGGGACGCCGTGGTATGATGCCTCGGCAGAAGTCAAGGTCATCGTCGACGGACAGACCATAGACAGCATCAAGCCACAGGGCACTGCCGCCGCCATCGTCAACGCACCGGTCAGCGGATCGACACTCACCATTGAGCGACAGTCCGGAAGCCCCGCCTACGGCGCCATCGTCACCACGTTCACCGCGCCAGCCGCCGAGGTCAAGGCATACAGCGACGGCGAGATCTCAATTGCCAAGACGATGTTTGTGCAGCGCGACGGCACGTGGGCTTTGGTCGGCGCAGACACCAACCTCAAAGTCGGCGAGCGCGTCAAGGTGCAACTCACCGTCAAAACCGAGCGTCAATTCAGCTACCTGACAATCACCGACGAGCGCCCGGCGGCATTCGAACCGGCAGACCAACTCCCCGGACGCGTATTTGTCGACGGCATCTTTGCCTACCGCGAAAACCGCGACAAGGCGACAAACATCTACATCGACACGATGCCCCCCGGCACATGGCTCATCAGCTACGAAGTCTACTGCGGATTTGCCGGCGACTACTGCTCGGGCATCGCTACCGTCACATCCGACATGGCGCCATCGCTCACCGCCCACTCGTCGGGCTCGACAATTTCAATCTCGAAATAAC
>X1_Eurasian_Beaver__coassemble_155_pt1 | contig 11648 bp, 8 predicted proteins | sample X1_Eurasian_Beaver__metabat2_high_PE_005 | metagenome-assembled genome bin X1_Eurasian_Beaver
ATTCACCGTGAGCAGCCTCAACGGCTGGGAAGACGGCACCACCGGCCAGATCAAACTCGAAGAAGTAAAATAAAAACAAACAAAACAGACCGCTCTCCGGCGTCATCTCCTCCAGCTATATGAACCAATCCGCTTTGAGCATATTGTCAATTCTCGCGATGTCGGCCGGCATCGCATCATGTTCGGATGACGAACAGATGTCGGCCGCGAGCGCGGATTGTACCGAGTCGATAGGCTTCGGTATGCTCGCGTCGCGTGTCCTCGACGACGAGACCTTTGACACTTTCTATGTCTACGGCGGCTTTTGGAGGGCTACGGACGCTTGGAACCAGACCTATTCTCCGGTTTTCGTGGCACGTCAATACGCCTCCGGCCTCGGAGAGCAACGGGCAGTCACCATAAGATATACCGTCAGCGACGACTATTCGTCGCGACGCGAGTACACGGCAAAAATCGCCCCCGTGTGGGAAGAAGGCCGATCGTACGCCTACAATATTGTTGTCGGCACTCCCGACAATCAAAGCTCATAGAGATAGAAAAATTGAGATTAAATTAGCCTTATTAGCAGAAAGTAGAGATTTATGAATACCCATCCTTAAAATAGAGATTTTAATACACATGACAGAGACTTAATTACACATATAATAGAGTTGTCAATCCATGGAACAACACAAATAAGACCCGATAGATCAGCCGGACGGCCCGTCTATCGGGTCGCTTTTTTATAGATTACAAAAAGAATAATCGGATAATATCCGTTAATGATATTTAACACAAAAATATCACAAATGGGTTTCGGAATGATGGTGGTTGATTTCTTAGGACAGGTGGGCAATGGCCTTTGAGATGGTTTTGCCGAGGTAGGAGATTGCTGCGCCGAGGCGATTTTTGAGGCGCGCCTCGCTCGAGAACAGCACCTCGCGGCGGCGTTCGGCGATGACGCTCCACGTGCGGTCGATTAAGTCGGTGCGTTCGGGGGTGTCGGTGTTTTTGCAGAGCAGGACAAACATATTGAAGTTGGCGCTGAAACGGCGGTCGCGAGCGGCGGCAAGCAGTCGCGGCATGTGTTGCGTCGCTGCCCATTGCTCTATGTTGGAGGTGACGGCGAGAGCGTCGAGTCGCGAGGGCGTCCATGTGTTGATGAAGCTATTGTCGTTGGTGCGATAGAGGTAGACCGTCTCGGTGGTGTAGGCGATTTGGCGAGCCCGCGAGTATATGCGGCGGAAGAAGTCGAGGTCTTCGTATCGGATGCCTTCGACAAATCGAGTGCCGTCGTCAAAAAGTCGGCGGCGGTAGAGTCGGGCGCACGGAGTGTTGTCATATCCGGTCTGTCGCAGGGTGCGGATGATGGCCTCGTCGGCGCTGAGAATGTGGGTGACGATATGTCGCTCTGCTTTCCAGCGTTTGGCGTGGACGAATGCTCCGACGGTGATGTCAACCTCGGGGGTGAACAGATCGAGCAGTGTCGCGAAGGCGCGTGGTGGCATGGCGTCGTCGGCGTCGGCAAAGGCGATGAATTCGCCGCGGGCGCTGTCGATACCCTTGTTTCGGGCGGCAGATACCCCGGCGTTGGGTGTGTGGATGACGCGCACGCGCCTGTCGAGGCGTGCGTAGCTGTCGCAGATGGTGGGAGAGGCGTCGGTCGACCCGTCGTCGACGAGTATCAGCTCGAGGTCGCACACCGTCTGTGCCAGTATGCTCTCGACACACTGACGCAGGTAGCGCGCGGCGTTATGGACGGGTACTATGACCGAAATTTTCATCTCTTGGTGACGGGTGCTGAGGGTTGTGACTCGTTGTTGACGCGATTGAGAGCGGTGACGACATAGACTCCGGGGTCGGTGACGGTGCACGATGTCGTGTCGGTGACGGCGACGATGGCAGCGGGGTCGCTGATGTCGATGTCGGCGGCGTTGTCAAATCTATAGACAACAAATCGCACGGGATCGTTGATTGCAGACGCGGCGCGCGAGACGTGCCACGAGAGCTTGTTGCCCGAAATCTTGGGCGAAGTGACTGCGTCGGGCTGTTCGGTGCTGATCCACGGATACTCGGGGACGAGGGCGATTGTGCCCTGCGGACCGCGGGCGAGCGAATCGGCGATGCCGCCCACGTTCTTGGTGATGAGATATCCGGGCCACCAGCAGTTGCCCTGCACGTTTGCCGCCTCGCGGGTGAGGCGTATCTTGTGGTTGAGCTGCGTGGGCTCGGTGGAGGCGTCGATGTCGGGGTGGGTCATGATGTTTTTGACGTCCTGACCGATGTACATGTGACGGCCGAATGCGTTTTTGTTCCACCAGTCGAGGAGTGTCAGCGATGATGCCCGCTTGTGCTCGAGCTCCCAATAGAGCTGGGGCAGGTTGTAGTCGACCCAACCATTTTGCGCCCAAAGGAGCACGTCGGCATAGAGGTCGTCATAGTTCTGCAGTCCGTTGGTGTCGCTGCCGCGGTTGTCTGACTTCTTGTTGCGCCAGATGCCGAAGGGGCTGACGCCGAAGCGCACCCAGGGTTTCTCCATGACGATGAGTTCATGTATTTCCTCGATGAGCAGGTCGACGTTCTGCCGGCGCCAGTCGGCACGGTTCATGCCGTTGCCGTATTTCTTGTATGAGGCTTCGTCGGGGAAGTCCTCGCCCTTGGCGGGGTAGGGGTAGAAGTAGTCGTCAAAGTGGATGCCGTCGACGTCGTAGCGTGTGACGATATCCATGACGACTTCCTCGATGAACTGTCGGTTCTCGGGCAGTCCGGGGTCGAAGTACAGTTTGCCGTCGCCCTTGTAGGTGACGAATCGCCAGGGTTCCTTGTGATATATGTGTCCGGAAGCGAGTTTCTCGTTTGGCGATGTCGAAGCGCGATAGGGGTTGAGCCATGCGTGGAGCTCCATGCCGCGCTTGTGCGACTCGTCGATCATGAATTGCAGTGGGTCCCAGTAGGGTGACGGAGCCTTGCCGTCCTTGGTGAGGAATCGGCTCCAGGGCTCGAGTTTGCTGGGATAGAAGGCGTCGGCAGACGGGCGCACCTGGAAGAGGATGGCGTTGATGCCGGCGGCGCGAAGGCTGTCGAGTTGCGAGATAAGGTATTTTTTGAGTTCGGTCGTTGATTTCTTGGCGTATTGGTCCTGATAGACAGTGTGTAGCCACGCACCGCGGAATTCCCTCTTGGGGTTGGTGGCGCCCAGCGACAGAGCCATGATGGCGATTAAGGATATTGTAGCGAGTATTCTTGATTTCATGAACATGTTGATGCGTCAGAAATTACAATCCGACAATGGGGCGACCTTGGCGAGGCAGCCCCATTGTCGGTGTATGGAGTGATTAGTTTTGCGGCTTCGACCTCGGCTTCTTCAGCGGCAACGAGGGCTTGATGTTGGGCTCCTCGAGGCCGAGATGTTTCTTGCGGTCGAGCACCTTGAGCCACAGTCCGATGAAGAGCGCGGCGATGCCGAGGCAAGCGAGCATGACGAGGGGCCATGTGTAGTTGAGTTGGGTGGCGTCTTCGACACCGGGGTTGGTCTCGGTGAGCACCTTGCCGATGAGCAGGGGGAAGAGCCAGAGGCCGATATTCTGAATCCAGAAAATCAGTGCGTATGCCGAGCCGATGATTTTGGCGTCAACGAGCTTGGGCACCGAGGGCCAGAGCGATGCGGGCACCAGCGAGAACGATGCGCCGAGCACGAGGATGGTGAGGTAGGCGACAGACACGCCCATGACGTCATTGCCCTTGAAGATGGGCAGGATGAAGGCAAATGTGAGGTGGCAGGCGATGAGCAGCAGCGAACCCAGGACGAGCATCGACGCGGCTTTGCCCTTGTGGTCGACATAGCTGCCGAGGATGGGGGTGATGCCCACGGCGAGGAGCGGGAACACGGCAAAGATAGCGGCTGCCGACTGACGCATGTAGCCCATCCAGCAGTAGATGAGGAGCGCGGCGATGGCGAGTGCCATCAGAGAATATTTCATGACTTTGTCCTTCGAGAAGTTGCTCATGAAGGCGCCGGCGGCAACGATGAGCATCAGCGCATACTGGATGTAGGTGACGGTTTCGCTTGCCCAGAAAGTGCCCTCGGCGGGAGCTACGAGCGTGAGGTTGCACTGCAGCATGTTGACAGCGTATTTCTGGAAGGGGAAGATTGCCGAATAGTAGAGCACGCACAGCAGAGCCACGAGCCAGAATCCGCCGCTGGAGAGGATTTTGCCGAGGTCGCTGATCTTGAATGGGTCGTCTTTTTCTTCTGCTTCGCCGGTCTGATGGTCAAGCTTGCGGTCCATGAAGTAGTAGACGATGAACATAATGAGGGCAATCATCAGAAGCACTACGCCAAATGCCACCGAGCGCGACACATCGACAGTGCCGCCCATCTTGGCAAACATGGGCGAGAAGATCATACAGGTGGCGACACCCAGACGGGCGAGAGCCATCTCCGAACCCATTGCCATCGCCATCTCGCGGCCCTGGAACCACTTGACGATACCACGGCTGACGGTGATGCCAGCCATCTCGACGCCGCAACCGAAGATCATGAAGCCGACTGCCGAGAACTTGGCTGACGCGGGCATGCCTTCGTAGAAGGGCGAGATGCCGAGTTCGTCAAATCCGGGAATGTAGTTGAGATGATTGGTGAACCACACGTCGAGAGCAGTACCCTGGAACATGTCGGTCAAGGCATACCAGTTGATGACGGCGCCAATGAGCATGACGGCGCCCGAGAGTATGGCGGTGAAGCGCACACCCATCTTGTCGAGGATGATGCCCGCGAATATGAGGAAGAAAATAAATACGTTGAGGAATGTCTCTGCTCCCTGCATGGTGCCAAAAGCAGTGGAGTCCCATCCGCGAGTGCTCTGCAGCAAATCCTTGATGGGTGAAAGAACGTCCATGAAGACGTAGGAGCAGAACATGGCAAATGCAAGAAGCGCCAGGGCTGTCCACCTTGCCCATGCTTTGTCGCGCAATGTGAGCGTTGATGTTTGAACTTGTGGTGACATAATTTAGTTTATTTATTAGTAATTAATTTTTCGGGATAAGAAGGCGCCGCGAAAGTTTTCGGCATATATCTTGCAAAATTAATGTAAAATATCTTATCTTTGGCGTTATTTGCTGAAATTTATAAATCCATCAACTCATTTTTTTTGAAAATCATGACTGAGGAAACTCCCATACCCGCGCGTCGGCGTCGTCCGTTCACGCTCGACCGCGTTGTCAGACTGCTGATTACCATCGCGCTAATAATTGTGGCGGTGTTGCTCATCGACCGTCTCAAGGACGTGCTGTTGCCGTTCTGCGTAGCGTGGCTCATCGCCTATATCCTCGAGCCATTGGTACAATTCAACAAGCGGATATTCAGACTCAAAGGACGATTCGTCGCCATCGTGCTCACTCTCTTGGAGACAGTGCTGATCTTCACAATACTCGGCGTGATATTCGTGCCCCAAATCGTGGACGAACTGCACCAGATGTCGATCATGGTCAAGAAATACACCGAGACAGCCCAGACCTCGGCCATCACACAGGCAATCCACGACTTCCTCGTGCGCACCGTCGACATGCAACAACTGTCGACGCACCTCACCGAACAAAATATCGAGGCTGTGGCAGGCAAGGTGTTCAACCTGCTCTCGAGCGGACTCGACTTCATCCTCGGCGTCTTCGACTGGTTCCTGGTGATACTCTATGTCATCTTCATCATGCTCGACTACGAGAAACTGCTCGTGGGATTCAAGCGACTGCTGCCGCCAAAATACCGCACGATGACACTCAGCGTGGCACGCGACGTCAAGGAAGGCATGAACCACTACTTCCGCGGTCAAGCACTCGTCTCGATGTGCGTCGGCATCCTCTTCTGTATCGGATTTTCGATTGTCGGATTGCCGCTGGGCATCCTCATGGGACTATTCATCGGCGTGCTCAACATGGTGCCATACCTGCAGCTAATCTCCATCGTGCCCATGACGATACTCTGCCTCGTGTGCTCGGTCGACGCCAACATCGACTTCTGGACCATGTGGTGGGAATGCATCCTCGTCTACTGCGTATGCCAGGCGATACAAGACCTGCTGCTGACGCCCAAAATCATGGGCAAAGCAATGGGGCTCAACCCCGCCATCATACTGCTCTCGCTGTCAATATGGGGCACACTGCTCGGACTCATAGGCATGATCATCGCCCTGCCCCTGACAACGCTCATACTCTCCTACTACAACCGCTATGTCATTGAGCGCCAAAGCGACACCACCCCGCAGGACCGTGCCGACGAAGAACAGTCGCTCAAGGACATCACCGGCGACTAACCCCGATAAACACCATCAAGGATATCGTTCGCGCGGTCGGCGTCACCGCCCACCCCGGATAAACATCATCAAGGATATCGTTCGCGCAGATGTCGTCACCGACTACCCCGGATAGACATCATCAAGGATAGCGTTCGCACGGTCGGCGTCATCGGCGTTGACCATGAGGCGCACACTGTCAAACTTGGCGCCCGGCAGCCCCCAGACATCGGCGATGATATCGTTGGTGAGAGCACACATAATACCCGCGTCGCGCAGCCGAGTCAGCGCGATATTCGCATCAAACGAATTCCGATACGCGCGAATAACCACAGTCCGCGCCCTGTCAGCATTCTTACTCATATACCGTAAGTTTTATCGGTTCATATTTCACCCACAAAGATAATACAATTCCCCACACCCACCACCCCCTCCACTGTTAAAAACACCAGTCAACCCTCCACACAAACTGTAAACCATAAAATTAATTGCTACAAACCAAGTCAACCAATTTCAGAGGAGGACATTGATTGGTGATTGGGGGCGGATGGCAGTTTCAGGCAAGGGTGGGGGCCAGGATATGGGGTTTTGGGGTAATGGTTGGAAAAACAAAAACTCCGCGCGGGGGCGCGGAGTTTTGTTTATGGGGGTGGGGCGGGGTTATTCGATGCACTTTTTGCATTTGGTGCCGATGGCTTGCCAGCAGAGGACGGCGATGGTGGCGCCTACGATGGGGCCGACTACCATGATCCAGAAGTCACCCCATGCTTCGGGGCAGAAGAGGGCGGGACCAAACGAACGGGCGGGGTTGACCGAGCAGTTGTCGACGGCGATGCCCACGATGTTGACGAGGCCGAGGGCTGTACCGATGGCGAGGCCGGCAAATTTGCCAAATCCTTTTTCGGGGTCGGTTGCGCCGAGAATCACGAGCACAAAGAGGAATGTGAAGAGTACTTCTGCCATGAGAGCCATGGGAACGGTGGCGCCTTCTTGCAGCACGTTGGCGGCGAGGGCTCCGGTCTGTACGTCGTTGATGATGGTGATGCCGCCGAAGTTAAAGTCGGGGGCGGCGATGGTGAACCAGTAGAGCAGTCCGGCACCGATGGCGGCACCAATGAGTTGCGAAACGACATAGCCGGCAAATTCGCCGAACTTCATTTTGCCGCTGATCCACATTGCGTATGACACAGCGGGGTTGACGTGGCATCCCGAGATGTTGCCGATGCAATAGCAAAGAACCATGAGAATCAAGCCGAAGCAGATACCGATGCCGAGCACTCCGATTTTGGGGCCGGCGAGAACGGCGCTTCCACATGCCAGCAGCACGAGAAACATTGTGCCCAGGCCTTCAGCAATAAATTTTTTCATAACTTTTCTGTTTTGGTTAGTGATAAAAAGAAGTTATAGATTGTAGTTCGAAAACGTGTGATATGGATGAAATGAACTGAAGTTTTCACCATTGACAACAAGCTCTGCGGGCTGTTTGTTCGCGACCGGTGTTGAATCGAAATGGTGACGAAAATCGTGTGTTATGGTTTCAAATCATTGCAAAGATAGTTAAAATTTCTTCTGGAGCAAAATTATTTTAATATAAAATGTGCGAAGGCATATAAAAAAAGATCGGCGTTGACAAGGATATCGCATTCTATGGAATAATTGAGTTAAAAATGTCATCATCGTCAAATATTCAAAATTTTTTACTAACTTTGCGACTTGAAATTCAGGCAAATTATAATATGTTTATCAATATAGAAAAGATTTCCCTTGTAGTTGAAACGAGTTGGGAGGTCTGCAATAAAGTTGGCGGTATCTACACTGTGCTATCTACCAAGGCCAGCTCAATGAAAAAGATTTTCAAGGATCGTTTGATTTTCATTGGCCCTGATGTGTGGAGCACCGGCAACGAATCCCCTTATTTTGAAGAGTCCAAATCCCTGCTCAAGAAGTGGCGCGAAAGCGTCGTGTTGCCCGCTGGCGTGTCGGTGAGGGTGGGGCGATGGACAGTGCCCGGACGTCCGATAGCTGTGCTTGTCAAGTTTGACGGCATGTATGGCGTCAAGAATCAGTTCTATGGAGAAATGTGGCAGCGCTACGGCGTAGATTCGCTGCACGCCTATGGCGACTATGACGAGGCATGTGCCTTCGCACATGCCGCCGGCATTGTCGCCGAGAGTCTTGTCAAGTTCTTCGGTGCTGAGAACGGTCCCGCGATTGCCCACTTTGACGAGTGGACAACAGCCATGGGGCTGCTCTATGTCAAGAGTGTGCTCCCCGATGTCGCCACAGTCTTCACTACTCACGCCACTTGTATCGGACGCAGCATCTGCGGCAACAACAAGCCCCTCTATGACTACCTCGGCGCCTACAATGGCGACCAGATGGCTTCGGAACTCAATATGGAATCGAAGCACTCGCTGGAGAAGGCTGCCGCACGCGAGGCAGACTGTTTCACCACCGTCAGCGAAATCACCGCCGACGAGTGTGCCCAGCTGCTCGAACGTCGACCCGACCCGGTGACTCCCAATGGATTTGAGAAGGGTTTTGTCCCCGGTCCCCGATTGATCAAGAAAGTTCGAGAGGACTCGCGCCGGCGCCTGCTGGATGTTGCCAACGCCCTCACCGGAGCCAAGTATGGCGACGACACCTTTGTCGTTGTCACCTCGGGACGCTGCGAGTACCGCAACAAGGGTCTGGACATGTTCCTCGACTCTTGCCGCCGCCTATCAGAGCTTAATCCCGCTCGCCGCGTACTCGCCTATGTGATGGTTCCCGCGTGGGTCAAGGAACCTCGCGCCGACCTCGCTGCCATGATTGGCAAGAAGCGTCAGCCCGGTCTCGACGAGCCATGGTACACCCACACCGTCAACAATCCCAACGATGACGCCGTGTTGCGCCGTATCCGCGAGATGGGCTTTGCCAACACTGCCGACAGCAATGTGAGCGTCATCTATGTGCCTTGCTACCTCAATGGCAACGACGGCATATTTGACATGACATACTATGATTTGTTGCCCGGCGCCGACCTCAGTGTCTTTGCCAGCTACTACGAGCCCTGGGGCTATACCCCGCTCGAGAGTGTGGCATTCGGTGTCCCCACGGTGACCACCACCCTTGCCGGATTTGGCCGTTGGGTGCTGAGTGCCTTTGGCGACAACCTTGCCGAGACCGGTGTGAGGGTCATCACCCGCACCGACTCAAACTATGGTCAGGCTGTCTGCGATATCGCCGCGACTGTCGCCGCTGTTGCCGGCTCGAGCGCCGAGGAGCGTGCCGACCTTGCCAAGGCGGCGCGCCGCACCGCCGATGCCGCCTCGTGGGACAACTTCATGGGTGCCTACGAGAGCGCCTACCAAGTCGCTATCGCCAATAATTCGAAACGACACGAACAATAGCAAACCTCAATCCTTTATATATTTAATGCGAAATTCTAATTGAAACTTGATTTCAAGCCTGATTGCAAATTAAAAAAACTAAATAACTAACCAAAATAGAAAGCTTATGAAATTTCCGGTCAGTAGCACCAACGCGCCCGTATGGCGTGACATTACTGTAAGAGCCGAATTGCCCGCCCGTCTGAAGTCACTCGAGGCAGTAGCCAAGAATCTTTGGTGGGTATGGAACAGCGAGGCCAAAGCCCTCTTCCGCGACATCGACCACGACCTGTGGCGTTCGACCGGCGAGAACCCCGTCATGATTCTCCAGAGCCTGTCGTCAGACCGTCTCGACGCTATACTTGCCGATGCCGACCTGTTGGCTCGCGTTGACAAAGTGTATGCCGATTTCCAGGCCTACATGAGCGTTCCGATGCGCAAGGACGTCCCTTCGGTATCATACTTCTCGATGGAGTACGGTCTCTGCAACTGTCTCAAAATCTATTCGGGTGGTCTCGGTGTCCTCGCCGGCGACTACATCAAGGAAGCATCTGACAGCTGCGTCGACATGACCGCCGTCGGTTTCCTCTATCGTTATGGCTACTTCACCCAGACACTGAGTGTTGACGGACAGCAGATTGCCAACTACGAGCCCCAAAATTTCAGCCAGCTCCCCATCGAGCAGATGCTCGACGAGAACGGCAACCCCATGATTCTCGAGGTGCCCTATCCCGGCCGTGTGATCTACAGCCACATCTGGCGTGTCAACGTAGGTCGCATGAAGCTCTATCTGCTCGACACCGACTTTGACATGAACAGCGAGTTTGACCGCCAGATCACCCACCAGCTCTATGGCGGCGACTGGGAAAACCGCATCAAGCAGGAGTACCTGCTCGGCATCGGCGGCGTGCTCATGCTCAAGAAGCTCGGCATCAACAGCCAGCTCTACCACTGCAACGAAGGTCACGCCGCCCTGCTCAACCTGCAGCGCCTCGTAGACTACGTTCAGGAACAGAAACTCGACTTCAGCGTCGCCCTCGAGATGGTGCGCTCGTCGTCGCTCTACACCGTGCACACCCCCGTGCCCGCCGGTCACGACTACTTCGACGAAGGTCTCTTCGGAAAATATATGGGTGAGTTCCCCGCCAAACTCGGCATCTCGTGGAACGACCTCATGAACATGGGTCGCGAGAACCCCGACACCAACGAACGCTTCTCGATGAGCGTCTTCGCCCTCAACACTTGCCAGGAAGCAAACGGCGTGAGCTGGCTGCACGGTGAAGTGTCAAAGAAAATGTTTGCCGGCATCTGGAAAGGCTACAACTGGCAGGAAAGCCACGTTGGCTACGTGACCAACGGTGTGCACATGCCCACCTGGGCGGCTTCGGAGTGGAAAGAATTCTACAAAGAACACCTCGGCGCCGACCTCTTCAGCAACCAGAGCGATCCCGAGGCTTGGAAGGGTATCTTCAACGTGCCCGACGAAGCCATCTGGAACATGCGCATGACAATGAAGAACAAATTCATCAACTTTGTCAAACGCGACTTCAAGGCCAAGTGGCTCGCCAACCAGGGCGATCCCAACACCGTGCTCAACATCGTTGACAAAATCAACCCCAACGCGCTCATCATCGGCTTTGCCCGCCGCTTTGCCACCTACAAGCGCGCACACCTGCTGTTCAGCGACCTCGACCGTCTGTCCAAGATCGTCAACAACGAGAAATTCCCCGTGCAGTTCATCTTCTCGGGCAAGGCACACCCCGCCGACGGCGCCGGACAGGGTCTCATCAAGCGCATCATGGAAATCTCGCGCATGCCCCAGTTCCTCGGCAAGATCATCTTCCTCGAAGACTACAACATGATCGTCGCCAAGCGTCTCGTGACTGGCGTTGACATCTGGCTCAACACCCCCACACGCCCCCTCGAGGCATCTGGTACCTCTGGCGAAAAGGCAGAGATGAACGGCGTGCTCAGCTTCTCGGTGCTCGACGGATGGTGGTACGAAGGTTAT
>X1_Eurasian_Beaver__coassemble_160_pt1 | contig 11419 bp, 14 predicted proteins | sample X1_Eurasian_Beaver__metabat2_high_PE_005 | metagenome-assembled genome bin X1_Eurasian_Beaver
TGTGGGGATTGATCTGGGCGATGACAATCTTGGCGCGCTCGACGGCAGAGACGGCGACATCGGCGCCCACGCCATAGCTGACATATCAGTCGGCGTCAGGCTCAGAGCAGTTGATGAATGCCACCTCAAGAGGCCAAATGCCCGAGCGGAAAAATCCCGGGACGTCGCTGAGAAATCGCGGGGTGGTGACGCCGTATCCATCGGCAATCCAGCGTCTGACATTCTTGCTGACAAAGAAGCTGTCGACGAGGAATGTATCCTTGAACTCGGGTTGGCAGATGGGCGCCTCGCCGTGGGTGACTGAGAAACCGCAGTAGACGGTGATGTCGCGTAATTCGTGGCCGCGTCGCGCGAGTGCGGCAAGCAAGGTCTCGGGCACGGAAGCCGAGCCCTGGAAGTAGATATGGTCGCCGTCGTGGATGAGCTTCATTGCCTCGTCGGCAGACACATATCGCGGTTTGTTAGAAATCATTGGCAAAGTTTTTGAGTCGTTTTTCAAGTCTGTTGAAGTCTTCGTCGCTCTTCATCATCGACACGCAGACGCGCACTCCATCTTGCGTCGATCCGGTGCTGGAGAGGGAAATGGAGCTTACGCCGTGTCTCAGCAGGGCTTCCTGGAGTTGCTTGCTGGTCATGTCGCCGTATCCGACGGTGAAGAAGAATCCGTCGCCGATGGGCTCGCCGTCGGCATCGCGGTCATAGACGATGCGGAATCCATTGTCGGTGAATGCCTTCTAGACGCGCGCGGCGCGTTTGCCGTATTCGCGGTTGACCTCCACAAAGTTGAGTTCGCCGTCGGCGGCAGCATTGAGCATGGCGGCAAAGGCGCGTTGGGCAGAGTGCGAAGTCCCCGACGACAGCGCGTAGAGCACCCCGAAGATGTAGGCGCGGCCCATGGTGTCTAGCCCGAAGAAGTCTTTGAGACCGTCGCTGTGGCGGTTGAAGACGAATGGCGAGAAGCACACCGATGCGATGCGCTGTCCGGCGTAGGAGAATATCTTTGATGACGAGATGAACAAGATGTATCTGTCTGTATGTTTGGCGATTGTTGGAACGAAAGGAGCTGTGTCGGGGTGGCTGACGTCGGTGCGGAAGTCCATGCCGAGGTATGCGAGGTCTTCGAGCACGATGCAGTCGTGGGTGTCGGCGGCTTTGCCGATGATGGCGAGTTCGTCGTCGGTGAGGTTGACCCATGCCGGATTGTTGGGCGAGCAGTAGAGCATCGCCACGACATGTCCGTCGGCGAGCTGGCGCTCGAGTTCGTCGGCGAGTTTGTCGCCGCGGTGGTCGTAGATGTCAAACGAGCGGATATTGAGCCCGAGCATTCGTGCCTGAAGCTGCTGGACGGGAAATCCGGGGTTGATGAAGAGGATGGAGTCCTTGCCGCCGCCGCATCTTGAGAGCAGCGAGAGCACAGAGTAGGTGCCCTGCATCGAGCCGACGGTGGGCACGGCACATTCGGCGGGGATGTCTATGTCGAGAAATGCCTTGACAAATCGCGAGACAGCTTTTTTTGTCTCGGGAACACCGGCAATCGAAGGATATTTGTTGGCGACTCCTTCGGCAAGTGCGGCGCGCTCGGCGTCAACGCCAATTTGTTGGGCTTCAAGTCCCGGGTTGCCGAGTTCGAGTCTCACGCAAGGTTCGCCGGCGAGTTCGGCGAGGATGTCGGCAAGCGAGCAAATGCTGCGTATCGAAGCTCGCGTGACATCGCTGATGCCCGTTTGGGCCATGGCATCTGCCAATTGATGTTGGGTTAGGGGAAACATTGATGTGTTGTGTACTTTTTAAGGTTATATATTTTATAGTATTATTGTGCTTGGAAAGGTATTTGGCGCTATTGCCCGGTGACGAGTCGGTTGAATCCCGGTTCACTGCGCAGGGGGGCGACATTCACACGCATGTCGCTGTTTATCAGCCAGTCGTATAGATTGCCATATCCGTTTGCCACGGCATTGGCGACGCATTGCATGGCTTGTTGGTTCTGTCCGGCTGCGGCATAGGCGCAAGCTGCAAGATAGTTGATGCGTCCGGTTGGATCGGGGTGCGAGAGTATGTCGGCAACCTTGTCGAGGGCGTCCTTGACATTGCCGCCATATAGCTCGGTGATTGCCGCCATGATGCGACTCTCGTCGTCGGTGCCCTCGAACCCGGTGCTGATGTATCGGTTGCGGGCAGCCTCGGGCTTGCGCATGAATTCGTTGTAGATCCACGCCACCATCATGCTCTCGACCGCGGCTTCGGGGTGGTCGAAGACATAGAGATTGAGCTCGTCGGCGACATCGGCATAGTCGCCGTTGTCGATTTTGCAGAGTTGCAGCTAGCGGCGCGCATCAGTGTTGTCGGGCGACTGGTTGGCGGCGTATCTTGCAAATCTGATTGCCTCGCTACGGTTGCCGCGTGCGCGTTCGATGCGCGACTTGAGGATGAAGTTGTCGGTGATGCCACCACCGTCCTTTGACATACCGAGGTCGATGTTGATGCCCGCCTCGATGAGTTTGCACTGGGCGAGCTGACACTCGGCAAGGCGCGCAAACATGGCGTGCGAATTGATGAGGTTGCGGTCGATGATGTTCTGGTAGATTGCTTCGGCATCGGCAAATCTGTAGTTTGCCATCATGACGCGACCCAGCAGGTCGGTGTTGGTGGCGACGTTGTTCCCGCTGTCAATGAGGCTGTTGATGGTTTGAGTGACGCCGGCGAAGTCTGCCTGTGAGAGCAATGTCAATTCGTTTGTCGCCGCATTGTTGTCGGGCTGGGCGGCGATGGCATCGAGTATGTCGGTCATCGCGGCGCTGTTGTCTCCGGCAAGGCGATTGTGGCAAGCGCGGGCGACAAGGAAGTCAGCCGACGAGGATATGCCGTCGGCAAGCGATGGGTCGGCTTTGATAGCCGACTCATATTGGGTGTAGGCTTGGGCATAGTTGCCGAGGCGCATGTCTATGTCGGCGCCGAGTTTCATCGCCTTGGCGTATCGGGCTTTGTCCGAATCCTTTATTATTGCGCGTGCGCTCGTGACGTCGGTCATCGCCATCGTGTTCTCGCCGTGTTTGTAGTATTCGAGTGCTCTGCCGAGCAGAGCGTCGGCGTCGTTGGGGTTGATGGTGAGCATCCGCGAGTAGGCACCGACCACAGCTTGTGCTGCGGGGTGGGTGATATCTGCGCGGAGGATCGCGGTGGGCGCCATCAGCATGGCGATGGCGAGAAGTGAGGGCGAGAAGCGCATGGTGTCAGAAGGCGTTGATGGTTTGTCTTATCTTGGTGAGTCGTTCGAGAAGCTGCTCGAGGAGGTCGAGGCGCAGCATGTTGGCACCGTCGCTCTTGGCCTTTGCAGGCTCGCGGTGTGTTTCGATGAACAGACCGTCGGCACCCACGGCAATGGCGGCGCGAGCGATGGTCTCGATCATGTCGGGTCTGCCACCGGTGACACCTCCGGCGGTGTTGGGCTGTTGCAGCGAGTGGGTGATGTCGACGATGACCGGCACGCCGTCGTGCTGCATGGTGGGGATGCCGCGGAAGTCTACGACGAGGTCACCGTAGCCAAACATGGTGCCGCGATCGGTGACAGCCACCATCTTGCCTCCGGCGTCGCGCACCTTGTTAACGGCAAATTTCATCGATTCGGGGGCGATGAACTGTCCTTTCTTGATGTTGACGAGCTTGCCGGTGCGAGCCGCGGCGACGAGCAGGTCGGTCTGTCGACACAGGAAGGCAGGAATTTGGAGTATGTCGACATATTGCGCTGCCATCTCAGCTTCGTGAGCCTCGTGGATGTCGGTGACGACGGGCACACCGACTTCGCGGCGCACCTTGGCGAGGATTTCGAGGGCGCGCTCGTCGCCGATGCCGGTGAACGAGTCGAGGCGCGAGCGGTTGGCCTTGCGATAGCTGCCCTTGAAGACGTATGGGATGTCGAGGCGGTCGGTGATGGCCTTGACAGTGCGGGCGATGTCGAGCGCCATTTCCTCGCCTTCGATGACACAGGGACCGGCGAGCAGGAAGAAGTTGCTTGAGGCTGAAGACTTGAGATATTCGAGGGTATCCATTGTGCGTGGGTTGAATGGTGGTTGAGATGTGTTATTTTGACAAAGCCTGGTTGACAATGTGGCATGTGTCGGCTCCGACGAGCGCGGCGGTCTCGGTGCGCAACCGGTTGTCGCCCATGGTGACGGGGACAAACCCGGCATCGAGAGCGGCGGCGACCTCCTCGGGCGAGAAGTCGCCTTCGGGGCCTATCATGATGATGGTGTCGGTGTCGGGTCGCAGGTTGCGCGCCAGCAGTTGGCGTTGCACCGCGTCGTCGCAGTATCCCATGAATTTCTGGCATTCTCCGCGGGATTTCATCTCGGCGAGGAATGCGGCGATGGGCGTCATCTCGTCGATGGTGGGGAGCGTGGCCTTGAGCGACTGCTTCATTGCCGAAACTGCGATTTTCTCGAGGCGCTCGACCTTGATTTCCTTTCGCTCGCTGTGACGGCACTTGAGCGGCACAATGCGGTTGACACCGATTTCGACGAGTTTTTCGACGAGCCATTCCATGCGGTCCATGTTTTTGGTGGGCGCGACGGCGATGGTGATGTCGTAGTTCCAAACCGGCTCGACATCCTCTACATCAATGATTTGGACTCGGGCGCGTTTTGGGTGATTGTCGACGAGGCGGCACGAGAATCGGTGTCCTTTGCCGTCGACCACCGTCACCTCATCGCCGATTTGGAGTCTCAACACGCGCACTGCGTGGCCCGAGTCAGACTCGGGCAACGTCAGAGTGTCGCGTATGTCGGGAGCGAAGAATTGAATCATTCTTTTTAGTAATCTTTTTTGATGTCGGTCATGGCTCCGGGGTCGTCGAGCTCGACTTCGTCAGTGGGACCCACGTGCTTGGGAGCCTTGAAAATGAAGAAGAAGAGCACTGCCACCACGAGGGCGTATGCCGAGAATATGAACCATGATTCGCGCCATCCCATGAGAGTCTGCTCGGGAGTGGTGATGGCTGCCGAGTAGACTCGGGGGTTGACGATGAATGTGCCGGCGATGAATGTGCCGAGCGATGCGCCGATGCCGTTGGTCATGATCATGAACAGACCCTGAGCCGACGAGCGGAGTTTGGGTGAGGTCTGGGCGTCAACGTAGAGACCGCCCGAAACGTTGAAGAAGTCAAACGCCACACCATAGACGAGGCATGAGAGGAAGAGCAACCATACGCCCGACATCGAAGTGTCGCCGAGGCCGAAGAATCCGAATCGCAGCACCCAGGCAAACATCGAGATGAGCATCACGCCCTTGATGCCAAATCGCTTGAGGCAGAATGGGATGAGCAGGATGCAGAGAGCTTCGGATGCCTGCGAGAAGGCGATGAGGAATGTGGGGTTGTGCGAGAAGAAGTCGTCGGCAAACTGGGGAACATTCGAGAAGCTTTCAATGAATGTGGTGCCGTAGCTGTTGGTGATTTGCAGCGACACGCCCAGGAGCATCGAGAAGATGAAGAAGATTGCCATGTCGTAGCGTTTGAAGAGCTTGAAGGCGGTGAGGCCGAGGGCGTCGGCGAGCGACGACGAGTTGCCTTTGTTGACGGGGCAGTTGGGCATTGTCACGGCGTAGCAAGCCAGCAGGACGCTGAAGATGCCGCTGGTGACAAACTGCAGGTAGGTGTGCTGGATGGTGACCTCACCGACGGGCATGAAGTTGACGAGCAGTTCGGCGAAGATGAAGCCCACTGTTCCCCAAACGCGGATGGGCGGGAAGTCCTTGACGGTGTCAAGTCCTGCCTTGGTCAGCGCGTTGAATGCCACCGAGTTGTTCAGACCGATGGTGGGCATGAAGAATGCCACCGAGATGGTGTAGAACGTGAACAGCACGGCAAAGTCGGGTTGGTTGCCCGATGAGAAGCAGTAGAATCCGGCGGCAAACATGAATCCGGCGGCGATGATGTGGCAGAGGGAGAGCATCTTCTGCGCGGGCACCCAGCGGTCGGCTATGATGCCGACAACGGCGGGCATGAACAGAGAGACAAGTCCCTGAACGGTGTAGAACCAGAATATCTTGTCACCGAGTCCGACGCTGGCGAGGTACATGCCCATGGAGACAAGGTATGATCCCCAGACGGCAAACTCGAGGAAGTTGAGTACTGATAGACGCGTTTTGATACTTTTCATAATAAAAATTGGGTATTGAGCTAATAGGTTATAGAATATCTTTTGAAAGTTCGATGTGGGTTGTGTTGTCGATTGCGGGATGTCGTCAGTCCTTGTTCGCTGCACGCTTTGCGGCGAGAATCTCCTTGACTCGGGCAGCCTCCTCGTAGTTCTCGTCTTCGATGAGGCGCGCGAGAGTCTCCTCGAGTTGGGCTATTGTCATGTTCTCGGGCTGGGGTCCGTCGTGCTCGTCGTCGCTGTCGTCGCCGTTCATCGACTCGGCATCGCCGTCAGTGATAGGCACTTCTGACATCTCGATGCCCACCTCGTCGATGATTTCGGGGGTGACATAGATGGGTGCGTTGGTGCGCATGGCTATTGCGATTGCGTCGGATGTTCGCGAGTCGATGACCACCTCGTTGTCGTCGCTGACAAAAGTGAGCTCCGACGAGAATACGCCGTCCTCGAATTTGTAGATGAAGACCTCTTTGAGGCGGACGCCAAAGGCGTGTGCGAACGAGACAAACAGGTCGTGTGTCATGGGTCGTGGCACGGTGACCTTCTCCATCCTGATCGCTATGGATTGTGCTTCGGCGGCACCGATGATGATGGGGATGCGCATGGGCGAGTTCTCGACCGACAGCAGCAGGGCGAACGCGCCGCTCTGCAGGGGGTTGCATGAAATGCCCATTACCGAAACTCTGATTTTATTGTTCATAGTCAGTGATATTTGTGATTCAAAGGGTGATGACTCCCGAGCCGAAGCACAGCTTGGCGTCCTTGTCGTAGATGACTCCGAATTGTCCTGGGGCTATGCCCTGGATTTTTTCGGCGCTGTCGATGATGTAATCACCATCGTCGAGGCGTGTGAGTCTCGCGGGCGTGAAGTTGGGGGCGTGACGGTTTTTGAATGTGATGTCCACTTGGTTGCAGTCTTTGCCCCACGGGTCGAGGGTGATGAAGTTCATCTCTGTGAGCTTGATCTTCCTGCCATATTGCTTCTCGGTGTCGTATCCGTTTGAGACGTATATGATGTTTTGGTCGATGTCTTTTTTGACGACAAACCATGGTCCGCCGCTGAGTCCCAGTCCTTTGCGCTGTCCGATGGTGTGGAACCAGTAGCCGCGATGTTCGCCGAGCCGGCGTCCGGTCTCCAGCTCGATGATGGGTCCGGGCTTCTCGCCGAGGTGGCGGCGGATGAAGTCGTTGTAGTTGATTTTGCCTAGGAAGCAGATGCCCTGCGAGTCCTTGCGGAATGCGTTGGGCATCTTTGTGGCGATGGCGATGTCGCGCACCTGCGACTTGGGAATGTCGCCGATGGGGAACATTAGGTGTTCGAGCTGCTTGTAGCTGATGCGTGCCAGGAAGTCGGTTTGGTCCTTGACGGGGTCGACGGCAGTGGCGAGCCACACCTTGTCGTCGATGACTTGCGTGGTGGCGTAGTGGCCGGTGGCTGTCTTGTCGAACTCGTGACCCCAGCGTTCCTCGAAGAACCCAAACTTGATCATCTTGTTGCACATGATGTCGGGGTTGGGGGTGAGTCCCGCCTTGACGGTGCGCAGCGCATACTCCATGACGTTGTCCCAGTATTCCTGGTGTAGCGAAACGACGTCAAAGGGCAGGTTGTAGCGTCGGGCGATGAAGTTGCACATCTCGATGTCCTCTTCGGCAGAGCAATCGCCCTCGTCGTCATCCATGCCGATGCGGATGTAGAACAGGTGCAAGTCGTGCCCCTGCTCGAGCAGACGGTGCACCGCCACGGCGCTGTCGACGCCACCCGAGATGAGCATGGCTATTTTTTTCTTTTCCATCGTCATTGTCTGGTTGCGTTATTGGTTTTGAGCGTCATCCTGGCTGCCGGTCTTGGCCTTTGCCGCCGCCTGACGGTCGAGTCGCGACCTGAGACCGCGGAATGCGGCGAGAGTGTCCTCGACGGTGAGGTCCTTGGCGCGGATGACGCGCGAGTTGTCGATGTAGTATATTTCGGGGGTGAACTCCATGGTGTACATGGTGTCGGCGTCGGGCCAGTATCCCGAGATCCATTCGGCGGGCAGCGACTGCTGGTATTCCTTCCACTCGTCGGTGTTTTCGCCGGGGTATATCGCCACGACAGCCATGGCGTTGTTCTTGATGAGCGCTGCGATGTCAAAGTCGGCGGCGATGCGCGCCTTTGCCATGCGGCAGTCCATGCAGTCGGGGTCGTTGAAGAACAGCAGAATCTGCGGTGCCTTGATGTCGTCGAGCGAGCACTTGGTGCCGTCGGCGCGAGTGAGCTCGATCTTGGGGTTGGCGACGCCGAGGCGCGAGTTGGCGAGCTGCTTGTACTGCGCTTCGTATCGAGCCTTCTCGGCGCCTTTCACCTTCTTGCTTTTGGCGACCGCGCTGACAAAGGGGAAGTAGACTTCCTCGCTCTTGAGTTCGGCGTCGTCGCTATAGAGATGCTTCTCGGCGATGCGTCCCAGCTCGAGGAGGTTGGCACCACCGGTTTTCTCAACGCCCGCGATGAGTCGGTCGATTGCCATGTGCACGGTGTCGGCCTGGGCATACGGGAGAAACTCGGTGAATGTCTCGAATGTGCGGTCCATGCGTTCTTTGGCAGAGAACGCGCTCTTGAAGTCGCAGCGTTCCCAGTATTTGTCGACGATATAGTTGCAGCGCGCGGTGAGCGATGTGAGGTGGTCGGGGGCGGTTGGCACTTGTACGAGCAGGTCGGTCTGTTGTGCCGAAGCAATCGACACAGCGCCAAGTATCATGAGTGATGCAATGAATTTTTTCATCTGAGAATTAAATGGTTTAGGGTGCGTGCGCCGAGTGCCGGTGGGCGTTGACGGCGTTTTCAACTTACAAATGTATAAAAAAATCACGATATAACGAGGTGTTCGACGCTAAAGAATTATAACGCATTGTTTTTCAATGTGATTTTTCATGTGTTTAGCTTGTAAATGTTACACGATGTGTCTAAAATGACATCACAATGTCATTTTTAACCAAAAAATCTTGTGGATTTATACATTTTTTCAGTATCTTTGCGCTTGGAAACCCACACGAATCATCATTTCTTATCTTGTCAACATCGCTCAGCCGCGCACAACGCACGGCGAGACCCAACCCCAGTACTAACATAACGTTACTATCCATCTGTCCAACAACACATTGAGATGAAAATAACCGCGAAACTTACAGTCATCGTCGCCCCGTTGCTGATGGCAGGCTGCTCCGACTCGGACAGTCCGTCAGATTGGTCGGGCGCTGCCATGAACATCGACTTCGCGTTTGTTGATTACGATGGCAAGTGGCGCGACGTGACGTTTGGCGACTTTGCCGACGGCGCCGAGCTGGGATTGACATTGTCAACGTCGGGGATCTCCAAATCAGACTTAGACTATCTATCATATAACGCCGACAATCAGCGTGTTGTCCGTGTCGGCGTGGTGTGGAGCACTGGCGCTCGACTCCTTTGGAAGGGCAACAAAAATCAAGTATCCTATACAGCTTACATGCCCTATCATGAAGACCCTCAGGCTCTTGAAGCGTGGCGGGTGAGTAGCGAGCAGACAGCCGCAAGTGTCATCGCCGAAGACTTGCTGATAGCCACAGGAACAACCACTGCTGAGACCGCGGCGGCTGAAGGTCTGAGGATTGAGTTGGGCCATGCATTGGCAGAATTTGACGTATCGCTCAACATCACCGACGACATCTACCGCACGGCATCGGTGTCCAAGGTGATGGTGGGCGCTTGTCGTCTCTCCTATCCGGCAACCGCCACGGCTGTCGGCGAGACCACGACGCTGGTCAAAATTCCCGACACAGAGACACACTATGGGTTGGTGCCACCGCAGACTGTCACCGACCTCAAGGTGTCAATATGCATGAGCGATGGCACAGTGAGAGAATATGTTGCCACGGACGCAACTGAGTTTGTCGCCAACCGTGTCAACCACTTGATACTCAATGTTACCCGCGACAAAATCGAGAAAGGCATCGCCGTCGTCGACCCTTGGAAGGACGGCAATGCTGCCCAATAAATCATACGTCGTCGCTGTCTGTAGTACCGCTGTAGTCCCTCCCCAACACCAGCGACGCCACCCCATATTTCAGTCGTCATTACCATACAGTCAAGATAATATGTTTTTAGTAGCAAATTGGTTAATATAAGTTCGATAAGTAGTGAAAAACGGAAGCCCTGGCGCGTCGATGTGCCAGGGCTTGTATCATCAATAGTGTAGCGCCGCTTGCCGCCTATTGGTCAGTTTGTTATATGTATTCAACAATTGACCTATGGTTGTCCAGTGTTTTGTCAACTCTGTCCAGGCTTTAGGCGAGGAATCATCCATTCGTGATGTGGATTGGGCGCGATGTCGGTGTGGGGCGGGTTAGACGAAGTATTGGCGGAGTTCGGCGACGGTTTGGGATGCGAGTTCCCAGGTGCATTCGTCGGGGCTGAATTCCAGGATGCCGAGGCGCCGGAACGCCTGGAGGCAGATGTCGTAGTGCTCCGAACCTTTCTTGGTCTTGAAGACGTCGTGGACTATGGTTGTGTAGCATGATGTGGCGTCGCGCTCCAGGTGGTGGCGTTCGCAAAACATGCCCAGGTTCAGCAACATCTTGTCGCGTGCCAAGAGATCTGTGCATCTGTCGATGCGCCTGCGCTCCTCGTCAAGGTATTCGTTCAGCGCGTATTCGTCGGCAAAGGTGAGTTGGCCGTCGGAGTCGGACGACATGATTTTTTCTTCCATACTCTTGTTTAGTATTCGTCATCAGCGTCGTTGATCTCATCTGGACTCAGGTTGTTGAGATCGCTGAGCGAGATTGCGTCGGGGTCGTCGGGGTCGATTGCAGAGTTGGCGGCTGAGACGTATGACGAGATGAGGCTGGCGGCGGCATTTGCCATGCGCTGAATCTGGGCTTCGCTGAATTTGTCTTGTATTTTGCTCATTGGCTCGGCAATCTTATCCATTTTTTCGCCAACTTTGACGAGCATTTCCTCGGCTTTTTTGTCGCCGTCGAGGCTCTTCTCGGCAAGTTCGGCGCACTGCTTGCAGATGCTTTCGTAGCCCGAAACGAGTGCTTCGATGTCCGATTCAGACTTGGCTTCCTTGACCATTTCGGCATATTGGTCGATTTGCTCGTCGAGTGAACCGCTGAGTTTGTTGCTCTTGTTGCAGCTTGACATGATGATTGCCGACAAGAAGATTGCGAGGATGGTTGTGAGTTTGAGTCTCATGTGAAAATAGTTGTTTTTAGGAGTTTGTAAATATGGTTTGTTAAAGTTATTTCGAGATTGAAAT